>Ga0209230_10000191_pt1 | contig 22760 bp, 22 predicted proteins | sample LakOntMetagenome_FD_187467 | JGI IMG/M metagenome (GOLD analysis project Ga0209230, IMG submission 187467) | Freshwater and sediment microbial communities from Lake Ontario - Sta 18 epilimnion Metagenome (SPAdes) (version 2) | ecosystem: Environmental > Aquatic > Freshwater > Lentic | place... | reverse complement strand
TAGGATTATAGGAACCTGTATTCAATGCAGCTAGATCATATAATATCTCCGTCCGGCTCTCCGCTGTAAAGAGATCTAATCCAGAGAATATATAGATCAGCTCATTGACAATAAATACAAAATAAGGCGTTACCATGAACCATTGGTTTTGATAAATATAGGTGCAAATAATACTATACGTCCATAGAAAGATAAATATAAAAACTGTAGTATTAATGCGCATATTTTTTACTTTACCTCTATATTTTTATTATTTCTTAGGGGCAGGCAATAGGGATTCCACATAGGCAATATCCATGGGTGGCAAGACCGGCGTGCATTCCCAGAGATGTGTCTTCATAAAGGTCTGCATTGGGTATTCTACGGGATATAGATATTGCAGCCGAGGGTCACTGAGAAGTAGCTCTTTTACTTTCGGAGGGACACATTGAGCGGATTCTTTTGGTAAGATAGAGAGCAATTGGGCAGCAGAGGAGGTAAAATAGACAGCTTGGGTGCGCTTCTTCCATTCCGTTTGCATGCCTTCAAATGTATTGATATGACTGTTTAGGTAATTGGACAAGTCACGAATGGTTGGAGAATAGCTATAAGGATAATACCAACGGTCTTCTTTATGAAAGCCTTTATAGTAATGATATGTCCAGAGGATGCCTTGTAGGAACATATGACAAGAATCCATAATCACTTTCGTATCATTGAGACGGGTATGAAAGAGGTGCTTGTAATAATAGAGGCGCCATTTTCGGGCATCAATTTTATAAAGCATCTCAAAGGCCAGAGGATCACGGTATTCGGATAGAATGGGGTAACACTCAATACGCTGCTCCTCTGTTTCAAAGCGAGGTTTCTTATGAAAGTATTCCTTGACAGCTACATAGACATCGTCATTCTCTGTCTTACTAAGCTGATCCAACATCTTAGAAATAAATGTCCAATGGATGGTATGTGTTTCTAGGTTGATTAGGGTCAAGCCATCGTTCCATAGCTCTTTGGCGAGATTCAATATTTTTTCAAGACCACCCTTTTTTAGTGAGAATGAGATAGGATGGGGAATAAAGTCGTTACCTAGTAGCGTGCAGAGCAAGACATAGGTTTCAATGATTTCTTGAGCGGCGGGAGAATAAGGGTCTTTATACAAGTCAGCGCTTATATCCCATTGGTATTGAGTGCGAAGGTCTTTCAAAATACCTTGGCGGAGGGCATGAATGTCTAGATAGAAAGGCTCCTCGGTCTTAGCATCTTCACGCATCAAATAAATGTTAGGGATATGTGACAGGAGTGAGAGCATAATCAGGTCGGCATCCATTCCATGAATGATTTTGACATCTTCTGGAGCATTATAGACACGTTTTAGACGTTCAAAGAGCTTATGCTCCCCTTCCCCTGGCTCCTCGGCTGTGCTCAAGTAATATTCATAAGGTTCTTTATTGTAGCGAATGTGTGCTTTAAGGGATGCATGGAGGCGTGTCATAAAGGTTGTGCCGGGACTGATGGCATTGGAGTCCCAGAGACCATAATTATCTAGCTGCTTTTTACGAAAGATAGACATATAGCGACGCTTCCGCTGTTGAAACATCTTGGCGATGGGCGCCACACCATCAATATAGACTTGGACAGTGCACTTTGGCTTTACCAATTGAATAGCCGTTTGCAGTTCTGACCAGATAGAGGTGATAATACCCTTTTCTAGCTTAGCGGCATCCACGGGTGCTACAACCGTTTTTAGATATGCTTGACTGGCCGGATGCATTAGCCCATTGAAATCCAAGAAGAAATGCGAACAGGTAAGATGCTTTGGCCAAGCCCTGAGAATTATGCCATCATAGGAACGAGCGATTACATAAAAATAATAAGGGATACCCATCTTAGATTGTTATTAGGGAAGGACGTAGTCTATTCAACTTTTATTGTCTATCTCTTTAATATTTTTTGGTTTAGACCCTTAAAAGGTATATAAAGGGGATGGCAGTTATTTTCCTAAATGTCATGCCATCACAACAAACTCACTGAGGTTATGAACGACTTAGCAAAAGACATTATGACCATTCCTGACCTCCAAACGCAAGCGCCACTCCTACAAGAGTTTGTCAAAGTACGCGCACCAGTCTTCAAGATCCTTGATACGCTCCAAGAAGCAAAGGAAAATGTAAGACCCGAGACATCTGTATATTTGCCAGATGTTGTGATCAAGACCAAGTTGGAAACGAATGGTCTAATTGTTCAAAAATCAGGGGATTACGCAAAGAGCCTTACATCCTTTCCAAGTGAATACAGAGACATGGTGCATGATTTTATCCATGCCTACGCATGCACTATGCTCTCTGCATTTATGATTGTAGATGGAAAATGTCTAACAACAGAGGTTACACGTCGTAACGTTTCCTTTGGAAAATTCAAGTTTGATCGCATCACTGTAGAATTGTAGTTGATTGTTGTCTTTTCAAGGAAGTTTATAGCACAGCCCTGAGCTTGAGATTCGTCGCTAACATAGGTTGGCATTTAGTATATAAGGCGTGGGGAGTCCCCTACGACATATGTGCTTTTAAGGTTTCATGGTAAGAAAAGTATGAGACCATATCATTATTCTTTACGTAAAGTCCTTTCCGGAAAACGCGTAGATAAATAGTCGTCTATTCAGTCCATTATTTTGGTTTGTTCTGGGAAAAAAATAATTATCTTATTATTTGTTTAGATAAATCCTCATGGCACGCATCCTAAATCTATTCTTCGGTGTTCCTCAATCCAAATATGCTGGTGTTGCGATCCTTGTTTCTCTAGCGGCCGTTGGTCTAGCGATTCTTTTCAGCAAAGAGCGTGTCCCAATTAGCCAAAAGCTGGTTGTCGTAGGCCTGCTATTTCTCCTCTCTCTACCTGCCATGCTTGTCACTCTCTTCCAGCTCACATGCATGGTTACCGGTGCCGGCTTCAAGAACCAGCGCTGGGACTGGTGCTCCGGCTACGCCTGGCTCGTGTCCGCCCTCATCATCCTTTACAGCATTCTGCTTGTGGTGATGACCGTGCTCTCCTTCGTCTCCGAGAAGCAATCCAAGGAAGTGGAGAAGTTCTACTCCAGACGCGAGAACTTTGAGGAAATGGCGAAAGCTGTCCTGACCGAGGAAGAGAAGGCGAAGCTTCAAAGCGGTGGTGCCAGCGAGGCCGCTATGTCTCCCAGTGACGCCGCCGCTGCCGCGCAGGCTGCTTTAACCAGAGGTGCCCCGGATGTGACCTCAATGATGCCCCCCGTCCCTACCATGCCCACTGACATGCCTTCCGTAAATATGCTACCGATGACCCCCGGTGGCGGCCTTGCCCAAGAAGAGGTTCCCCTTGATATCTCTATGCCTCCCTCCACCGTGAGCGCCGTTGGCCCCGAGACATTCACTTCTTGCGGAGCCCCTTACCAGTAAGCAGAAATCCACCCACGGCTATCAATAGCGCAGCTGCCAATATAAAGGTGCTGTATTTCCAGTAATTTTTTAAACATTCTTTGCCAAACATAGTTTTATCCCCTGTAGAGACCTTTGTCCAGTGATCAAATGCGTCTTCATGATTGATCGTGCCCTTGTTAAGTAGCTTATTAACCGCATTATGCAAATCCACGGTCCAATTAAATAGGTCTCTTTTACTTTTAATGTCTTTTACTGGTTGGAGGGCAGCTAAATTCTCTTTTAAATGATTCCGACAGGTTTCACACGGCAATAGATGTGTTAATACTTCATAAAATTGTTGATAATACGGCAAACGGCTTTGATCAAACGGCTCCTTTTCAGATAAAACCATTAAATGTATAAACATCCAGGCATTTGGACCCCAAATATCCGGAGAAATACCCATTACTACATTATGCAAATGATTTAAACTCATTGGCCGTTACTATACTAACAGACCATTAAGATGATTCAACTTATTAAAAACTATTATCATGTCAGTCAGAGGCATCATACATGCCGGAATTGTGGTGAAACCGGACATCTTTATAAATCGTGCCCAAAACCGATCATGAGTTTTGGTATTATGTGCTACCGTGAGAATGGGGATAACTTGGAATACTTGATGATTCAACGGCGAGACAGTCTCTCTTTTATGGAATTTATCCGGGGTAAATACCAGCTATCGGATGTTGAATATATCAAACGATTGATGAGCAACATGACGACGTTTGAAAGAAAACTATTGTTGACGGAATACTTTGACGATCTATGGAATAAGATATGGTATCAATCTTATACGCCCAAGCAAACGCAAGACTATTTAGAAGCGAAGGATCGGTTTATTAAACTAAAACAGGGTTATATGCTAAACAATAATATGGTCAATATGTATTTGCTACTAAGTCAGGTAGATACCAAATATTCCGAACCAGAGTGGGGCTTCCCAAAGGGTAGAAGACGTTTAAAAGAAAAGGATACGGACTGTGCAATCCGTGAATTCTGTGAAGAGACGGGGTTTCAAAAACACGACATTGAGATGTGTGAGAATATGGAATCGTATGAGGAGATCTTCTATGGGACAAATGATATACAGTATCGGCATGTATATTATATTGCAAAAATTAGAACGAACCCTTTTAAAGAAGTGGTGATTGATCCCGATAACTTGCAGCAGGTGCGTGAAGTCCGTCAGATTCAATGGTTCACGTATGATGAAGTGATGCATCGTATTCGGAATCATAATGTGGAGCGGAAAGAACTATTCACCCGTGCCAATCAGCAACTATGTAATTTAATTTAATATATTCCTTTATTTTAATGAAGATTACCTTAGTCCAACTATTAATCATAGCGGGTGTTTTACTCGTTGCTTCTTTGTTTGTAAAACCGACCGCATCAGCAGGCTATGAGACATTTGTGGATGCACCGGCCGTGCTCCCTGATTTCATGAAAGATGAGCTTCTATCGGTGCCAGTTTCAGAGGAAGAAAAGGTTAAACTACTCGCTTTTTATGAGGCATATACGGCAGTTGCTTACAAAGATACAGCCATTGAGATGAGTAAGAAGACGGGTGGTGATCAGATGAAAATATATACAGATATCCTTGGAGGCATATATGGTGTTACACCCACCATTTTCATAAGAATGCTACCAGATGTGAATTCCGCCGTGAGTGGCTATTTTGGAAAGCCTTGGAAAGATGCCTTTGCATCTGGTAACTTTAAAAATTCCGTCAAACGTAACCTAGAATGGTATCTGATGAATACAGTTCTCATGCCAATTTCTAAAGTACGCCGCCCTGTCAGTGAAGAAAATAAATTTTTACAAAACTATAACAGTGTGATGGCTCGCTACACAGGTGCTGAAATGAATGAAAACATTCCCACACCCGGTGTGACCCCTGCGGCTACTCCGGCTGTGACCCCTGCGGCTACTCCGGCTGTGACCCCTGCGGCTACTCCGGCTGTGACCCCTGCGGCTACTCCTTCTGCGACCCCTGCGGCGCCTACTGCTTCTGCGACCACTTCTACTGCGGCGGCGGGCGGCGCGGCTACTGCGGCTGCGGCAACTCCTGCTACGACCCCTGCGGCTGCGGCTGCTGTAACTCCGGCAACGCCCGCTACGCCTACGATTTCAGAAAATGCCACACCTGCTGAGAAATTACGCCAATTAAAAACCCTCTTAAAATGCGCGAATATGACAGATGTGGCCGAACCCGAAGTAACCTATAAACTGGTAAGCAACTTCTTAAAATGCCAAGCGGCTTAATAAAAAATGAGGATTACTATAGTTTGTAGTATAGATACTAAGAATGACGTTTTCTTATACTCTTGTTTTTGATACTGAAACCACAGGTCTGCCTCCTTACAAGAAATTGGAACGAGGTAAGATGGTGGCTACGCCTGAAAAATACCTAAAACATTGGGATGACTGTCGTATGGTTGAAATCGCCTGGTTGCTCTATGACAATCAAACCCTCGTAAAGAAAGAGTCCTATGTGATCCAACCCAATAACTATACCGTTCCAGAGTCGGCCAGCCGAATTCATGGTATCACCACAGAGGTTGCTCTTCGCGATGGAAGCCCGATCCATGAGATTCTCCCACTATTTCTCCAGGATTTGAGCCTAACCAAAACTATTGTCGCGCATAATATGGAATTTGACTACAATGTCCTGCTCTCTGAACTATTGCGCGCTGGTCTGGATACAACATCCTTGACGTCTAAAAATAAAATTTGCACGATGAAAGACTTTCTAGATAACCCAGCCACAGATCGCTGGCCACGTCTTGTGAATCTCTATACAAAATGCACTGGTAAGCAATTTAATCAAGAACACCGTGCTCTGGGTGACGCCACTGCCTGTGCAGAAATCTATATGTCACTTACCAATTAAGTATTTTATTCTCCTTATATTTTACTATATGGGACCTATTACATTTACAAAAGAGGAACGTGAATATTTCATTAAATCAATTAAGAAGTTGTGTCCAACAGGCCTTTCCGAGCAAGGGGACATTATGTTAAGTCTTAAACTTGATGAGCTAGAAGATTCTGAACTCCCTTATATTACATTTATAAAAGCCACTAACATGGCATTAAATTGGATGGGATTAGAAACACTTAAATTTTTTATCGAAAAAAAACGGAGTGAGTTTACGTTTAAACCATTAGTGGATGCAGATTTAGTGTCTATGAAAAAACTGGCATTAATAGCTCCTTTGATTCTAGCAGCTACTAAGACCACTAAAGAAAATAGAGAAGATTACTGGACAATAATAAATCAAATCTTGAAAGAAGAAAATGTTAGATGTCCTTAATAATAGTGTAGCGGTGCAACTATTTCTCATTTTCACAAAATAGTGTGGCAACGATTCATAGGGATGAGCATAATTTGGTCATACGTATATTCTTTTGCATTACCAAAGATGTGCCGCGCAAATTTATAAAAAGGGTAATCATAGTCCCCGTCACCTTTTTCTCCAAAAATATAATGCACTGGCTCACCCCGATCCTTTAGATATTTACCCGATAGAGTTGTGCTCTGTTTATCTTTTTTCATCTGCATAAAGCAGTCGCGCAATACATCATTTTTACTTCTTGGATAAAAGAGGAAGTTATCCTCACTGCTAAAAATATAGGGTGCTCCCTGTGGTTTGGCAATATGCATAAAGCTATAATTAAACTTATCATATTCAATCGCAATGTCACTCATCTTTTGATAATAAAACAGATCAAAGCGTGTGATTAGCACGTGATCGTATTTAAAATCATGTTCTTTCTCATAGGATTCAAACAAATCCATGCACTCCAAATGATGATCAATCAACATAGGCTCCCATACAATAATCTGAGCCTCTCCCAATGGTATTTTTTTATATTCTTTGAATTTCCAGGCAACAGGCTTATATGCCTCTATTAGGGTTTGACTGTATTTGGAAGGGTATGTTAGTAAAAATACATCTACCTTGTGCCCGGACAGCTCTAGATCACGTATTAGATGATGATGAATGGATGGCATCGTATTTCTAAAATCAACGGTATGACTAGCAATACCATACCTATGTTCATAATCTTCAATATAACTTATACCTCTTAAGATAAGGGCGATACGCATTCTTACTCTATATAGCTTAAAAATCCTTAAATCATTTGACAGTATGAAAATTTTCAACGGTTTAAACATTTCTATCTAAACTTAATTAACTATGACGAAGATTTCAGTGCTCTTTCCCATGGCGGGTTTTGGATCGCGCTTTGGCTATAAATTTAAACCTTTCTTACTCGCTACAGATGAAACCTTTATTGAGCTGGCACGCAAACCATTTGATCAATTAAAAAAGCATGGATTCCAACCCGTCTATTATTTCATTGTGCGCAGGTCACAAGAGGAGGAATTTCAAGTCGCCGAGCGCCTACGTAAATTGTTTCCCTATGAACTAATACATTGCCTTACCATTGGAGATACAGATGGTCCGCTTCAAACGGTGCAAGCAGCAATTCAGGATTACCATTTAAAAGGCGCCGCATTTATATGTGATTGCGATCATGCGATTAACATAGAACCTTTGATCCAGAAGCTACCCCAATTACAATCCTGTGAAGTATTGATTCCTACGTGGGAAATTACCGAAGAGGACTATCCTCACTGGGGCAAAGTCAAAGTGGCCTCCAACGGCACCATTTTGGATTTCTGTGAAAAAGAATCTATGGAAGGAACCTTAAAAGGCCTAATTGGGTGCTACCTATTTCGTGATATAAAGAATCTCATAGACTATCCTGATTATGAAAATATTTCAGACGTTCTCAAATGCATGCTCTCTACCGATGAACCTATGGTAACGGTTCCCATTACCCAAGCCGATTTCTTTGGCACACCCAAAGCCTTAGAGATATATCGCTTTAAACGAGCACAACAATACACGTTGTTTATAGATATTGATGGGACACTCATTCATCAAACGGAACGAACCATTTTACCAGAAACGGCGACCAAAATAGACCAGTGGAAAGCAAGAGGACATCGCATTATTTTAACCACTGCGCGCCGTCAAAAACATATGAGGGAAGTGACTGATTTACTCGCCAAAAATAAAATACACTACGACGATATCATTCATGAACTCCCATCTGGACCACGGTATGTAATTAACGACCGCAAGCCATATATACCCTATTACTGTATGGCCCAAGGAATTGTATTGGAACGCAATAGTGGTCTCACCGACGTAGTTATTCCCACTGCTGCGAGTGTGCCATCTATTATCAAGAAAATGCCCGGCGCTTCCTTTGCTACGGTTTATTTGGTAGAGCGCGAGGGTGTCAAATTCGTTCGTAAATATATTGCGAAAACACCTGAATTGATGGTGCATGCGGATATCTTACAGCGCCAATGTGATGATTTGCGTCGTCTTTATTTCTATAAGAAAGGCATTTGTCCCAAAGTATTAAACGAATATAGCAGCTCGTCTGAATATTACTATGATATGGAATATCTAGAAGGTTATCAGAAGTTATCTATATATCAGTATGAGGCCGTTCTGCCGACAATTCTGAGTGATTTAAAAGAGCATGTATATTGTTATCGGAAAGCAAACTATTCCAGTAAGTGGGTGCAAGATTATTTAGATGAAAAGGTATATCCGAAGTTCAAGATTATTTCGGATTTGCATCCAGGACTGCGATCCCTATTGGAACAGAAACAGATTTGGATCAATCACCAACCCTATGCTTCTCTGCAATCCTATTTAGATAAGATAGACCTTTCCCTCTATACGCCAGAATATATTTGTCCCATACACGGAGACTTAACCTTGGAGAATATTCTTTACCATCCCCATACAGGCGAATATAAATTAATTGATCCATCGGGTTCTCGTTATATGGATGCACCTGAAATGGATACAGCCAAATTATTTCAGTCATTAGTATGTGACTATGCGTCATGGGAGGGCACCATTGATTTGGTGCAAATTATAGGAGAAGACCGGTTCATTATTCCGACGCCCTATCTAAAAGATAAATTTCCAGTATTATGTAATTTATATTCAACCAACACCTATCGGAAGGGCATATTCTATATGGCTACTTATTTTATTCGGATGGTCCCTTTTATGATTCATAAATCCTATCAACAAGCTCTCTTTACACTACTTCTAGCCATCCATCATCTTCATACGCTAAGTTAGTTAAAGATATCTGCCATCATTATTATTATACAATGGATCGTTTCTCAGGCATCCGTCTATTTTACGATGGAACCAATATTGAGAAATATGGTCGCCCCAATTGGATTGATGGTTTCACTACGAACACTACCTTTATGGTGCAAGGTGGAAAGACCAATTACCCTGAATTTTATAAAGCCAATAAGGAGATTCTTGCTGGGCGGTGTATTTCTCTCCAAGTATTTCGCGAAGACGATTCAGATATCTTTGCCGATGCTCTAAAGATAAACGCATATGGTCCCAATATCTATGTAAAAATTCCGATTGTGAAGAGCAATGGTGAATCCAATACCGATGTCATCATTGAGTTGCTACAAAAAGGTGTACAAGTAAATGTCACCGCCGTATTTAGCCCGCACCAAGTAGTCGCTCTCTATCATCAAATGAATAAATATAGCATTCAAACTCTTACCATTGTTTCGGTCTTTGCTGGTCGGATTTCAGACACGTGTGTAGATCCTTTCCATATTGTGAAATTTATAGCTACACTATTCAAGCCACTAAGCCAGGTAGAAATCCTATGGGCCGGTTGCAAGGAAACACTCTCTATTCAACACGCCATTGATAGTGGCTGCCATATCATTACCATTCCCGATAGTATTCTGGATCGCATTGGACGCACAGGAAAAGACCTCGTGGAGTTTTCCATTGAGACAGTAAAGGGGTTTAATAAAGACGGCATTGATGCGCGTATTATCCTCTAAAAATGGGTTTAAACATTATAGCTCTTTTTATTTTTATGGAACGTAAAACATGTATATTCTGCCGGGATGCAAATTTAAAACCCATTTTAGGAGAAGGCTATACCATCCCACTGGGATGTTATGTGGTTGCAGATCCAGCCCATGTGTGTCAATCTATGCCCTTTAATATATTAGAATGTCAATCGTGCCATACCTTTCAGACACAATATTTAGGCGACCCCAATATTATTTACGATTATAATGCGAATGCGTTTGGAACCATTCGTAGCACAATGAATGAAAAGTTTGCAGATTTCATTCAATCTGGCTTAGGTGAGAAGAATCAAACCCACTCTCTTCTAGAGATTGGCGGAGGGAATGGAGCTTTGTCTGAATTGGTCATGGAGAGGTTGTCTGAATGTAGCTATACTGTAGTAGATCCGACTTACTCGGGTATTGAGACGGGACGCACTATATATCGTCAGTTTTTTGAGACATTGGTGCCAGAGAAAATAAAGGCAGAAGCATTGATTATGTCCCATGTATTTGAACACTTTTATGAACCTCTGAACATTATGGAGACCTTAAAGAAATGTAGCGCTTTAAAACAAGTTTATTTAAATTTTCCAGATCTAGAAAGTTATATTCGTATGGATAACTACCATGTTCTAAACCCGGAGCATATCTTCTATGTAGAGAATGAATTTATTATTCGTTTGTTTGAGAAATTTGGGTTTAAATTTGTTAAAATGGATTACCATGAGAAGCATTCGGTCTTCTTTGAATTTGAACGTTATACAGAAGCAGATAACATGTTTGTATCACTGCCTTTATTGAATCGTTATGCCCACTGGGATGTGCCTGCTTATATCAATCGGATTTTTAAACGAATTGACGCCATCTATGAAGCACTAAAACAGTCGCCTGGTGCCACTTTTTATATTTGGCCATGCTCTATGCATACGACATACCTCATCGCATTTGGACTGGATGAACGTATGGTAAAAGCAGTTCTAGACAATGCACCTCATAAAATTGGTAAATATCTATATGGCTCTAAAAAGAAATGTATCGCATTGCAAGAGGTGCTGGAATCCCCAGAAGAAGCAATTATATTACTGAATGGAGGTTGTTATAATGCAGAAATAACAAATCTGTCCTATCCTAACAAAAAGTTTATTTAACACAGTGGGAATACTAAAAAATTGATACCGCTTGTAAATACGAATACACACGCTAACGCCAAGATGCCGCTCAACTCCTTTACCAACGATGCCTACGAGCGGATTACAGCCCTTCGGTTTATTGGAAACTGGGAGTCTTGGGTGGAGTATAAGCCTCCCCATTCGGGTGCGCAGCAAACCGTTGTATTTGACGACGGTGAAGACTCGCACTACAACCCGGCCACAGAAGTGAGCTTCTTTGAGGACGCGATCCTGGTCAATGGACTGGTTCGATTTCAGCTGACTTCGCAGAAGGAAGTAGATGAGGCTGTGGCGTATGTCAATGAGATTACCTCTTAAGCATACAAACACAAACACAATACAAAAACGAAAATAGAACATTTTATCTTTTGGTTTATTAAGAATAAGCATGAAGGATGTTATAACAAAGTATCAAACAAATTTTCAATTAATGCCCGATATTGATACAAAATATTCGGACGTATTCTTAAAAGAGGCCACCCGAATCAAAGATGCCTATCTTCTAAACGATGCATCCTTGGAAAATACCTTTAAAACGAAACTAAAGAAGTATAAGGGTTCTGATAAAATAAATCTCATCCATGCCATTAAAAGCGTCTTTAGTGAAATTAAAATACATACCAATGAGGACCTATTAAATGGTGTGAAAGAGGGTGTCAATCTAATAAATACTTTATTCAAAAAATATCCGGAAAATGATAGAAAGTGGGGATTGCTCACGGAGAATTTATATAGACCAGATATCATTGAGACCTTTAAGAGTCCAGAGTGGATCGCTTCCATTGCATGGAAATATTTAAAAAGTAAGAAACCTTCATTAGTCCCTTATTGTGTAAGTGATATACCAAAAGGGTTTTCTCATTTAAAGGGCCCTCAGCATATTATCAAGGAGTTATATCAGCTACATAATGTGCGCCATTTTATTATATTTGACGATGGTGCCTACTCTGGAAATCAAAAAGCCTATGCTATATTCACAGAAACCTGGAAAGAATTAACCTTGAATATAGAGAAATCTGATCCATTTGATATCATGATCGTCATCCCTTTTATTACTAAGCAAGCGATTGAGACATTTCGTATCATTGCGATGCTCAACCGATTAAATCTGACCAAAGAGACCATTAATGTGAAACTAAATTATCTTGCATGGGAAGACCCCTCTACCCATCGTCGTGTCATTATTTGGTCTGGAAAAACAATTATGGAAAATACCTTTGACATAGTCAATAAGAAAACGCATGAAATGTTTCGTCCGAGCACAAAAGAAGATTTTGAAATATGCAATAACTTAAACGATTTTATTATAAACGAAATTTTAACAGATAAAACAGGATCATTGGGTGCGGCTTTCTGCGTTTTTGAACATAAATTACCTGATTATATCTCCTTACCATCCGTTATCTATGATTTCTATAAGAGAGACCCCTTTATGGCGAAACATTTTAAGAACAATCCCCCTTATAAATTTGCGTTAAATAATAAACCGCCACCACCAAAATTGGCAAAGGTATTTGAATGCTCTACGAAAGTCTCAATGTAATCTTATGAATAATTTGATACCATTTTAGATAGAGCTCTATTTTAGCATTTTCCAGAATCTCCTTATCTGTCACTGCTTCGCCGCCCTGTCTTGACTTTTTTTCTTTTTCTGTTCTGAATAGGATAGCATCCTCTATCAACAACTCTGGGAAGGGAAGCATTTTAAATACCCCATACTCAGTGACTTTATTCTTTGCGATCTGTTGATTTACCCAATTTCCCAGATGTAATACATAGTCCTTAAAATGCGTTTTTAAAAATTCCATTTCGCTGTCTGTTAGCACAAACGCGTATGTAGTAAGAATGGGCTTTCGTAGGGGCTGCGATTGACGTGGGTAGGCATGAGCCATGCGTATCGGCATACGTGTAGATGAGAGCATATTACTTTTATTTAATATTATTATACTACAATAGGAAACGTAATGCCAAGTCTTAGACGACTAGATTTAGAATTTATTAAATTTCTAGAATCCGATAAACCTATCTCTGGTGCGTTGGATAAAAGATATGAAAGATATCCAAATTTTACAACATTTCTAAAGCCTTTTTTAAACACAAAACAACCCATTGCCCCGTCTATTATTGAGGCGATTGTAGATTTTTTTATAAGTCATCATACTTATTACTACGTAGATGCCATGGTGGATGAGACACTTATTAATTTACTAAATGAAGTCGTTGGAGACAATGGTATAGCATTCTTTGTTAAATTATTTAGCAAACTACCTGAGCAGATTGTATTGGAAGATACAGATGAGTTTGTTCAAGTGTCTAGATTTCTAAATATTTGCTTTGATAAAAAATTGTTTGCTATATCCGAAGCATTTGTTCATCATCTACCCATGGAAAGAAAGATTACTCCTTCTTTTCGTAGAAATAATAGGAAATGGTTAATTGATGTAATGCACGAATTGATCCTATCACAAGAACCTACGAATGCCGATCTAAAAGCCTTGGAATATATCATTCGCATAGGCAAAGTGAAATTAAATAAAATGCTGATTAGAGTCACTATTGTTTTATCTGATAAGCAAGGAAATATAGAAATGCCCATTGTAGCTTTTGCACTCATGATAGGATCCAAAAAGATAGCACAAATGTTGATTGCAAATGGCGCAGATGTTCGCACTCAATGTGCATTAGAATATGACAATATATCCCACGACATTGATATTAAGAATCTTATATATAGTGACATTCAAGCCACGAAAATCGCTCGGAAATATAAAACCCGTATGTATGACCCTGAACACCCTTCACAGTCTAAAAGAAACTTAGAATGGGAGAAACATCAGTAATTATATTTAAACAAAACTGCCTTTTATACTCTAAATAAAGGTGCTACATTTGTCTTTTCATTACGGATGTATCAGTGATATACAGACTGTGGAAGAATGTTATTAATAAAATTTCTCTCCATAAACAGATCAATGCCCTTTGAGCAGCTGCTAGCGCACACTCTAAACAAGAACTTTGAATGGATGTTTCTTGTGCTGGCGACCTATCGTTTTGCCTACCATCCCACAGCATTATTTATCCAGAAACTTGTAGCTCTCATAGTCGTCGTATATATACTCAAGCATACCGTTCGGCGATGGCGTCCAAATCGTATGGATCGTCTCAGTTTTCCCAGCGGGCACTCTGCACTCGCATGGTTTCTAGCATGGGAATCTCAACAGCCTCTAATTATGGCATGGGCATGTATGGTTTCTTGGGCGCGAGTAAAAGACCGTTATCATTGGTGGTCGGATGTCATTGCTGGCTCTGCGATTGCCTATTATATAAATTTCTTCTTTGAAAGATAAGTATGCCTATTCAGCAAATATATCCCTCAGTGGATGATCCATTGTTTGCCGAAAAAATCGCGCATATGGACGAGTTTGGTATCTTTAAAATCCAAGCCTCAGAGAAAGTTATCAATAAAAAAGCCTTTGAAGAAAAAGCAAAACAACTCTGTCAATTTGAAAAAACCTATTATCAACATTTCGTGAGCCAATATATTTCACGGCGCACGCCCTATCGTAGTTTATTATTGTATCATGGCCTTGGTAGTGGTAAGACATGTAGTGCCATTACGATTGCAGAGGCATTTAGCACAGAACAACGCCTCTATAATACACCCAATATTTGGATTATATCGCGCAAAGCATTGAAAGGTTCCTTTGAACAAGAGATCTTTCGTATTATGAAAAGCGTAGGCACTGGTGCTCCCGATGTGCGCGACCAATGCACTGGGGATTCTTATTTACAAGCCATCCCAAATGCCTCTCAGCTGCCCCAAGATAAACTAGCCCAGCGCTTACAGAAAATGATACGCTCTAAATATCAATTCTATGGCTATGATCAATTTGCCAATATGATTGATAGAGCCAAAGAAGACGGCACCTTTGACACAATCGTGAAAAACAAGGTCATTATTGTAGATGAGGCGCATAATTTAAGAAACATTGACCAAGTAGGAGATCATAAAAAGAAAATCGTGGAGCCATTGCTTGAAGTGTTACGCAAAGGCACGCAAAATCGCCTCGTATTCCTCTCTGCTACACCAATGTATAACGAAGCCGAGGAGATGCTCTGGCTCTTATCGCTCTTGCTCATCAATGACAAACGGGAAGGCATCTTAGATCCATTTAATCTACCTAGTTTCTACAGCGCATCAGGGCGCCCGAATAAGTCCCTCTTCGCCCTATGTGCGCAATTAAGTCAAACCTATGTCTCCTATATCAAAGGCAATAACCCTTTTAGCTTTGCCATTCGTTTGCCACCCAGCACGAGAGATGAACCGTATGTCAAATTCTTGGCAGAAGTGCCGGCCTTGACCCTTGCTAATAAACCCTTGGAAGCCTCTGAGAAAGATTGGCTAAAATGGATTCCAGATGGCCTGGTCGTATCTCCCTTAGGCTCTATGCAAATTGCAGCCCTTCAAGAAAAACGCGCTAAGAAATTATCCTCTGCCACCCAACGTCAGATGAATATATGTGTCTATCAAAAGCATTTGGGTAAAGAGAAATACGTCTATCAAGAAGGCGAAGAGGGACTTACTGCCATTCTCCGCCTATCAGATGAACTTGAACCAAATCAATACCATTACCAGAATCCACGTCAGCCCCTCTTTGACCCAGCCTTTGGTGAGCTGCCCAACTTTGCCTGTAAATTAAATACCCTCAGTCGCATTCTAGAAAAGTCTCGTGGTGTCGTGCTTATCTACAGTATGTTTGTATGGGGAGGTATTCTACCCACTGCATTCATGTTGGAACATATGGGCTTTTCACGTTATAAAGAGCGCGATTTCTTGAAAATGGACAACAAAGTAAAGCAATCTGTAAAATACGAGGATATTAAGAAACCCGCATATTGCATTTTGTCCAGTGAGAGCGAGAAGCGCATTATGGGTAGCACACATATAGATGATTTATTGCAGGACATTAATTCTCCGGAAAATAAGAATGGTGAAAAGGTAAAGGTCATTCTGATTTCACCCGTCGCAGGTGAAGGTCTTTCCTTCAAGAATATTCGTGAAATGCATGTGCTAGATCCATGGTATCATTTAAACAATCAGGAACAGGCCATTGGTCGTGCCATTCGTAATTGCTCGCATTCTACGTTACCCTTGGAAGAGCGCAATGTCACCGTCTTCCTCCATACCACAGTGTATCCAGACAATAAAAAAGAGACCTCTGACCTACACGCGTATCGTCTGGCATCCATTAAATATCAACATATTCAACATGTGGATAAGATTATCAAAGAAAATGCCCTGGACTGCCATCTAATGAAAAACATTAATCACTATCCAACGAGCTTATTCCCATTTAAAGTCATTCTGCATACTTCTAGAGGACAGCAATTACCTTATCAATATGGTGATACGGAAGAACAACAAATCCAATGTAAAACCACGAATTATAAGTTACAGGATACCCGTTCTCTACGGGAGGAAAACTATGTAGCGTTTGTGCCTACCTTACAGCAGAAACTAAGAAAACAATTAGAGAGAAATTATAAAGACCCGCTACAACATCTCGCGGCATATAGCTATAATGAACTATTGAATTTAATCCATCCCAATAAGGATATCTCATCCAGTGTGTTAGAAGAGACCCTCTTTCCTTACCGTTTATGGGATAATAAGGTGTTGATATATCATAATGATAAATTTATTATTAGTGCATTTGATAAAAAAATACCCTATACAAATCGGCTACAGCTACAAGAGAAGGCAAAAGAAGAGCCTAAACCGGCAGAAACTTGTGCAATCAAACAAATCTTTGAACAGTTGGATAAAGAAGACCCTTACATCGCCACGCTAAAGATTTTTCAATCGCTAGATTCCCATTGTTGGAATAAATTTGCGGAGGAGATGGTTCAGACTGCTACCGCAAAGCTGTCTCCTAAATTATTAAATGCCCTCAGTCTGTTAGAGAAACAGGGAGCATTTATTACGCAGCGTGAGATCAAATCGGACACACCTTCTAAATATAGTGGCTATGTAGATTTATTTGCGGAAGAAGAAAAATGGGTAGCCTTCCTTTGGGACGCAAGTGAGAATGATTATCGCGAAACCACGAAGACTGAGAATGCTCGTATTATTGCAAATCGCACACACTATCCTTTCACAAATCCTTCTAAAATACGTATTACCGATACGATTGGCTTTGTTCAACGTTATAAGAATCCCAAAGAACCAAACAGTCCTTATCGTTTCCAGTTCAAATTAGGATTTAATAACGAAGCTGGAAAGCGTTCCGGTGTAGTATGTGAAACATTAAAGAAACCACAGATTCAAGAAGAGTTACAAAAGCTAGTCGCCACTGCAGTGCAGAAGGCAAACGTTTCCCAGTTATGCTTTAATGTAATGTTAGAGCTATTGAAAAAGGGGCGTATGTGGTTTCCGGTCATGTATAAAAAATGATTTAATAATAGGTATAATATATTAAAGGAGAAATGCTGTTTGTTCCCATTAAATTCAAGACAACGGTGCAATTGTATCCCGTGGAACTGGATGCGAAATACCAAGAACGTATTCTAGAGAAGCTACGGGAAGAATATGAGGGTATCTGCACGAAATATGGGTATATCAAACCAGAGTCCCTTGAAATCATTAAGCGTTCTTGTGGAAATCTACAAAAAGCTTACTTTAATGGGGTTATTCGTTTTGAGGTATTGTGTCGTGCAGAGGTATGTAATCCGGTTCAGAACAGTATCGTAGAGGCGACGGTTAAGAACAAGAATCAATTGGGTATTCTTGCGGAAAGCTATATTGAATTTGAGAAACAATTGACGCCCATTCTAGATATTATTGTCCCAATCAAATCGGCTGGTATTATTTCCCAGGTCAATTTGGATCAAATTCAGATTGGTGAGGTCATCCATATTGAAGTCATGGGAAAGAAATACCAAATGCGCGATCGTAAGATTTCTATTATTGGTCGTGTCGTCGTTCCAGAAGAGAAACAAATAGAACATGTGGTGACTGAGGAAGAGGAAGTAGAGCCAGGTCTAGAAGAAGAGGAATACATTGAACTGGAAGACGACGATAAAGATGGGGAAAAGAAAGAGGGCGGTGCCGAAGAGGAAGAGGAGGAAGAAGAAGATGAAGGCGACTATCTGGAGGGCGGCGAAGACGATTTTGAAGAGGACTTTGAAGAGGGTGGAGATGACTATGCTGGGGAAGGAGGAGATTATGAGTAATGCAAATGGCTTAAACGTTATAGGGCATAATACACATATAATGACATATGAGCGCTGTCGCAAAATTGAGTCTCTAATTAAAAACCTTAGCTCCACCCAAATAGAGGAGTTGTTCAAAATATTTCAACGTAATAAATGCCAATATACGGTCAATAACAACGGGGTATTTTTGAATTTATCTTGGTTGGATGAGGCTATGCTTTGTGATATAGAGCATTTTGTCGCATTTTGTCTAGAATCCAAACAGGCGCTGGATAAGTATGAGGCCATTTATCAACACCTTAACCAGAGTTTCCATGATACAATTACACCATTGGACGATATAGTGGTTCTAGATGCGGATAAGGATAAAGATAAGGAGGGTGATAAAGATTCAGATGTATTGGAAATAACAGAAGAGCAATGCGATACCATTATGGTAAATACGGATATCAAACGTATTATTTCACGTATTTCTTCTAGTATGAAATTCTATCTGTTTAAGAAGAAGTTCTCAAAAAATATGATCCCAGGAAACTTGACGCATGTTAATGAACGTCTCGTAAAAGAGGCCGTTATGCTGCTATAAGACCCATACGTGTTTCTGGATTGGCACTGGGAACCACTATGAATTCAACAATAATATTGGACAATAACTCGCGAAGTGTTTCTACAGTGGTTTGCACTTCCATATCGTTAAGAAGGAAAGGAATGTTTCTATTAATAGCTTCTACTGCTACATATATTATATTATTGATAAAATCTGCATCTATATTGATGAGTTTCATCATATGAAATAACTCTCTAAAAGACCTTACGACTTTGTATTGAATTAGGATGTTAGTGCCGTTGTATATTACATCTATACCAGCCACACGGTCTCCTAACCCTTCGCCGAATCGGATCATACAGTTTACAATAAAAGAACCTTCACTATTCACGTGTGAACTATAGGGATAAATATGATAGTGTCGGTCAATTTCAATACCTAGTGGATTTTGCTTATTGGCATAGAGGGAATCAACATCAATTCCAAATGTAGAGAGAGCTTCATTTGTTTGTGGGAAAGGGGTATCTTCTAATCTTAGCGAATAATGACGTCTAAAGATGGGGAAAAAGCGTAAAATTCCCGTGTTATAGATTTGATCGGTAATCATATGACTTGAAACACGCTTATAGTAACCTTCTGCCTTGATGGTTTTCTTCCAATAAAGCATAAAGGTTATATATGTAATACGGAGAAGTGATTGAAATGTGGGCACTGGAACTGTATAGGGTCCATTCCAACTACCTTCATAGGTTGTATCAATCTTAATAGAAGGTGGCCAATTACCTTTTTGTAGATTGATGAGTAGCGTAATTTTAAAGACCGGTTCATTAATACGAATGGGTTCAAGCACAAATTTAAAGGTAAAGTCTTCTTTATGCGACGATTGTCCTTCTGTTTTCGGCCAATTGGGTCCCAAGACAGCTTTAAATTTAATCCCATCAATTATACATTCGTAATCGTAATAAGGTGCAGGATGCATAGCACCCTCTTCACGTGCATGCGCAGGGGGGCGTTTCTGCAATTTAATTTTATAATGATTCCCTAGATAGTCGTCTATAATTCTATTTCGTAATATATTGAATCTTTTCCGGATTATTTTATCTTCTTTAGTGTTTTTGAGTTTATCCTCATTGATTAAATTCAGTAGTTTTTGAGCAGAGAGTCCATCTAGGATTTTATTAAATACAAGTGAAGACGTATCGTCTAACCGTGTAAGGAATGATCCCAATGAATTATCTAAAGCTAAAATTTCTTTAACCTCTTGGCTCTGACGTTTGACAGGTAGATCTAATTGAATCGGAATCTCTTCCTTTACAAGTGATGTTGTTCTCTTAATGACCGGAACTTCTTCCTTCACAGGTGAAGGGGATCTTTTAATAACCGGAACTCTAGCTACGGTCTTCCGCAGAGGAGCACGGATAGTAGAAGCAGCAGTAGCAGCTCTCTTTTTACGACAGTCATCTTCTTTTTTATTAAATAGTGCTAATTCTTCAGAGCCCGCATTTAAATAAATCTTGTTAGATTGAAATTCTGCAAGTGCCGCTCCACTACGAGGGTATTTATCAAAGAAATCAGGACAGTTCAGTTTTGCAACCTGTTCTATTGTTTTCATTATTAGTAATACAGATAAAATTTGACATCTTACATAAACAGAAAGCTATATTTAACATTAGAATGACTACGACACTGGAAGAATATATTCAGAAGTTGCCTCAAAATAACCATACGCTGATTGACTATCCGGCAAAATGGGAACAATCGGAGCACTATCGGGTAAAAGAGCCTATCTTGAAGAAGATTGAACGGGTATATCTGCCTTTTGCGGGTGCGGGTGCGGGTGGCACCACTGCGAGCGCTACAGCTAAATCTACCATCTCACACAATGATACTCTTTGGGGCGTTCTATGTAGCTATATAGATGAAAATTATAATTTGACACCTAGATCCTATCAAATAGAGAGTCGCAGATACCTAATCAGTAAGCTAAAAGAATTTATGACACAGCCAGATATTCGCCGCCTTTTTACCGGACGTCGTATGTATCCACTGCTACAATTGCTAGACCATCCCCGGTGTGAATGCCTCAAGAATCATTATAAGGCTATTGGATTTCTATTCTCCTATCTGCTAAATAGAATTGTGCATGTTGAAGGAGAGATTATTCAATACGGTGAGGTGGCATCTGAAGCGCGCCCAATCTTTCTAATCAGAAATCCGAAGGGAATTTGGTATGATGAGGCAGATAAAAAATGATGTTCTTTATTAAAGAAAACTTGTTATAATAATACAGGAATGAATGTCTCTAGAGAAAATGTTCTTCGTATATTTGAAGAGCAAGAAGAACATCTAAGAAAAGAAGACCCGTGGCATTGGAAGATTCAGGTCAGTGCCCCAGATCGCTCTTGGACCTCTAAAGACGTTGAAATATGGATGAAACAATTAAATTCATACAAAGACTTGGAGTTTAACATGGAGCAAGATATTCTGGAAGTGGAAACCGTAGATGGTCACATTATCCTAAACGTCAATGGTATCCAACATATCTCAGAATACTGTCAAAATGAATACTTTGAAACGGTTCCCCATGAGTGGAAGGAACGTATGGTGCTATCGGAGCGCACTATTAATAAACACTACTCCATTGACATCAACAGCACCCTCTATACGGAACGCACTATTGAGTTGGATGAATCCACTCTGCAGTGGCTAGATATCCCTAAGGTGTATCGTCAATATAAACGTATGTCATATCGTCATAAACAGGGCTTCTATATCGTGTTTGAATACCTACGTGAAAACCAGGAATCTTACACCTCTATGCGTGACGCAGATCTCGCCAGCCAACAATCCTCTATCCAAGTCTATCTCCAATTTAATCACACCGTTGATCCACCTGCTAATCGTATTATGTTCCTGATTCAGAATTTATTTTTCATGATGAAAGAAATAACCCAAGACCCTTATCTGCTTACGATTGAGGAACAGAAAAGCATCATACAAAAATACCATCGCCTGATTAACTCGGTGCGGGAACTCAATAAATATGAAAAACAAACCCCCTCTAATTATTTCCTGGCCCCAAAACCCAGCACACTGGAAAAGAAAAACCTCGTTGATCCTGACGTCACCTATGGCGTGGTTAGCATTCAGCGCAATTATGCGGTAACAGATAAAGCCGATGGCGAGCGCATGTTGCTCTATGTGGATGAGCAGGGAGATGTATATCTAATTAACAATACCTTCAATGTGCGGAAAACAGGCATCACAGTCACCTCTAATAATCTGCATCAGTCGCTCTTTGATGGTGAGTATATTCCTAAGTATATGCTCCACGACGGCACAGATAAAGACATCTTCGCCATCTTTGACGTGTATTATCTCAACCAAGAGAGCGTCATGAATCTACCTCTCATGAGTTTGGAAGGTAAGCCCAATCGCTATATGAAAATGAA
>Ga0209230_10000190_pt1 | contig 22796 bp, 24 predicted proteins | sample LakOntMetagenome_FD_187467 | JGI IMG/M metagenome (GOLD analysis project Ga0209230, IMG submission 187467) | Freshwater and sediment microbial communities from Lake Ontario - Sta 18 epilimnion Metagenome (SPAdes) (version 2) | ecosystem: Environmental > Aquatic > Freshwater > Lentic | place... | reverse complement strand
CCACACTTGATGATCTCGCGCTTGGAAATGGTGGGGAAGATGGTCAACATATTGTCCTTGACTTTCACGAACCTCGACTCGACCTTGATGATCTGCGACTTGTTCTTCTTGGACTTGAATCGCATCGCGAACGTATGCTTCGGGTTTTCCTTGCGCTTGGCGATGTTGCTCTCGAAGGCTTTGCAGAGATCGCGGACGGCTTCGGCTCGCACCATGCAAGGGATCGTCTTCAGCCAGTCGTGTTCGACGTTCTTCTCCGTCGCAAAAGCATTTTTGAGATATTTTTCGTTGTATCGTATCGTATTATCCTTGGTGTTGAGAGACGCTTCGAGCGCTTGGTTGTACACTACTCTGTAGCATCCCATCCAACGCCTCAAGAGCGTCGCCATCTCCTTGGACGGGTGCAGACGTACCGTCCTCGACGCCACTACATGAGGCTTCGGCGGTTTCACCTCCTTCGTTTCCGTCGTCGCCTTTGTGTATCTTTTTCTTTTTGCCGTACTTGCGGTGCCCGTAGCTGCGGGCGGAGAAGACGTGGACGATGGACATGAGGTCTTCAGCGAGCTCGGATTCGAGTGATCCCACTTCGCCATTGAGGACCACGACTTTCCCGCCATTCGAACGTATGATCCACTCGACGAGCTCGAATGCGAAGCGGCAGAGCCTGTCGCGGTAGGCAACCACAACGTCGCCGACTTCTCCGCGCATCGATCGTTCCAGAACCCTCTGGAGACCGCGGCGCTTGAAGTTGATGCCGGAACCGGTGTCCGTGACGATATCGTGGGACGGGAAGCGGTCGCGCATGCTTTGGACCTGGCGCCCGGGGTCGTCTTCTTGCTTCTTGGTCGAGACCCGGCAGTAACAGATGTCTCGGACCTCGGACGTTTCTTTCCCGGCACCTGTCTTCGCGATGTCGTACCTCCTGTGTCCGACGGGGGTCCTGATGCATCGGACGCGTCCGGCATCGGCGTATCTGCGAAGTGTTGCGACGCACACTCCGAACTCTTTCGATGCGATGCCCCCGGAGACAAACTCCGAAGTCCTTGTTCGAAGTATTGAGCCATCTGACATGTATGGTTTAATAATGTCACCACGCGGCGTTGGAGGCGGTTAATCATCAGAATTATGTCGATTCATGGTGATCGAGCTGGCCTGATGCGAGGTTTACAGGAATTGTATAGGTTTGTACAACTTCTGCGGCAACTGCTGAAGCCGATAAATCCGACATGCTGGGCGACCTTTCCGGGTGCATGTGGCCTTGCCGCGATGGGATGGAGTATACGATCGACGGCCGTCATCACAACGTCATGGATCCTCAAATTTTGGAATGCTTCGACGGTATTCGTTCGCTCATGTTCGTACATAATGCGTATTTGTACAAGGAGATGTACGAGTTTCTCGATATGTCGAGCCGGACATTGGAGCATCTCGACGTGTACATAGACGAAGGCGCGTTCGACGGTCCACAAATCCAATTGAATGAGAGTCGTCAGATGCTGCCGAGGCTCAAGCGATTGTTCATCGGTTCTACTTGGGAACACCACATTGATCTCGAGGATGAATTCTTCATATGTTACCCGGACCTGGAAGTATTTCGGTGCTACGGTGACGCCCGGGTATACACGTCGCCAGAGTTCTTCGAGAATCTCGCGGATCACAGGAACATCCGCGAGATTCGCCTCAACACGCTACGTGAATTGTGTATGGAGCGCAAATCCACCCCATCCGTCTTCCCAAACAAATCGAGTACGCGGACGTGGAGTGCGCAAAAATCGACAAGGACTCGTTCAAAGGGTGCAGTAAACTTAGAGTGCTGATGCTGCCGCCGTGGACGATATACGAAGAGTACTTCGACATCGTCGTCGTACCACCACACACCACTTATAGCGTTGATAGGGTCGTCAATTACGATGATTTCGATACGTCGTTGTGGCAACACTGGCGAGGATCGATGGAGGTCCTGGTACTCAAGATATGTTGCCTGGATGATATAATGCCACCCGAGATCGTTCGCGCAACGGGACCCCGGAAACTCGATATATACCTTGAGATTGGCAAAGATACCGACGATGTCGACAGTCTCGAGAACCTCGCCAAGATTTCAGAGCTCGTACGCTCCGTAACGGTGTGCGTGACTGAGGCGGGAGAGACGGGAGACACTGGAGAGACGGGAGAGACGGCCGACGCGATCCGCAGGTTGTGTCCACACGCGACCGTGACTATCGTCGATAATACGAGCGCACGTGATTATTATGTAGAAAACGTCGAAGATGCGTCCACGCTTCTAGGATCCCCAGCCTCAAAATGGTGGACCGTGTAATCAGTAATCAGGCATCCACCCTTTGAACGCGACAGATGTCTCCGCACAGTTCTCGCCGCACGGAAGGGACTGGTACTTTTGCATCCAGGAGTTGTTGGATTTCATGGCGGTCCTGTACTTTGCGCGGTCAGCCACAGACATGTTTGCGATCGCCGCGTTTCCTGTCACCTTTTTGATGTCGTCCATGTACGCCTTTGCCTCGAGCATCGATACGGCCCGGTCACATGCGCCGGTCTTCACGCATTGATGGTAATTGTTCGGGAACGTGAACGGGATGCCCTGTATCAACGCGGTATCGTACGGTTCCCCCTTGGCCAGGAGATCGGCGCGCTGGGCGTTCAGTTTCTGCGTGACGGTCATGGACAAGGCGGTCTGGGCTCCCATGGCGGCTACACCACCGGCAAGCGCCAAGGGACCCGGCAAGAACATGGTGACAAAGCCGATGATGGTCAGGATGATATCGAACGCTCTCGCCAGCTTGCATTTCCAATTGCTACATGCGTCAAATCTCTCTTGCAGATACTTGTATATGTTCAGGGCGTAATTCCCCGTTGCGGCCGCGCGGTCCGGGTGCGGGTACAGCGCGACGACATTCATCTTTTTTCCGTCGCTGCAACGTTCTTTGAGAGTCATGCACCCCATCGGCAAGTCCATGGATTTCAGGACGCATGTTTGCGGCGCCGTGCTCAAGACCTCGAAATGTGTGCACTTGGGGTTCGCATGACACGCCGCCTTGCACAAATTCAGGTCGGCGTCCATGGTCTTCAATTTCGTCCCGACAACGGTCGTTTGCGCGTACGAGGCCCATGGGACGGTGGGCATCGGTCCGACGGGTCCGGTGGCACCTGAAGTTCCAGATGCTTTCGCGGCCACGCACGACGAGTTCGCCGCCTTGGTTTTCCTGATACAGGCGTCCCGCGCGGATCCCCGTATGGCCCCACACGCGGCTTTCACGGCATCGGCGCACGTGACGGCATCCGGGACAACTGTGGTCGTCGATTTCTTGTTCTTCATGACGACGACCAGCGCGATCACGGCGAGAATCGCGGCGGTCGCGCTGGATCCCGAGGACATCATCGATACCATGATCGTCGTATCCGAACTCATTCTGGACGTTCGCGGTCTACAGTACGCGAGATTTAATTCCGCTGGAGAACAGGCACGATATAGCCGGGGAACGGAGCGCGACAAACACACACGGGAGCCGTTCGCACAGAAAGGGGTGGAATGGGTACCAGCGCGTCCCCCATATTTTCTGGCGTTTCTCTACCGGGAGCGCGCCGACGTACTTTGAGTCGCTCCAGAGAATGTCGCGTTCGGGAGAGTCGAGAGACTCGAGAGCCTTCCTGAACGCCCTGGAAAACTGGATGTACTCCTTCATGATCGCGGGCGTCGCAAGCCAGTAATTGCAGTAGAAACTGGGCAGGGCGGGGTGCGTCACGGCGGAGGAGTCGAGACCCATCTTCCCGAGCGCCGATACCCAGATCCGTTTGAAGCCGGGGTGGTACGTGTCCGCGGCATCGACGAGCGGGTCACCGCGGTACATCAGGGACACGAACTCGGCCCCGCGCGTCGTATAGGACTCGATCTCATCGAAGACGTTGATCTTGGTCGACGCGCGCCAGCTCATGCACCCGACAAAGTCCTCGTGCTCCCACTCGTCCTCGCGGAGACTGAGGATGTGTGTGTACATTATAGATTCGAGATAATACGTCGTCGGGATCATAATGACTTTCGCCCAAGGGTACCGGGAGTACTCTGCGATGGCCACGGCTTCCGCTCCAGGGTCTGGGCAGAGGATGTACACGATCATCCTAGTACCTGGTTTACACTTGAAATTAATCAGAGAGACGAGACGCAACGGGAAGGCCGACGCTGAGGTTCTTCAGTTTCCAGTAATAGCCGGGCAAGATCGACGCGAACCCGGCGTGCATTCCCGCGTACGGCGTGCCGAATTTCGCGAGGTTGCCGAGGACTTGGTCGGCCGTGTGTTTGCCCTTGCCGGTAGCTGGCGGGGCAGCCCAGAAGGCCGGGATGACCTCGGCTTTCCCGATGGCGTCGCGGAGGAACGCCAGGTACTCTGCAAACGCCCGAGGTCTCGCGAACCATGCATTGCCCGCGGAGTCGAAGACATTGGTCATGCCGGGCGCGCCGATATGGATGCCCGTGGTCTCGTGAATGACGTGTGATGCCACGAACTCGAACGCGTCGCCGTACCTGTCGCGCCGGGATTTCACGGGGTCCTGGATCACCGCGTCGTAGGCGAGGACGTCGACGCTCGCGTTCTTGACCACGGCCACGAGGTTCGCCCCGAGCTTGTCGTACTTGAAATGGTCCCCTGTCTCGTACGGGATAATCCCGACAAATTCCGCGTCGATCCAGTGGGCCACGCGGTGCTGGACGACGCTGAGCCCGGCAGAGACCGCGGTCCCGTACATTCCCACCGGCGCCAGAACGACACGCATCCACGGAACGTCCTGGAACCGCTCGAGGGCGTCGTCGGCGGTTTCAATGGTCGGGCAGGCCACGTACGCGGCAAACCGGTGCGGGTGACGTTCGACGAGTCGCGCGTCCGGGAACAGCGGGACGAACGGCGCGGAATCCGACAGTTTGACCGCGACGAAGAACATCTGGTGATCGAATTCGTACGCGGCATAATCGGTGAACAGCGATTCGAGCGTCGCGTCAAATCGGGTGAAGGCGTCGACGATCCCGGACATCGTGACGTTTTTGTAATAATTGCCGAGGTCTGCCGAATGGTACTGGCTGCTCAGCGATTTCTCGGGGTCACACAGCAGCGTCCCGGACTCGAGAGCTCCCGTGGTCGCGCACGTGAACGCCAGGAGACCCCCGGGACGCAGGAGGTTGTATGCTTTGACGAGCGAGTCCCCGAAATACGCGTCGTTCTGGAAGGTGTTCTGGGAGATGATCACGTCCACGGACCGGTCGGGCAGTTGGAGCTCGTGAAATTTCGAGACGATGTCCACGCCCTCTGCCGGGAACGCGTCGATGCCCGCGAAGTTGACAGACTTCGAGAACAGAGGTTTCACGGACTCGATCCCCGATCCGAACTCGAGCGCCGTGGTTCCCGTGAAGTAGACCGGCAGCGACGATTTGACAAACTCCAGGAACTTCATTCTTGTCAGTTTACACGGACCGGGCGCCTTAACATCCCGTCGGGTCCCGTCGGGTCAGATGATCGGCGGGAACAGGACCATCGCGCACGAGTACTTTTTGCACACACTCAACATGGATTTCCTGCAAAACTGACTGACAGCCGTCATCTCCACGAGCGCCGCTTCGACAGATTCGTCCGTGCCCCGCATGTCGTTGAGGATATCCGTCATCACATCGACAAAGGTCTGGACGACGTGCCGTTGCGCCAGGATTTTCTCGCGTTTCTTCTCGCGCTGGAAGATCGTCCGTTTCATGTGATCCTCGGTGATCTCGTTCATCAGGAATTTCCGCCGGAGGTCCGCGTTAGGGTCGTCGGCGTCGCGAATCGCCAATTCTTGCCCGAGGACGGCGCCGCGGTAATGATTGCACAATCGGAGTCCCTCGAACGCGCGGCATTTGAGGTCCTTGTCGGCCCCGTGGATCCGCTGCTCCAGTGTCCTGTACGATGGCGCGACATGCATGTTCGGGCATCCCTGGTCGTCGAGGTCGTCACGGTCGTCACGGTCCCCCGGGCGGTCCCCCGGCTGCCGCGGAATCGTGCCCGTATCGCTGCGGCTCCGCATGTACTCGAAATAGTGGGGGTTGTGGAGGACGCCGCCGGTCTGGATATCACCCGTCTTCCAGCTGAAGGATACGTGGCACTGGGTACAAAACATCTGCAAGAGAACGATGCGGCACGCGTGAGTCGGGTGACCAGGGTGACCATATAATACGATTAATGCGTGTAAGCCGGGGTGTTATAGGACTCGCTTGATCACAGCCGTCGACTTTGAAGATCATGGTCGCGCATTTCGGGCAGTTCTTGGTATCCCGTCTGAGCATCGTGACTGTCGCGAGGACGTCGGGGTTGCACTCGTGCGATTCCTCGAGAAGTTCGTGGCACTTCTTGCATGCCACGGTCGCGCACACGCCGCATTTCATGGTCGCGGCGTCCGTGATAAACCCGCGACACTCGGAATTGACGCACTTGAGCATGGTCGTCGCCGATGCCCGGGAACCCTTTGGCGTATCGGGCGTTTCCCAGGGACGGTCGCCGTTTGTCGTATACTTGGAGTCGACCATGCGCTTGATCCGCCATCTCGACTCGAAAGCGTACTCGTCGATGTCCGCGATCCGGCGTTTCAGTCTTTTGCGTTCCTGGGCCTCGTCTCGCACGTTGCCGCGTAAGGCCTCGGCCAGCTTGTAATTCGCGACAAGGTGCTGTGAGGCGGGCAAGCGCGCAATTTCCAGGTCTACCAGGATGCGTTCGCGGTGGGCTTTGAACGGGCCGTTGACCCACGCGGCCGAAAACGTCGCGCGGATATAGTCCTCATCCTTCTCCGCGTGGCATGCCATGCAATCCGCGCGGTTGACTTCGAGGAGATATTTCTGGACGCATACGACGCAGGCCTCGAAGTCGCAGCTCGCGCAGGTCAGAGGTTTACGCACGACGCCCGTGTAGGCTTCGCAACAAATTCCACACGACATTCTGAATATGAATTAGGAATGCGGATCGGGAGGCGGATCGGGAACTTATACTCTCCAGTTTTCCTGGTTTCTTCCGGTGCGGGCTTTCTTTTTTACAATATTTCCGGGAACGGATCCCAGATACCCCGACACTCGTGTAACTTGCATGCGGATTCCATAGACGTCTTGCAGAAATTGCTGATCTTGGTCATCTCGCCCAGGACGGCCGTGGCGCCCTCGTCCGTCATCGGCAGATCGTGCACGAGCTCCGTGGACAGGTCGACGAACGCCTGGATTATCGGACGCAATGCCATAATTCTCCACAAATCCTTCTGGCGCGCGTACAATTTCTGTTTCAGTTGGGCTTCGGTGATCTCTTTCAGCATGAATTTTCTCCGCAGATCGGTGTTTGGGTCGTCGACATCGTGAACGGAGAAATCGTAGTCGGCCGTGCTGCGGTACCGGTTGACCAAATAGAGTGCCTTGATCAGCCTCGTCCGCAAGTTCGTCTCGATTTCCGCGCACAGGAGGCGTCGTTCAAAATGTTTCGTTTGCGGCTCGACGGCTCGATCGATCTTTTCAAAGTCGGCGAGGTCGGCGGGGTCGAATGAGTCGGCGGCGCGTCGCGGAATCTTCGAAGGGCCGTGGATCCGTCTGAACTCTGTGGAATATGGGTTTGGCAGTGGGTCCCGCCACGTAAAAACATGGTGACAGCGCGCACACGTCATCTGCGATCAATACTCTATGCGTCAGTACTGTGTGGACCAGGACACGACAGGCACTATCGGGGCACAATGGTTCTCTCAACTTGATCCTGGCGGGGTGTTTTCCTTGTTGATTTCGTGCATTTGGGGCATCTCTTGCAGTGTTCATTAAATACCAGGCTGTCAGTTACGCGCTCCGAAACGCATACGTGAGCCGTGTGGTGGCCCGTGAAGGCGCATTTGCAGTTTCTGCATATATCCGCTTCGCACGCGTCGCATCGTGAGGAAATGGAATAATCTGGGAACAAGACGGTTCCGAAACACCCTTTCACGGTACATTCGCGCGTGTCGGGCTCCCAGCCTTCATTTTCACCGGGATTCGGGGATCGTCCGTCGGTGTTGTACTTGTTCTGACGCATCCGCTCGCAGCGCAACTTCGCGGTCTCCGAGTTCTCCCATATCTCGTGCACGCGCCGTTTCAATTGCTTGCGTTCCTCGGAAATCACACGGACTTCCTCGCGGAGACTCTGCGTCATCTTGTAATTCGCGACCAGGTGCTGCGAGGCGGGCAAACGCGCAAGTTCCAGATCTACCAGGATGCGTTCGCGATGGGCTTTGAACGGGCCGTTGACCCACGCGGTCGGGAACGTCGTTCGGATGTAGTCGTCGTCCTTTTCCGCGTGACACGCCATGCAATCTGCGCGGTTGACTTCGAGGAGATATTTCTGGACGCATACGGCGCATGCCTCGAAGTCGCAGCTCGCGCAGGTCAGCGGTTTGCGAAGCACTCCGGTGTACGTGTCGCAACAAATTCCACACGACATTCTTTTGTTCGTCAACGCGCGATCTGGAGTCGGGTATTCGAGTCGTGGAGTCGATTGGAAGAAAGGAAGACCGCCGAACGAGTATTCCGGGTTTCCTTTTCGCGAAAAATCGCAGTATGTATTCGCGGTTTCTTCGTGGATGCCAAAACGAACGCCCGGACGCCCGAACTCGTGATCACGTGCAAATAAGTGGACGTGTTCATCCGCCGCGCCACGTAAACCGTTGCCATGGATGTATAGAGTGAACACCGATGTCTCCGATGTCTCCGAAACCGGTGGTATCCTCTTCAAACAGGTGGTCGGGCCGGGGTGGTGCGCCGCGATCGTGTCCGAGCTTCGCGGCGTCACGAGCGACGGCAACGGCCTCGCGTCGATTATCCTACCGCCCGGCACCCTCATGTCACATACGAGGCGCACAATCACGCACCAGCTGGAGACGTTTTGGTGGGCTTCAGGAGATTGGGTAGATGATACGGGATACGAGGAGACCGTCTGGAGGTGCATCGAGATTCTCCGCATTCTGGATAACGACTCGAAAGACGAACGCGCCGGTCCCCAGGGCCTGGCCATCTTCGTGGGCGGCGGCGTAGAATACGTTTTCTCGAAGACCCACGCGGCGTTCGACACCCCACTGTGCCAGTTTGACACACGATTCCACACGGATGCGGTGTAAAGAATGAGCCGTCCGCCGCGTCGTGGCAGACCGTAAACCTTTGTGAAATGAATAAAGTCTCCGAGGTCTCCGAGGTCTCCGAAACAGCACAGGCCGAGTTCGTGCACATGGTCATGGATCGGTTGCACGCGGTCGAAGACTCACTACAAAAACGCGAGGCGGAATTAGCCGTCCTCGGAGCCGTGCAAGAGAAATCGTCGAACGCCGTCGGGTCGTACGTCATGCGGCACACCAGCAGCTTCGTGCCAGACGTCACGGCCGATATGATCACGAAAGCGTGGGTAGAGGCTAAACCGTGGTTTTACCAGTCTGTGGCCGAGAGCGTGGTCGGCATGAAATCCGACTATCAGGTCGATCCCGTGCTCCGGGTGAACCGTTTCGAGATAGCGCTACGGATGGGATGGATCGATGTGGCCGGACGAGTGATGGACGCGCACCCGTTCCTGGCGGACACAATAACACTTCTCGGCGACGGCGATGTATGGACGGCCGAGAGATTCGCGCGGCACCCGTCGCCTGGCGTACCGGAGGAGACGCGTGCGGCCCTCGGCGATCTCGTGCGGTCGCGCAGGAAACTGTCGAAGCTTTCTTTTGACGAGAAGGCGACATAAGGAGCTGCATTGCCGCCGTATCTGTAAGAGTAATTAGAGTCAATGAGTCGTCCTTTCTTTTCGTGAGTATTCAAACTGGAAGAAAGGAGGACCGCCGAACGAGTGCTCAAAGTATTCCCGGTTTCTTTTCGCGAGTACTCAATTCGGAAGAAACCCGGAATACGTGTTTGAGGCCTCGAATACGACGACTCGGTGACTAGTCACGCCGGTCGAAACAGGCTTAGCTACCACACTGACTGGTGACTAGTCGTTTTTTTTTATTTTATTTTGAGAAAGTTTGTATACGATTTCACTTGAGCTCCCATGTACTATAATAGATACCGGAAAATTAAATAAAAAAAAACGACTAGTCACCAGTCAGTGTGGTAGCTAAGCCTATTTCCAGGGAAGTGACTAGTCGCCGGTTTGAGCCCTCGAACACGTATTCCTCCTTTCTTCCAGTTTGAATACTCGCGAAAATTGGCACTAGCTCACGACTCGCGCGGGGAAACTCCGTTGCACATCGCGGCGAGGGCTGGCGACGCGGACACGGTCAAAGTCATCGTACGCGCCGCGCCGGTGACCGTGATGGAGCGCAACCGAAACGGGAGACTCCCGGTAGACATCATCCGCCGCGCCATGCCAAAACCATGAACGCGCTCACTTTCTTGTTGGGTTTCGTGCAAACATAATACAATGCTTCCTGAATCGCTAACCGGCGTCTCCGCGCGATTCAAGGAGGACTTCGACGACGTCGCGAAGACCATGTTGGGAGATATCGCGAAGAGGGGAGAGTCCATGATTCGGCTGTGGAATATCGACTTCAGGATGGAGAGGAGGGCGTTCGCGGAATTGCTTCAGGATTCTGAGATTCTCGCCTGGATGCAAGGCCGGGTTCCACCAGGGATCTCCGTGGAGGTATTCCCAGGATGCGGGCGTACGTGGCGCATGGATCCTGGTGACTGTCTTGACGATCTCGCGTTCATTGTATTACGAAACGCCGGACGTGTCACGATGTAAGCAAATAAATGGACGTCTTCATTGTCGATTGGCGCGGGCATGACATCGAGGTCTCCGAGGACCGCGCGAGGTTCGAAGTCCACGGGTACGGCAAGACTTCGGACAACCAGGAAATTCTCGTTCGCGTGGTCACGAATCCGTACTTCTTCGTGAAATTCAACGAGAAGTACTCGGCCGCGCGGCAATCGGCATGGCTGTCCAATGTGAAGAAGAATCTCGGAGCGCTCGATATATCGTGTCTCCTGAAACGCAAGGATATGGCGGGGTTCAGGAACGGGCTCGAAGAACCGTTCGCGTGCCTCGCGTTCTCGTCGTTCGCGGAGATGCGGAAGGCGCGATACTCGATGAAATACCCAAACTACGGATCCCTTGCGACCTACGAGGCCGGCCTGGATCCCGTGCTCAGGATGTTCCACCAGCGCGGCATCGATCCGTCGGGGTGGGTGAGGGTCAACGGGTACGCGCCGGTCATGGACAGTGTATCGACGGTCGACCTGGAAATCACCGTTGCGGCCGCGAATATCGGGAAATCTGATCGGACGACCGTGCCGGAACTCGTTATGGCCAGCTGGGATTTGGAGTGCGTCTCGGCGTCAGGCATGTTCCCCGACGCGAGTCTCCCGGAAGATCAGCTGATAACCATCGGTGTGGCTTTCCAGAAACACGGATCCCCGGAACCGTACAGGCGCGTGGCGATATGTCTCGGGGAGACCGCGGCAGTTCCCGGGAACGTCGAGGTGGTCTCGTGCGCGACAGAAGGCGAGATGTGTGAGGTTTTCCAGGATATCTTACGACACGAGAAAACCGACATTTTGGTCGGGTACAATATTCTCGGGTTTGATTTCAAGTACCTGGACGGCCGGCGTGCATGTCTCGCGGACGACCACGGCAAGCCCACGATCAAGTTCTCGAGGCTGGGACGCAGTGTCGACGGGTGTGGCGTGGCCGTCAAGAAGAACCTGAGTTCGTCGGCGTTTGGCGATAATAATTTCGAGTACCTCGCGACGCCGGGGGTACTCCAGATCGATCTTCTTCAAATCTTCAGGAAAGAACTCAAACTCGATTCCTACTCTTTGAAGAACGTATCGACGAAGTTCCTCTCGGATACCAAGATTGATCTCCCGCCGCACGAGATATTCGCCAAGTTCAAGTCGGGCACGCCGGACGATCTCGCGACGATTGCCGAGTACTGCATTCGAGACGTCGAGCTCCCGCTCCGGTTGATGGATAAATTGTCGACGCTCGAGAACGTCCTTCAAATGAGCAATGCGACCTGTGTGCCGCCTGAATTCCTGCAATTACGCGGCCAGCAGATCCGTGTTTACAGTTTGATTACGCGCAAGGGCCGGGAGCTCGGATTCGTCGTCCCGGACCCGCCCCAGGAAGACCGCGACGCGCCTCCGCCCGAGAAGTATGCTGGCGCGACCGTTTTGGAGCCTACCAAGGGGTTTTATACTGAGCCGATCTGCGCCCTGGATTTTGCATCGCTATATCCCTCGATTATCCGCGCGCACCGGATGTGTCTTTCCACGCTGGTCACGGATCCCGCGTACGCGAATGTCGAGGGAGTCGAGTATTATTATATCGAGACCGAGAGCGGCACGCATACGTTCGCGCAAACGAAGAACGCCGTCCTACCTGGTTTACTGGAGGATCTCGCGGCGTGTCGGAAAGCCAGCAAGCGCGATATGGCCGACGCGTACGCGAGAGGGGACACGTTCGTGTCAGGTATTCATAACGCCAAGCAACTCGCCTACAAGATCACTTCCAACTCGGTGTACGGGACCTTCGGGGCGGCGCGGGGGATGCTGACTTGCATGCCCATCGCGCAATCGGTGACCGCGACCGGACGGGCTATGATCGACAAGACAAAGGAGCTCGCTGAGTCGCTGGTGCCCGGGTCGAAAGTTGTTTACGGAGATACCGACTCGGTTTTCGTCAAATTCAAGGTCGGCGCGGGCAAAGAGCAAGATCTCGCCGAGCATTTCCGTGTCGCAACAGAAGTCTCGGCCGAGATCAGCAAGACGTTCCTGGCGCCCAATGACCTGGAATTCGAAAAAGTGTACCACCCGTTCCTTTTGGTAGGCAAAAAAAGGTATGTCGGTCGTAAATATGAGAAACTCACCGACCCGGGAGTGATCGACGTCAAGGGCCTTCAGCTCGTGCGGCGAGACAACGCCCCTGTCGTCAAAATCGTCTCCCAGAAAATCATGGACCACTTGATGGTCGAAATGGATGCCGGGAAAGCCGTGGACGCCGCGCGCGCGATGATTCTCTCGGTACTTCGTGGAGAACTTCCACTCGAGAATTACGTGGTCACGAAGGCGTTGCGCTCGAATTACGCAAATCCGGGAGCACAGCCTCATGCTGTCGTCGCAAGAAAGATCCTCCAGCGTACTGGGTGTCCAGTGACGTCCGGTGAACGCGTGCCGTTTTGTTTCGTGGAGGACTCGGCGAATCTCGATGGCGGTATATCAAGTCGCGCGGAAGATCCAAATTGGGTTCGCGAGAATGGGCTACATGTCGACGCGTTGTACTACGTCAACAATCAGCTCATGAATCCGATCACGACGCTCCTCGAACATGTTGTGGACAATGTGGACGCTGACATTATGGGTTTCCCGGAAATTCACGCGATTATGAGCGAAATGAAGTCGCGTAGGGCCTTAAATTTGAAAGTGTGCAAACGTTTGAAGTTAAATGCGTCGCGCGGGCAGAATGAGATCACGAGTTTTTTCAAACCGCCTGCCAAGAAACCCAAATTCATCGATGATTCTTGATCTGTGTAATGTGGACACTGCCGCGTTTTATATGGCGAAATATTATGATTTGGGACAATAGATTAATCCATGCAAATGATTCATGATTCGTATAAACTTCGGAGAATATCGATCGCGAAGTTTACATTTCGCGGCGAAGCCTTCAATTTCTCCGGGGACGGGTACGAAGTCGACGGAATGAACCGCGTCTTCGGGAAATCCGGCAAGGAGATAGGTAAGAACTTGACTCAGGTCTGGTTATACCATAACGGGGTCCAGACGCCATTCGATAAGATCCGGTTGCGCTTGGCGGTCACGATGCCTCTACCGCCGAATATCGAGGCCGCGAGCGGGATTCGGACCGTCAATCGCAGTCTCAGTGACGACGACTCCGCGAAGTTCACCTTTGAAACTCCAAAAGATCGAGCGAATCTGGCGCGGTTCAAGCGATACATCCTCGACTCCTCGAAAAATGAGTGGCGGGTACTCGTGCATGACGACGAAGACTTCGAATTGTATGATATGAATCTACGGACTGGCGCGATACGAAATATACGGACGCGACGGATCCTCAGGCCATCCCCCGGTGGCCAAGTCAATTTGACTCGAAAGAACGGTACGTCTGCGATGATATTGAATCACCGCGCGTACATGTTCACTTTCGAAGCCGACAATCGAGACGCCGATCAGACGGAGGTAGACCACATCGACGGAAACCACAGGAACAACGCTCCAGAGAACCTTCGATGGGCTTCACCGTCCGAGAACTGCATGTATAAATTCACGGCCGTTTCGAAACAGAAGAAACTCCAGAAATTCACCGGCGACTTGAATACATTGAAACAGTTTCGCGAGTCCGGATGGTATATGGGACTTTTCGATGGAGTGTACGGGGTCGTCGATCCGGACAGATATATCCACAGAGTCGGAGATTTCAGCGTGGATTCGCGAAGCCCGTACCCTACGCTCGGAACCGGTGGTAAATTTTACACTGTCCATAGAGTTGTCGCGTACGTCGAAGGCATTATATCGAAATACGAGTTCGATCATCCGAAAAAGTGTGGGTTCGTGGTCATGCACATTGACGACGACAAGGAAGATTTCCGGCCAAATAAACTTAAACGCGGGACACCGGCCGAGAACAATATGGCGCGGCACGACAACCCCGCGACGACACTTCGGAAACCCATCCGGCAACTGGATTTGAACAGGATATGTATCAAAGAATTCCCGAGTCAGGCGGCCGCGTCAATTGCACTAGGAATTGACTATACAACGATAAGCGGGGCCATTAAACGCGGGAGCAAATGCCAGGGGAAATTCTACTTCGAGTTCGCGAATCCGGCTCCTTCATCGTGATTTTTATCTATGTAACTATAGACACACGACCATGGCAAATTTCGCGTACGTTATTCTTCTCGTCGTCGGATTTATCCTAGTTCTCGCAAACGCCACGAAACAAAGAGAAGTCAATTCGGAACCTGCGCAGATAGTCTACAAGTACTTGCCACGATCACTCGACGATTACCTCCGTTCCGACGAAAATCAGCCGTCAGTGCTCTTCCAGACCATTTTCAGTGAGCCAGATATCAGGAAGTAGTCACGAAGATTTCAAAATATCGATCCGCCAGAACGCGAGATCGGGCGACACCGCAATGCTTCGAAACTCCGTTTCTTCCTCGGGAAAAATTGTAAAAGTTCCATCGACGAAATCGACCGGCTCAGTATCGAGTTCCCCGATTACGAACCTTCTAAATATCTCCGCGCTTACGGGAACCGAATCCGCTAACGAGATCACCGTGCATTTCAAGAAGACTTCGCCTGCAGTCTCGAATGCCAGCGGTGACAATTTCCCAGTGACGACCCCAGTCGACCGATCGAGGACGAACCGTAATTTCCTCGACGTATCGCACCGAATCAGCGACCGACCCCGTGATTTCTCGATACTGACTAAACTCGAGGTCAGGTTGGCGTTCGGGAGATAGATCGTCGTTCCCACGTGAGGTCTTACAGGAACCGGATCGAATTTTGATAGACTCTGCGATACGTTCGAGAGCATTTCGAGGAAATTACGGTCGGCGGTATCGCATTCTTTGCCGGCAATATCGAGGCACATGGCCATTTCCGCGGGGTGGAAGAAGGCCCCGCACCGGTACGCCGAGAATATTTCTGCGATGTTCGTGGACACCCGGAGACTCGGTGGAATCTTGCGGATCAAATGGTCAAATATCAAATACGGGTTGAAATGAACCGAGAGCGCGTCAATCGCCACCTTTGCAATTGCCGGGGTCACGCGCACGTTATCGAATAATCGTTTAAAAGAATTCCAGTGTGGTTTCAAGGCCCGCGCGCGCTCGTAAAACGATTTAACGACGTACGGTTTTATCAAAACGTAATCGGAGTACTCGACGAGATCGTTGAACTCCGTGGATTCCACGAGTATCATCCAGATTGCGTGTGACAGCGCGGTTGTGTACGAGTCGCAATCGAGGAACATCAGCGTATCGACGGCTCGTTTGAGGCTCGGGAGGTCCAGGATATCTTTGACTTCGCGCGTCCCGTGAATCAGGTCGATTGCGAGTTGGACATTTTCAAACGGGATATCCACGGGAATCGACGGACGGTCCGCGAAAGATTCGTGGAGATCGCGCACGAGTCCACATGAAACCAACATCGTAAACCGGTTCGTTACGACGTTGCCGCCATTGCATACGAGCGTCAGATCCGAGCAGGCGTCGAGGTACCCGCGGCGGTCGGCCCGGAGATCCATATCGTATTCTGACGTTTTAAATGCGGGCGTGAAACGCAGTCGTCCTTTCTTTTTATCGAGTATCTAGTATGAATACGTCGTCCGAGAAAATCACGTTTGCGGGCGGATCGGTAAACCGCACTGACCAATTGGAGTTCTTATCGCTGACCGACGGCAGGGACAATACGTACATCGGTCTGAATTCCGGTAATAAGTTCCCGAACGAGCGGAATACGTTTATCGGTGCGGAATCGGGGAGTTCGGCCGAGGACGCGGTTTCGGGGGTGTTTATAGGAGTTTCTGCAGGAACTCAAGCGCAGCGGACCGCGGATCTCGTGGCTATTGGCGACTCGGCGGCCGGCACTGCGGAGGACGTGTACTCATCAGTCGTCGTCGGATCGCATGCCGGAGAAACCCTGAGGAGATCGCGGTTTGTCACGGCCGTCGGGGACCATGCGATGGCAGAGATGACGTCGGGGCAGCGAAACGTGGCCGTGGGATCCATGTCGGCCGCGTACGTGAACAACATGGTAGACTCGGTCATGCTCGGGCACGATAGCGCGTCGTATGCACAATCCGTGGACTCGGTCGTCGGCGCGGGCAGCGGAGTCCTCAGGATGTGCGAAATAGTCGACGCGTCCGTGGTTCTCGGAACGTACGGTGCATCGAACGCTACAAACGTCTCGCGGTGCATCCTGATCGGGGATCGCGTGGCCTCGAATGCGTCATCGCTGACCGGGGTCGTCGCGACGGGATCCGGGGCTCTTTCCGGGGCGTCAAATGTAGGGACGTCGGTGGTCTTAGGGGACGCGGCCGCGCAAAATGCAAGTGACGTAACGAACAGCGTGCTTCTCGGTTACGAGGTCGCGCTCCAGGCGTCCGCGGTGAATTCCGTGGTCGCCGTGGGATCCGGGGCGATCGGGGGCGTCACTGGATCCGTCGCATACTCTGTAGTTCTCGGCGCGAACGCGGGGCATACTGCAAGTTCGGTAGACTCGAGCACGCTCGTGGGATACGCGGTAGCCGACGGGGCCGGGAGTCTCACCAACGTCGTCGCCGTAGGCCGGGATTCCCTGGGCGGCGCGACGGGGACTGTCACCGATACAGTTGCCATCGGGACGGCGGCGGGCGGCGGGGCCGGGGCGAGTGTCTCGGAGAGCGTCCTGATCGGTCACCGCGTCGCGGACTCGGCCTCTGAATCGCTCGTGAGCACCGTGGCCATCGGTGCCAACGCCCTGGGATCCGTTTCCGGGGCCGTCAGTTACTCGGTGGTCCTGGGAACTGGAGCGGGAGCTTCGGCGTCCACGATCTCGAGTTCGACTGTCGTGGGACACGCGGCAGCCGACTCGTCCGCGGGGCTCGTCAACGTCGTCGCCGTGGGCCGGGATGCGCTCGGCGGGACCACGGGAACCGTCACCAATACCGTGGCCGTCGGCATGGGCGCGGGAGGCGGCAGCGATACCCTGTCGAATTCCACGCTGGTCGGGTACGGCGCGGCGGGCGGGGGAACCAGTCTCGCAAACGTCACGGCGGTCGGGTCGCAAGCGATGTTCGCCGCGCAAGTGTGTGATGGCGTGACGGCCGTCGGGGTCTCGGCGATGGCATCGGCCTACAGCGCGGATAATACGACGGTTGTCGGGTTTGAGGCGGGGCGGTTCATGGGCACCGAGGCGGACATCGGCCCGGATCTGCCAGGCACCACACAAACCGCGGTAGACTGCGTCGCTCTCGGATCACAGGCGGGCTACCATTCGTACGGTGACCGCAATACCTTTGTGGGATCAAGGTGCGGGATGTACGTGTACGGTGGCGAGAATACGTGTGTCGGGTACAACAACATGCAGAAACGCAACTTCGTCGATAATTGCGTGGTTATCGGGTCGCGCGTCGAAACTTCGGACTCTCTGGCTCTCATCGATCAGTTCGATCAAACCCTGAGCAACTCGATTTACATCGGGCAGGGCATCCAACTCACCACCCTCGAGTTTTCTGATACGCTTATTATCGGCACGGGGCCCGCGCGGTTCCTGCAGGCCACGTTCGAGAAACTCACGGCGCCCGGGAATCTCGAGGTCGTGGGCACGCAGACGATCGGGTACCCGAGTACGAACATGGGCGAACTCACGGTCTGGGGCCCAGTCACCGGAATCGACGGTAATTTCACGAGTCTGACGGTTTTGACGGACGCGGGGATCGGTGGGGATCTCGATGTCACGGGACACATCTCTGGCGGCACCAAGAGTTTCAGGATCCCGCATCCTTCCCTGCCGGGGACGATATTGACACACAGTTCGGTTGAGGGTCCGCGATGTGATCTCGTATACCGCGGGACCGCGCGGGTCACTGATGGCGCTGCAATTGTCGATATAGATCGCGAGTGTACTGCAGATCCGTCGTGCGCGATGACTCCCGGGACGTTCGTCGCGTTATGCGGCAACCCCCAGGTATTCCTGCAGAACAACGAGTCGTTCGCGCGGGTCGTCGGCGTCGTCGAGGGGTCCACGCTGCGTATTTCCTGTGAATCCACGGAAGCGTGCACGGTCGACTGGATGGTCGTCGCGGAACGCGTGGATCCCAGCGTTCGCGCGAGTCACGTGACAAATGCACAAGGGTACCTGATCACCGAATCACCGAATCGCCGCTAGAATAATATGATCCGTCAGGTATACGATGGATCGCGGGACCATACTGTTGATCATAGGCTTTGTCGGGATCGTCGCTTTGATCGCGCGATTCACCGAGACATTCTCGCCATTCTACGAGATTCCGCGTCGCGAACCCGACGACTTCACTAGGAGCTCGTTCGCGTAATAATATGTTGGTCAATGTATGACGCGATTCCAGGCTCGGGTCGTTACGCAAAGGCAAACCAGTATCTCCAAGAAAATCCATGGTATCGACGCGCTGATCCAGAAGTTGCAGAACGAGATCAATGTATTGACCCGTCTGAGGAACTCCGAGACTCGGAAATTGGCGGCGGAACGCAGACTCCAGGTATCGCCGAGTACTCGTCGGCAGGTACAGTCGGGTTTTTTCGGGCAGAATTAAATCGTTTTCGAAAAATTGTTTTCGAAATGAATTATCTCGAGCGTTACCGGAGAAGATCGTTGAATTCCGGGGCCATCCTGCACGCGCGTCCGCCGACATTTCGCGCGAGTTTCTCGGCGGCGCATTTTGATAATTTCTTGCGCGTCGCGTCGAGATCTTCGGTGAGACCCTTGACGGCCGCCTGGAATTGCGTGTTGGCGTTCCTGCAGACCTCGAGTTCCAGGGTGATCCTGTTGACGTCGTTCATCAGTTTCCCGGCCTTGACGGTATCGTCGCTGCTCTTGGCCCGGCCGGTGCCAAGGAGTCCCTCGAGTTCGATGATCCTGGCCTTTAATTTGACGATATCGATCTGGCTGGGCGGGGGAGCCGGGGGCACGGGAGGAGGATCGGGCGCGGCGTAAAACCATCCCTGGGACATGCCGTATACCGTCGCAACGGCCGTGACGAGAGCCATCAGCATCACCAGCGCGAACATCATCTCTTGTATCTCTGGTACTCGGCAATGTATTTACAATGGCTTGAACGCGATCGCTGTTTTGGTGCCTTTTGCGCTCGTGGATTCCGGGCGGTCTGTCGGAATGGCCAGCTCGCTTGCGTCCTTCAGGTACTGGATATACTGCGACATTGCCGTGGCGACGCCCGGGGATATCTCGGCGAGAACGATCGCGTTCAATCGCTGGATCTCGCGTTTGGGATCGTCGACGGGGTACCTCGCGCGCGTGGCGTACACTGCCCGCATCACGATACTCAATTGCTCGTCCGATTGCCGTCGGATCAGGTACCCGGTTTTCTGCAACATGATTTGGCGGAGGCCGGTCTGGATCGCCTCGAAGTTCTGGGCGCTGAAAAAAGGACCGGACACCGGGGATTCGCACTGCTGTACCGACCGCAGTAGGCTCGACTGGAAATTCTTCTGCTCTCCGGGAAACAGCATTAAAGTACCGGATGTATTAATTTCAGAGAAACGCCGTCAGGTTCTCGACCATCACGCGCGTCCGTATTTTCCGCATGGTTTTCTGGATGCACCGTTTCGCCAGGAACCGGACCGGGACGAACCAGGGCGCTCCCGTCGGGTTCAATCTCGTGACGTTCTTGGCGACCACTCGCGACCTGCCCACGCGCGTGAACGTCCATTTCGACTGCATCGACGCGTCCATGTTTCCCGGGAAGAACCGCCGTTCCAGGACGCCGTTCCTGGTCTCGGAAATCGCGTATATCATACGACCGTCGCCGAGAACCCGGTTCCAGGCGCCAATGTACGTCCCGATAATCACGCCGTCGGATCTCCGCCGCCAGCTCGTGAACCGGACCAGAGATTGCGCGGAATCGGTGAACAATCGTTTCATGAATTCGACGTCCCCTGTATCGACGGCGAATTCTGACTCGAAGACCAGCGTGCCGTCTGCCGTCTTGGAGATGTCCATACGAGTGCCTGGATATTTATACTGCCTGCGTCACTGTCGCGAGAAGGACCATCATCAGGCACGAGCAGCACGAGCAGCATCCCCCGACGGCGATATACGGGCAGACGCCAGGAGGAATTCCCATGGTCTGGCCGCCCAGCTTGCACCCCTCGGCCAGCACGCTCGGGAGGAGGAAGATCGCGCCGATGATGCCTCCGGCGGTGATCAGACCATTGGCCGGGATACCGCCGCCTGTTTTCCCTCCGGTCGTCGGGGCCTTGATGTTGGAGACTGGCGCTTTCGGGGCTGATGGTGGGGAGAGGACCATGCTGGCGTTTATGGTCCCGCAGATAATTATATTGGGAGATTGTAGGTATGGCATTCGTAGCAAAAGTAGGTGGTGGTGCATTAGATAACGCATTGGCCCCGGCATTGAACGCTGGAGCGCGTGGCGGGGCGGGGGCGGCTCGAGCTGGGTCAGGGATAACGATTGCCGATCAAAGACTTCTCAATAGCATGCCAATGGGCCCTAGAAATTCGGGAGCTGCGCGAGCCTCGGATGATCTCACGAGGACCGCGAATGTAGAAGCCGCTCAGTCGAGAGAACAACTCACAGCCTCGTTAAGAGCCTTCAGCAACGGGGGTACGGCAGCTGGCAGGGCCGGCGCGAATGCGAGCAGTCAAGTTCTCGCAAAAGGAGGAACGCTCGCTGCCGCAAAACAAGCCTTCAAGAACGCGTACGCCAAGGTCTCCAAGGGAGCGGCGAGTCCCGTGACGCAATTGATGGTCTACGGGTCGCTGATGCTCGTTCCGTTCTTGTACGGTATCGGCAAGAAGACCAGTTATCCCGCGGGCGTCGATCCCAACGATCCCATGGGTCTCGCGGGCATCCTGGGTCCGCTGGCGCCGTACGCGCAATATATCGTGTCCTCGCTGATCTGGGGATGCTCGAGTTGCGTGTGTCTCGTGCTCGTTGTGGTCATGATGTCAAGCATGTCGTGAAAATCAATCGCGAGGCTTTTTTCTGCGTTTGCCGGATTTCAGAGGCGGACGGCACGCGACCGATCAGATCTTTCGAGATGCGAGTACATGTATCCCGAATCATGTGGCCGTGATCCGTCGACGCCAGGAACGCGAGGCGGCAACACACGTGCACGGCGTCGAAATCGGGGTCATTCGCGTACCGGGCAAATTGCGGGTCGATCAGCACGCATTCCAGGTGACCCCCGGATACTCTGCACATGACGTTATCGGGAGTCAAGTCCACGAAAACGATCCCATTATCGCGGAGGACCCGGGTCGCGTGTTTCAGGTACGTCGAGATGTATTTGACTATACTCGAATTCGGACTCGCGGACAATGCAGCGATTGCCGCGGTCAATGTGCATTGCATGCGCTCCATGACGATTACCGCGTACCCATCGGTGACGTTCGAGTAGTACACCCGCGGCACGTCCAACCCGAGACCGCCGAGAACATCGTACCACCGGATCTCGGCCGTCCCGATGTGCCCAGAGTTCTCGGTGATTTTGATCACGACGTGCGTTCCGGTCAGGGAGTCGACGGCATCGTACACCCGCGACAAACCACCGAGCGCAAGGGGCCTGACGCGCGTGTACCGAAGCGGGATGACTTTCAAGTGTGCGGCAGTGTCTTTCGTGTGACATCGGGATTTATACGTTTTCGAGCGAAGCGTGTTGGCGTCGTGGATACCCTGAACGCCTTCCAGCATCCATGTGAAATATTCGGAGACCCGCGCTGCATGTGGGGGCGGACCAGCGGGGTTCTTACGAAATGGCATTATAGGGTACTCGGGGTACTCGGCAGCGGTATCGCGCCGAATGCATTTGCACGATTTGTAGAGGACGCCGAGGATTGTATCGATCAAAGTCGACCTATTGGAAATCAACGAGGCGCTCACGTCACTGATTTCCGTGATCAAGTCCCCGAGCCCCACGGGGATTTCGGAAGATTCCATCGCGAATACGCCCCCTAGACTCTGCGCGTATTTAAATCGTGTGGACGGTATGAAGATCGGCAGGTCCAAACGACCCACCGCCCGACCCTTGCGTTCCTCGAGGCC
>Ga0209230_10000186_pt1 | contig 23057 bp, 27 predicted proteins | sample LakOntMetagenome_FD_187467 | JGI IMG/M metagenome (GOLD analysis project Ga0209230, IMG submission 187467) | Freshwater and sediment microbial communities from Lake Ontario - Sta 18 epilimnion Metagenome (SPAdes) (version 2) | ecosystem: Environmental > Aquatic > Freshwater > Lentic | place... | reverse complement strand
CTTTATCAATCCAGAAACGTAGCGTCTTAAGTGATTCTTCGAGAATGGCGTTGTAATCGTTATCAAAGTTGATCGGATAGATATCCTGATATTTCTTCGGTGGATTCTCGGCATATGCGATCGTCCCATCGGCGCGATGGGTGAAGAACTCTGGATGTTCACCAACCCAAGGGTGGTCAGGAGATGCCTGTAGCGCGAAGTCGAGTGCAACTTCAATCTTATTTTTCTTGGCAGTTGCAACGAAATTCTCAAAATCTTTCATTGTTCCCAGTGCAGGATTGATTGCCATATGGCCGCCATCAGCGCCACCGATTGCCCATGGAACACCAGGATCTGATGGCGTTGGAGTTAAGGTGTTATTTCGCCCCTTGCGATGAGTCACACCAATTGGATGAATCGGGGGAAGATAGAGAATATCGAAGCCCATGGCTGCGACTGCAGGAATGCGAGCTGCTGCAGTTGTGAAAGTTCCACTTGTGATACTTCCATCTTTATTGAGTATCGCGCCTTCGCTGCGCGGAAAGAATTCATACCAAGAAGCGACCAGCGCGCGAGGATGATCGCTATGAACCGGGTACTTCTCACTCTGGCTGGCCATGCGACGTATTGGATTGGCTTCGCAGTAGCTGCGAATCTCTGGCGTCGACGCGATTCCAAAGCGGTTTAGCGGGGCAAGCTTCTTATCTTTCAGCGCAGCAATTGCGTGCTTTACAAGTGATTTTGACGATGAATCTCTGGCAGCGATTTCCTCAAAAAGATTGAGACCAATTGTGCACATGAGCTCGGAATCAATATCTGCGCTGATCTTGATCTCAGCATCATGGAACCACGTTGCAAGCGGATGGTCGTAGCTCTCAATTGCATAAGAGAAATCTCCGCGACCAGGGATAGTGATATCAGCTGTGAAGCGATCGCCACCCTGCCAGATTTCGCGCATTACTTCGCGCGAGATTTCTTTTCCGTTATTGTCGAAGAGGACTACATCTGCACCGAGAGCATCATGGCCCTCACGAAATACCGTAGCTGAGACTGGAAAAGTTTCGCCAGGAATTGCTTTGACCGGTACAAATTCTCCCCCGAAGAAAACTGCGGGGGAGATATCTGCTACTGGAATTCGATTAATCAGCCAGAACCTTCGGTATTTCCTGCATCTGCCGCTGTGACATCGAAGATACGGTACTTGTTGATTGCCTCTGTGACAACAGATTCCTTGACTTCACCGCTCTTGGCAAGCTGAGCGAGCGTTGCCACAACGATTGATTCTGCATCAACCTTGAAGTGGCGACGAAGCGCACCACGAGTATCAGAGAGACCGAAGCCATCAGTACCGAGTGAGTAGAAGTCATTTGGAACCCATGGAGCAATCTGATCTTGGACCGCGCGCATGAAGTCAGAGACTGCAACGACTGGACCCTCTGCACCCTTGAGCTTCTGTGCAATATAGGCGCTCTTCTTAGAAGTTGGGTTGAGCAAGTTATGGTTATCAACTTCAAGACCATCACGGCGAAGTTCATTCCATGAAGTAACAGACCAGACTGAAGCAGAGACGCCCCAATCCTTTTCTAGGAGATCTTGCGCCTTAAGCGCCCAGTTAACGCCAACACCTGATGCCAGAATCTGTGCATTCTTCTTGCGCTGCTTTGTTCCAGGCTTTAACAGGTAGATACCGTTGAGAAGTCCTTCAACATCAAGATTTTCAGGCTCTGCAGGTTGTGCATATGGCTCGTTGTAAATAGTGAGGTAGTAATAAATGTTCTCGCTATTTTCGCCATACATACGACGAAGACCATCTTTGAAGATATGTCCAAGTTCGTATGCATAGGCAGGGTCATATGAGACAACTGCCGGGTTGGTTGATGCAAGGAGATGTGAGTGACCATCTTCATGCTGCAAACCTTCTCCGTTAAGAGTTGTGCGACCAGCTGTTGCACCGAGAACGAAGCCACGGACTAGCTGATCTGAAGCTGCCCAGAATGCATCACCTGTGCGCTGGAAACCAAACATTGAGTAGAAGATGTAGATAGGAATCATCGGTTCGTCATGTGTTGAGTATGAAGAGCCAACTGCAGTAAATGAAGCGACCGAGCCAGCCTCATTGATGCCTTCGTGAAGAATCTGACCCGCGGTGGATTCCTTGTAAGAGAGAATCAATTCACGGTCCACAGATGTGTACTGCTGGCCATGCGGTGAGTAAATCTTTAGCGATGGGAATAATGAATCAAGGCCAAAGGTACGAGCCTCATCAGGAATGATTGGGACAATGCGCTTTCCGATGCCCTCATCCTTAACAAGATCTTTCAACATACGGACAAAGGCCATTGTTGTTGCGATTTCTTGCTGACCTGAGCCACGGCGAACTGATTCGTAGACAGAATCAGGTGGAGTTGGAAGTGGCTTAGAAACTGTGCGACGACGTGGAACTGATCCACCTAGTGCGGCGCGACGTTCTGCGAGGTACTTCGCCTCAGGCGAATCTGCTGCTGGCTTGAAGTATGCAGGTGTGTACTTATCGAGTGCGCTATCTGGAAGTGGAATCTCGAGACGATCACGGAACTCTGTGATGTCCTCAAGTGTCATCTTCTTCATCTGGTGAGTCGAGTTACGCGCCTCGAAGTGTGAACCAAGTGTCCAGCCCTTTACTGTCTTTGCAAGAATGACAGTTGGCTTTCCGTTATTTGCAGTAGCAGCGAGATAAGCAGCATAGAGCTTGCGGTAATCATGGCCACCACGCTTAAGGTTCCAGATGTCATCATCTGAATAGTTTGCAACCATCGCTGCTGTGCGAGGGTCTTTACCGAAGAAGTGCTCGCGGACATATGCACCGGATTCAGCCTTAAATGTTTGGTAATCACCATCAAGTGTTGTGTTCATGATGTTGACGAGTGCGCCTTCTTTATCCTGCGCAAGTAGTGGATCCCAACCGCGACCCCAGATAACCTTGATGACATTCCAGCCTGCGCCACCGAAGATTGATTCGAGCTCTTGGATGATCTTTCCGTTACCGCGAACCGGACCATCAAGGCGCTGCAAGTTACAGTTAACGACGAAAGTTAAGTTATCGAGCTTTTCGCGGGAAGCGAGTCCGATTGCTCCGAGCGTATCGACCTCATCCATCTCACCATCACCGAGAAATGCCCAGACGCGCTGATCTGATGTGTCTTTGATTCCGCGATTGTGAAGGTAGCGGTTATAGCGAGCTTGGTAGATCGCATTAAGTGGACCAATACCCATTGAAACTGTTGGGAACTGCCAGAAGTCAGGCATTAAACGTGGGTGCGGATATGAAGAGAGTCCGCCACCTGGATGTGAAAGTTCTTGACGGAAACCATCAAGTTGATTTTCAGAGAAGCGACCTTCTAAGAATGCACGTGAATACATTCCTGGGCTGGCATGTCCCTGGAAGAAAACTTGATCTCCACCACCGGCATGATCTTGCCCGCGGAAGAAGTGGTTAAAGCCCACCTCATATAACGCAGCTGATGATGCGAATGTCGAGATATGTCCACCGACTCCAACACCGGGGCGTTGTGCACGGTGCACCAACATCGCAGCGTTCCAGCGAACGTAGCGACGAATAGTCTTTTCAATCTCTTCATCACCTGGGAACTCTGGTTCTGCCTCAGGAGTAATGGTGTTCATGTAATCGGTTGTTCGAAGATTTGAAATCGGCACTTGGCGTTCGTGTGCACGCTTGAGCAGAGCGAGCATCAAAAAGCGGGCACGAACTGGACCTGCAGCCTCTAGCGCTGCATCGAGTGACTGCTGCCATTCGAGAGTCTCAGATGGATCGGTATCCACCAATTGATTGAGTAGGTAATCCGCCTGGCCCTGGAATTCGCTCATGGGGCATATTCTCGCGCCTAAGGGGTTCGGAGGCAAAATAAGTAGGCGTGACGCCCATTACCTGAGAATGGATAGCCGAGAATCGATACCCCCAAACTCTTGCGAAACTGGCTGGTATCTATTGGACTTAGCCCGTGGCAGCGCGCATGGGCTTGAAGCCAGGAGAGCTTGTACTCGAACTCGGAGGTGGCTCCGACGCGGATCAATCTCTCAGGGCAAAGATTGCTGGAATCACTGGAACGGCATTGATTGAAGATCAGACCGAAGAAGTTGTCGATGCAGTAATCATCTGGTGGCGCGATGGCGATGGTGACCTCGAAGATGAATTGGTAGATGCCCTCACCTATCTCTCCGATAGCGGGGCTGTCTGGGTACTTACTCCAAAGGCTGGCCGAGATGGCCATGTTGAGCCGAGCGATATTCAAGATGCAGCGCCCAATGTAGGACTTTCGCAGACATCAACTTTTGCAATTGCCTCTGATTGGAGCGCAACCCGATTAGTCGCACGAAAGAGCGCCAAGCGGTAAGTTTCTCGCATGACAATCACAATTGGTTCAGCAGCTCCGGATTTCGAACTCAACGATCAGAATGGCAATAAAGTTTCGCTCTCCTCTTTTAAGGGCAAGAAGAATGTTGTTCTTCTCTTTATTCCTTTCGCATTTACCGGAACATGTACTGGCGAACTCTGCGCAATGCGCGATGACCTTGCCTCATTCCAAAACGATAACGTCGAGCTGATCGCACTCTCTTGCGATTCAATGTTCACCCAGCGCATCTGGGCAGAGCAAGAGGGATATAAGTTCCCAGTTCTCGCTGACTTCTGGCCACATGGTGCAACTGCGCAGGCATATGGAATCTTCGATGAGGCACGTGGCTGCGCGCTTCGCGGAACTTTTGTTATTGATAAAGAGGGAATCGTTCGCTGGACAGTTGTAAATGGTCTCGGCGATGCTCGTAGCAATGATGATTACAAAGCAGCGCTGGCAGCGCTCGCTTAATAAGTTGTTAAAGCCAGCTCTTAAAGCGGCTTAATAGCTATTACTTCGACTCCACCAATGGAGTTAAGAACGTTTACCAAATCAGATGGATCGGTGCCTGGCACTGCCACAGTGATGTCATCGTAGCCACGACCATCTTCTGATTTAATGACAATGAGCTCGCGAATATCGCACCCTGCTGCGCCGATTGCTGAAGCAATTGCGCCTAATGAGCCGGGGTGGTCGGGAAGTGAAATCTGCATTTGGAAGAGAGCCATAGGTACAGTGTAGTATTCGCGAGCAGTACAGCCGGGTGGCTAGCTCAGTGGTAGAGCGCCTCGTTTACACCGAGGATGTCGGGGGTTCGAAACCCTCGCCGCCCACAGTTAAGAGGTAACAGCGTTAAAGGCCTTCATCACATATGGGCCGGCGCTCTGATAGAAATCAGACTCAGAGATATTTTCGGTCTTCTGCAACGCCATCTCAATATCGCCGTACTTCTCTATATTGTCGAAGAGATTGAGATAAGACTCCATGCCATAGGTGGCAATGTAAAACTCCCAGATGGTTTGACCTAGTGCATAGTTGAGTTCGCCAAGTCCTAATGGCTCTAAGTTCCAACTCTTTGTTGTCTTCATAAGAGTGACCGCTTCTTCAACGCTAGCAATTGACTTAATTTTGCCGTTGTTCTTATACCGACCCACGTTCCAATCCATCATGTCTGAATACCAACCGACATGCTCAACCAAGATTGAAGCTCCTAGGGTATTGGCAGATCCTTCCATGAGCGAATTAGGGATATAGACCTTCCCTTCCACCCAGTTTGGATAATTCCCAATGAAATTCTGCTTTCTCACACTTGGAGTTGTTGCAAATTGAAAGTAGTGAGTAATTTCGTGCGAAACATTCGGCATGAGGATGTCTTCAGAATTGAAGCATGAGCATACGTATCCAAAGTAAAGAAGAGGCTTGCCTGGACCATAGCTACTTACGCTTCCGCCGCCAGACCACTGCTTACCTAATGTATCGAATGGACGAATGAATTGTTCTGATCTATTAAAAAGTTCAGTAGCCTGATTTTGGTCCCCCAAGAACTTAACCAAGGCGTTCTTTGTGAACTCGTCATCCTTTTCAGAGGTCACTATTACGTTCAATACTGTTCCTGTGGGAATGCGAGATTCAAAGAATCTAATGCTTGAATTAATGTAGGCGCGATACGCTGCCTGCACTCCACTATCTACATTTGGTCCGAAAGCGAAGTTAACAACTCCAGCCTTACTCTGCGCGCTCTTGGAGTATTTCTGAACTTCGCTAAAAGCTTTCTGACGGATTGGGTCAATTGATTGGCCGGATCTGCGCGCTTCTGAACTCCAGCTGGTTAGTGGACCACCCTTGCGCTCGAGTACTCCAACGTTGTTAATTCTGAAATTCCACGCGTACCATTTTGTATCAAGCACTTCGACTGGCGCGGTCGTCGGCGTTGGTGTCGGTGCTGGTGGATTCACAGCAGCCGACTTAGCGATAGTTACCCCCTTATCCCATTGAAGTTTCTTGCCAACGGCTTTACAAGTGAACTTCTTTGTTCCGACTACTTGCACTGCGCCTTTCTTTGGGCAGACAGCACCCGCTCGCGCCGTAGGCGCTGCATTTAGGATGGGCAATGTGCTGGCACAGAGGGCGATCAACGTCGTTGAAATTACGAGCCGTGACAATTTTTTCATGGCCTAATTAAAGTCCAATTAACCTGTCGATGTCATTGAATGACTGATTAATATTCAAGGCGACCTATAAAAGTATTGATGGATGTCAGCCGATAGACTCACACCCATGAGCCAGAAACACCATCCACTTCAAGCCCTCATGACTTCTCATGCGGGTATGCGACGGATGCTCAATCTCTGGCCGCCCTTCCTCTTCTCGGGAATATCGGTGCGAGAGATCTCAAAGGACTTTCGCCATACAAAGGTGCGCTTAAAGAAGAAGCTCCTTACTTCAAACTATGTAGGCACCCTCTTCGGTGGATCGCTCTTTGCGATGACAGATCCCTTCTACATGGTGATGATTATGAAGAACCTCGGTAAGGAATACATCGTCTGGGATAAGCGAAGTGAGATTGAATATGTCTCGCCTGGAAAGAGCACCGTCTATGCAGAGTTTCACCTCTGGGAGCCAGATCTTGATGAGATTAAGCGCGAGGTCGCAGCGACAGGGAAATATCTGAAGTGGTTCGAGGTAGATATCAAAAGCGCTGATGGCACCGTTGTTGCAATCGTGAAGAAGCAGATATACATCCGCAAGAAGGGCTAAGCCTTCTTCTCGAACTCCAACTTCATCTCTCTATATCGAAGCAGAGTAAATTTTGCTTGATTGCTAATTGCCTCATCATCAGATCGTGCCGTCTCTGTTAAGGGATCAAGAATCTGATCTCCTATCGCGCAGAGGAAACGAGTGAGGGCGAATTGCACATCGGAGTCACCTCGACCAAGCTGAGTGACCAACTTTGCGACAAGTGCTCGCTTCTCTTCTTCTGGCACCAATACCGATGCTGCGCGCCAGGCAGTTGAGGCGATGAAGTCATCAGGGTCAAAGAGCATGGCATCGGTAATAAGAAAGTAATTCTTCTTATCTCCTATTTTGGAGAGAGTGTGAATGGCCTGGCTCTTACCTTGCAGATTACTTGATTCCAATTCAACCTTGAGACGCTCGACAACCGCTGGAACATCATTTCTCATCAACGCCCATGAGAGCGTATCTCTTACGAAGAAATCGGTTTCGATCGCGCATTGTGCAATAAGAATCTCTATGAAGTGTGGCTCAGGATAGGTACCGGCGGCAAGTGCAGCGTTAAGGCGCACCGATTGATCTGGTGAAGCCAGCATCGATTCCAGGGTTGCCATGCGAAAAAGGTATCAGCCTTGCTTCCAATGCTCATTTCCAACTTATATAGTTCCGGCATGCGATTTATTATCTTTGTTATTGACGGTCCAGGAAATCCAGCTAATTCCGATGAGATGCAGAAGATTGATGCATTTAACGAGAAGCTTCAGAACAACGGTCATTGGATTACTGCAGCCGGTATTCGCCCAGCAGATACGGCAACGTTGATCGATAACCGCGACAACAAGGGCATCGTTACCGAAGGTTCGCTCTTCGATGCACCCGAGTACTACAGTGGCTTTTGGATTATTGAGGCAGCGTCGGATGAAGAGGCTCACCAACTCGCATTGGAAGGCTCACTCTGCTGCAATCGCAAGGTCGAGCTTCGTCCATACATTCGCTAATTGATTTGATGGAGACCACCGGCGGATTCACGAGTGTTCAATTACTTGAGCATGAAGCAGCATCTGCCTTTGAGCACTTAGATCTAGCGAAAGCTCTTGAGATAGGAAAGCACGGGGTTGATCTCGCGAGATCGAGAGATTACCCAGTAACCATTGTGGTTCAGTTAGATGGAGCCGAGGTATTTCGTGAGACTGTCTCAGGTGATGGCGAGGAACATTCAGGTTGGATTGCTCGTAAATCAAATGTTGTGAATCTGACTCATCATTCAACGATGTATGAACGCGTAAAGTCTGAAGAAGAGGAAAGTGATTGGCACGCAGATCACGGTGTGGTTGATGAGACTCATGCAATCCACGGTGGCGGGTTTCCCTTGATGACAACTGGGGGAGTTTTTCGTGGGGTCTTACTCATCAGTGGCTTACCGCAGGTTGAAGATCACCTCTTTGCCGTTGAAGTACTTCAGAGCTAAAGAGCAGAGTGCTAGCCTGCCGCTATGTCTATCCAGGAATTAGCTGCACGGTATGAAGCATCGACGCAAGCATTTCTATCGCTTGTTTCGACTCTTACAGAATCAGGTTTAGATTGCGCAGATGCAGAAGGTTGGACGCCGCGACAGGTAATTCACCATGTGGCCGATAGCGAAGCGCAGTCCTATGCACGCCTTCGTAGACTAATTGCAGAACCTGGCACTTCGATTCAGGGTTATGACGAAGGTAAGTGGGCCGAGAACGCAACATTGGGATATGCCCAATCAGAAGTTGCGCCCTCAATTGAAGTATTTGCAGCTGTCCGTAAATCTTCATATTTTCTATTGCAGAGACTTTCAGAGAGCGAACTAGAGAATAAAGGTATCCACACTGAATCAGGTGAGTACTCCATCCACACCTGGCTTGAGACATATACAAATCACCCGCTCGATCATGCCAATCAAATACGTAAGCAGTCAGGTTAAGTAGATGGCAATCCTTAATGTTGAGATGCAGATGTGTATCTCGATCGCAGCAAGACCGAGCAATATCGGCACAAGATTTCACAACTTTCTCTACGAAGAGCTTGGCCTTAACTTCGTCTATAAGGGCTTTGCCGTAGATGATGCCGAAGGCGCAGTGCGCGGTGTCCGTGCCTTTAAAATCCGTGGAGCTGCTGTTTCAATGCCACATAAAGAGGCAGTAATCCCATTTATGGATGAGATGGATCCCTCAGCATCAGCTATCGATGCGGTAAATACAATTGTTAATACCGATGGTTACCTAAAGGCATATAACACCGATTACCAGGCCGTTGTTGATTCACTGAAGAACCATCAGGTCGATACCAATCTGGCAGTGGTCGTACGTGGCTCAGGTGGAATGGCAAAGGCTGTCGTAGCTGCATTTAAAGATTCAGGATTTACGAGGCTGACCATCGCATCGCGCAATGAAGTAACCGGCAAGGCTTTAGCTGATAAGTATGGTTTCAGTTGGTGTGATGAAAGCTCCATCCCAGATATCGCAGGTGCTGATGTTCTCGTCAATGTGACTCCACTTGGAATGAGCGGTGGCAATGAGGGTCAGCTATCTTTTCCGGAAGAGGTGGTTGAAAGATCTACAGTTGTCTTTGATGTGATTGCAATGCCGATTGAAACCCCACTCTACGAGATGGGGCTCAAGCACAACAAGGCAATCATCACCGGCATGGAGATCATGGCGCTACAAGCTGCTATTCAATTTGAGCTCTATACCGGAATTAAGCTCACACCTGATCAGGTAAAGCGCGCCGCTGAATTTTCACGCCAGTAAGAATTGGCGTGGCGGCGAAATATCGCTTCATAGTGAAGTAGAGAAGCAAGAGCGGTAACGCAACCATAATAGCGCCAGCAGCCAATACATTTTGATCAGGGATGATTCGGCTAAAGGCGCCAACACGCGTGAGTGAAGTTGTGATTGGGAAGAATTGATCCCGCTTCAGTAGAGACCAGGCCCAGAAGAAATCGTTATAGATCCAAACGCTAAACATGATTGCCATGGAAGCCAAAGGCGCTTTCAGCATCGGCAAGATGATTGAGGTGTAATGGCGAATGACTCCAGCGCCATCTACCTGAGCCGCCTCAGAGAGCTCTTTAGGGATGGACTCCAGATGCGAGTGGAGCACAAATGTCGCAAAGCCAGTCTGAAGTGCAATATGGACCAGGATGACTCCGAGATAGCTGTCGTAGAGCAAAGTCTTATCGCCGAGAGCTCCACCAACAAAGATATACATCTTAAAAATTGGGTAATAGATAAATTGCGCCGGCAACATACTCCCGGCAGTTAAGGCGAGAAGAATCGTTTTCTTATATTTAATTCTATATTTAGAGATTCCAAAAGCGATGAGCGAGCCAAAGAAGAGAATGAAGAAGACGCTCGGTATCAAGATAATCAAAGTATTGATGAAGTATCGAACGACAGCCATCTTCTCCAGGGCAACACTGTAATTCGCCAATGTGAATGAATTAGGGAGTGAAAACAGTCCACGATTGAGTACATCTGAATATGGTCTAAACGATGACCAAAGGGTCCAGATAATTGGTAAGAGCCAAACGACTCCAAAGGTAATCAAGAGAATTGAAATGAGGCGATCTTTGCCTCTTTGAGTGTTGCGATAGAGAGTTGCAACCTGGCTCATACTGTAAATCTAGCGGTAATCTTCCACCGTGAACACAAAGGACTTCGCTCTCGCAAAGGCGCAGTACGAGCTGCTCTTTCCTGAATCACCATTCTTTGATGTGTGGGTTCCGCGCAGCCATTTCATCTGCGCCGATTACGATGGAGCCAATCTCTCCATTACCCGCAGAGATGAGAAGATTTATGGAATGGCTTTTGGTCCTTCACCATTGATTCCTGCAGATTGGAATGGCTTCTCCATTGAGAGCTGCGGGCTTTCGGCTCTGCCAGAAGATGCAGAGAAGTTGGATGAGTGGGATTGCTATTGGGCTCCCACGACGGAAGCGGTAGCTCTTCCAGAACGCGAGAAGAGCGATAGCGAGATTGCATCTTTTCTGGAAGCCCATGCTCCCAATTCATCAGTCTTTCCCGGCAATGATGAGATTCTCGCTTGGATTGAAGTAATTGAAGGTGGTGAGCTAGTTGGGACCGCCGCCCTCTGTCGCTGGCAGTCAGGCAGAGTTGTTGTCTCATCGGTTGCAACTCATAGCGATCGACGAGGTCGGGGGATAGGTAAGAAAGTGATGGCTGCCAGCCTTGCGGTAGCCCGTGAATTAGGAGAAGAGCACCTCTGTCTAGGTGTGATGCATACCAATGAGAGCGCTCATCGCCTCTATCAATCGATGGGCTTTACTTTGATGCACAACTTCACTTACTGCGAAAGACGGTAAACTCCCGCCATGTCTGAAACTGGCACCCTCGAGCGTTTACGCATATATCGCAAGACTTACTGGGCGATGCTGGTTTCCTCGACCCTCAGCCTGATCGCCTCACTTGTTCTCTCATACGATGCCATCAAACTTGCTGAGACTCCTGGTGGAAAGTTGGCCTGCGATATTAACGCCGTTGTCTCATGTGGCAAGGTCGCTAAATCGTGGCAATCATCGCTCCTTGGTTTTCCCAATTCATTCTTAGGGTTAATGCTGGAGCCAGTCATCATGACTGTTGCGATTGCAGGTTTAGCTCTCGTCGCATTCCCGCGTCTCTTTATGCGGGTAGCTCACATTGGCTATGGTCTCGGACTTGTATTTGCACTCTGGCTTCTTTCGCAATCACTCTTTGAGATCAATGCGCTCTGTCCTTGGTGCTTACTTGTGACCATTTCAACAGTGACAGTCTTCTCAACAATTACTCGAATTGCTTTGATGGAAAATATCTGGAACTTCTCAGAGGCTCGTCATCAGCAGATAGTCGATCTCCTCGAACGTGGTTGGGGTCGTGTTCTCTACACAATTACTTATGCAGTACTCATACTCGCGATTTACTTTAAGTACGGTCAGGAATTACTTTCATGAAAGCCTCCCATAGCGACCAACAAGCAATTCTTGAAGTTCAGCGCCTCGATGATCAATTAGCTTCACTTGCTCAACGTGAAGCGACACTTCCTGAGACAGCAGCGCTCAATACCGTTGTGATTAAGCGCAACAATGTGCGCGACCTACGTATTGCGGCAGAGACTGAACGTACCGATGTGCGCCGTGAGCTATCTCGCGCCGAAGGCGATGTCGAGCAGATCATGACGCGAATCCAGCGCGATGAAGCTCGTCTGAACTCAGGTACCGGTACGCCGAAAGAGCTTGAGCAGACGCAGCATGAGCTCGTCACACTTGGTCTTCGCCGTGCAGAACTAGAAGAGGTAGAACTGACCATCATGGTTGCGGTTGAAGGTATCTCTAATCGAATCAATGAACTCACAGCTGAGGAAGAGAAGCTTGCGGCTGAAATCGCTGATCTTGAAATTAAGCGTGAAAACGCGATGACAATCATCATTAATGAGCGCAACGCAGTATCTGAAAAGCGCACATCAACAGTTGCTCCCATCGCACAAGATCTCAAAGATCTCTATACAAAGCTTGCTGCCGATAACAATGGCAATGGCGCAGCTCCACTTGTGGGAAATGAGTGCAAGGGCTGTCACTTAACCATCAACACCACCGAAGTTCAGCGCATTACTACCTTGCCAGCAGAAGAAGTTGTGCGCTGCGAACAGTGCCGTTGCATCTTGGTGCGCGAGTAACTCTTTATGGCACGCACCTTTAAGCTCACTGCAGATGGTGGCTCACGTGGCAATCCAGGACCTGCCGGATATGGCGCAGTTGTCACAGAGAACGGCAAGATTGTCGCAGAGCTCTTCGATGTCATTGGTGTTGCAACAAATAACGTCGCTGAATACAGCGGGCTACTTGCAGGCCTTACACATATTCATTCCCTTGATCCAGATGCAATCGTTGAAGTCGCAATGGATTCAAAGTTGGTAGTTGAGCAGATGTCAGGGCGCTGGCAGATTAAGCACGCTGATATGCGCGATCTTGCAAAGCAATGCCGCGATGCTCATAAAGCTTCCCTTGTTACATACAAATGGATCCCTCGTGATGAGAATTCCCATGCAGATCGCCTTGCCAATAAGGCGCTCGATGGCGGTAGCGCACATAAGCCAGCGCCAGTAATTCAAGAGAACTTCCTCACTGATCGCCTGCGCAGCTCAGAGGTTCCAACAACGATTTATTTCATTCGCCATGGCGAAACGATTCTCACGCCAACACGAAAGTTCTCTGGCGTTGGTGCACTGGATCCAGAGCTGACTGCAGATGGCTTGGCACAGGCAGAACGAGTTGCAGCAGAGGTTGCAAAGCTTGCACCAGAGGTTTTGATTTCATCTCCATTACAGCGCACTCGCCAGACGGCGGAGGCAATCTCAATGGTAACTGGCTTAGAGATTGCCTTCGATACAGATTGGTATGAACTCTCTTTCGGCACCTGGGATGGTAAGTCAATCGAAGAAGTGAAAGCTGAAGACCCTGACGATTACCAAGCTTGGCTCAACTCATCTTCTTATCGCCCAGGCGGTGGAGAGTCCTATGACGAGGCAGCTATTCGTATCGATGCAGCCCTTGATAAGTTAGTTGCCGAATACCCAGGACAGAAGGTTGTCGTTGTTACCCACAACGGAGTTATTAAATCTGCGGCAAATCTAGCAATCGGTGGACCCAATGATGGCGTCTTTCATATGGATGCATCGCCATGCTCGATCTCTTCCATTTCAATCTGGCCCTCAGATGGCTTGCGAGCATTACGTTCATTTAATGAGCGCGGACATCATCGATAATCAGCTCGTTTAATTAAAAAGTTCTGCAACCTTTTCTGCGTTAGCCGAACATCCAGGTAATTCATACCCCATGAAGTTTGTGTTCTGCTCATCAATTGTGCGTGCTGCATCAACAATAAAACCATTCCACTCAAAACCCGTAGTGGTGTGAGCATCTGCAATCAGTGTGACGTCATAGCCTGCTTCTAGCGCAGACATAGAGGTGTGGCGCACACAGTTATTGGTCTCAGCACCACAGGTGTAGAGGTGGCCGACCTTTAGTTGGCTGAGGACTTCTTCAAAGTTAGTTTCAATAAAGGTGCTGCGGTACTTCTTCTCAATAATTGGCTCGCCATCAAGTGGAACGAGTTCCGGAACAATTTGCCAACCATCGCTTCCAAGAGGCATATCTTCTGCCGAGTGGCGAACCCAGATCACAGGAATTGATGCAGCACGCGCCTTAGCAACAGCTGTTGCCATATTGGCTACCTTTTCATCACGTAGGTATGCATCTTTGACAACGTTGACCTGCACATCGATCACCACAAGTGCTGACTTGCTGCGTTCGTTCATATTAATTGCCATGTTCACACCTTATCCGTTGCTTCGCAGGTAATCGATAATCTTCTGATGGTCACTCACTAAGCCCTTGTATTCGATAGTTTCCGGCAGCAGTGATTCAAGAGTCTGGGCAAAGAGCTCGGCTGATTCGGGGCTTTCGGTGATCCACGATAGAGGTTCTGCGCGATTGCGGATGGTGAAGTAGAGAAATTCGCCGCAGGCTGCGCGAGTCAGTGTCTGGCGCTCTGTGCGCCACCAGTAATTCTCGGGCGTTGCAGGTGCATGGATGGATGTAGGTTGATGTAAATCAGAAGTGCTATGAAGCGACCAGTTCTTGCGCCAGACTGGGCGATCTGCAGTGATTTTATCGAAGGTGGCAGTCATATAGGGAGCGAGGGCTTCGGCAAAGCCCGGCACAGGAGTATGGACCGCATCCATTCCTTTACCAATCTTCTCCGATAGCTTCCACCGAGATGGGAAGAGAACGGCACCAGCAACTATCTTCCACTCGCCATCTTCTCTTGCAAGAACCACGAGATCTTCTCCGATGATTGTAGCTAACTTCAATAAGACATCAGGGGCAGATAAATCAACTGTGATGCTCTCTGGGAGATTGGTAATTGAATCTCTGGTTACTTCATATTTATCGTGGTGATACTCAGAAAGGTTCTTTGCAATTCGTAAAGCTAATTCTGCTATCGCTGGGCGATATCCAGGCAGCTCTTGGTAAACAACCTCTCGTAAATTTTCAGCAAGGGCTACTCGTTCCAGTATCTGCTGATTGAGATCGCTGCCGCCTTCAATCCAGAGCGGATCTTCTAGCGAGCGCAGACCCATATTGAGACGAAAGGGCTTTCCATCACTCGGTGGGGGATAGACATAGCTTGCGCTCATTGACTTAGTATTACCGAGTGAATTCATACATTCAATCGTTGAGAGAGCGCGATGTAATCCGCGTTGAGATGGTCTGCTTAGGAAATATCTGTAGATCTCCGATGGCGGCGGCAGTTCTTGCTAATCGAGCGGTAGAAATTGAAAAGCCAGAGATTGTGGTGACAAGTAGTGGAACATCGTCATGGCACGTGGGAGAGGGAGCTCATCAACTCTCAGAGAAGACCTGGAAGTTGGCTGGGTATTCGCACTCACATACCGCTCGACAATTTACCGTTGAGAGCTTTGACGAAGTAGATCTCATCCTGGCAATGGACCAGAGCAATCACGCCAATATTCTCCAGTTGGCTCGCCACGAGCAGGATCGAGCCAAGGTTGCCATGCTCCGAGCCTTTGATTCAGGGGCTGATTCAGTGGAGGTTCCAGACCCCTGGGGCAATGAGATTGACGCCTATCAAGAGGTCCTCGCCATGGTTGAGGCAGCCATAACAGGGTTACTTAAAACACTCCGATAGGGACCACTTTCGATTTGTGAGCCTAGCGGGGGTGGTGCTACGCTATTTACGCAACACCAATGTTGCGTAAATCGAAGGGCTAGGCAATGCTGGCTAATTTTCTGATTGGGCTCCGCGAAGGTCTCGAAGCGGCGTTAGTTGTAGGTATTTTGATCGCCTACCTCAAGAAGATTAACCAGGGCGATAAGACCCGTTCGATCTGGCAGGGAGTCTTTGCAGCGATTGCGCTCTCAGCAGCCCTCGGCTCATTCTTTACGATTTCATCAGTCCACCTAGAAGGCGATTCCGAGAAGATTGTCGCTGGAACGCTCTCCTTCGTCGCAGCTGCGATGATTACGTGGATGGTTCTCTGGCTCGGCAAGAAGGCGCGCTTTCTTAAGGCAGAGCTCGAAGGTTCAATTGATCGCGCGCTCGCTACCGGTGCAGGTTCTCTCTTTGCACTCGCATTCTTCGCTGTTGGTCGCGAAGGTCTTGAAACTGCAATCTTTATCTGGAACGGTGCGATGGCATCTGAAGATGCAACGCTCACAGTCGTTGGAACTTTCCTAGGAATTGCAGTCTCCGTTGTGGCTGGATGGTTGCTCTATCGCGGAGCGCTCAAGCTCAACCTTGCTAAGTTCTTTAAGTACAGCGGCATCGCTCTTATCGTTGTTGCAGCAGGAATGTTCTCTTATGCAATCCACGAGTTCCAAGAAATCGCATGGATTCCAGGTGATGCGAATAAGCTCTATGACATCTCAAGTGTCATTGGCAAGGAAAGCATCCTTGGATCAGTCCTTAAGGGTCTCTTCAACTTCACACCAACGCCTTCAGTAATTCAAGCAATTGGTTGGACGAGCTTTATTGCAGTTGTCTCTTACTTCTTCTTCAAGAAGCCTAAGAAGGTTGCGGTTCCAGCTTAGCTAATCTGTGCTCTGTCTCGATCTTCTGACCGAAATAGGAAGATCCGATAATCAGTACTGCTCCGAATACTCCCAGCAGAGCAAGGCTTTCGCCACCGATTGATACACCGACTACAACCGCCCACACAGGTTCTGTTCCCAGGAGCAGACTTGCACGCGATGAAGATGTGCGGCGAATTGCCCAGAGCGTTACCAAGAATGCAAAGGCGCCACAGAGCAGGCTTAGAAAGAGCAAGTTAAGCCATATTCCACGATCAAATTCGCGTACTGCGACCTTGATTCCATCGAAGGAAAAGACCGAATACATCACTGCGCAGGTAAGGCTTTGAAGTAGCGTTAAATTCACGGAGCTATATTTCTTATCGGCAGTCAGGTGGCCCATCGCGGTGACGTGAAGTGCGCGGAATAAGGCTGCAGTGAGCATCAACCAATCGCCAATACCTGGTGCGGCAAAGCCTTTATCAGAGACCAAGAGCGCCACTCCTACAACTGCCACAACAGTTGCGACAAAGAATGGACGAGGCAGCCAATTCTTTGAGGCGATGGATTCGAAGATGGGTGTAAAAATAATCGCCAAACTGATGATCAGGCCGGCGTTGGTGGCAGAAGTCTTAGAGACGCCAGAAGTTTCACAGAAAAGAATCAAGCCTTGAGAAGTTCCGAGACCAATACCTAGTGCTAACTCAGGACGTGTAAATCGCTCGCGCTTGAGTGACCAGATAAAAGCTATGGCGAGGGAAGTGATGATAAATCTCAAACTCAAGACGGTGAGAACTGGCGCGTGTTGAGTCAGACTCTTGGCCGAGAGGTAGCTTGCTCCCCAGAGGGCGGCAACGAGCAGAAGCGCAAGATCTACTTCACGCGCTCTGACCTTCTGCATAAAAGACATCTGCGCACCATACCCGTTTGATTGGGTGTGGTGCGCAGATATAAGCGTTTATTGCTTGGCAACTAGATGTTACGCGAGATCGAAGCGATCTCCATTCATTACCTTCGCCCAAGCAGCGATAAAGTCCTTCACAAACTTCTCGCGGTTATCATCCTGAGCATAAACCTCAGCATATGAGCGCAAGATTGAATTTGATCCAAAGACCAAATCAGCGCGGGTTGCAGTGAACTTCATTTCACCGCTTTTGCGATTACGAAGGTTGTAGAGATTCTCGCCGGCTGGCTCCCAGATGTAGGTCATATCTGTGAGATTGACGAAGAAGTCATTGGTCAGTGCGCCTACGCGATCAGTGAATACACCGTTCTTGCTACCCCCGAAGTTGGTGCCAAGTACGCGCATTCCACCGATAAGTACTGTCATTTCAGGTGCTGTAAGCCCCATCAACTGAGCACGATCGAGCAGGAGTTCCTCAGGTGAGACTGCGTAATCCTCTTTAAGGTAATTACGGAAGCCATCGTGGATTGGTTCAAGAACAGCAAATGAAGCTTCATCTGTCTGTTCAGGAGTTGCATCACCGCGACCGGCTGCAAATGGAACTGTGACGTTAACGCCAGCTTCCTTTGCCGCCTTCTCAATACCAACACTTCCAGCAAGAACAATCACATCTGCAATTGATGCACCTGCTGCAGTTGCGATTGGCTCAAGAATAGAGATCACTCGTGCAAGACGAGCTGGTTCATTTCCAACCCAATCCTTCTGCGGTGCAAGGCGGATACGTGAACCATTTGCACCACCGCGCTTATCTGAGCCACGGAATGTACGTGCGCTATCCCAAGCAGTTGCGACGAGCTCTGCAACTGAGAGATCAGTTGCTGCAATCTTCGCCTTCACTGCATCAACATCGAAGTTCTTATTTCCAGCGGGAACTGGATCCTGCCAAATTAGCTCTTCCGCCGGAACATCAGGGCCAACGTAACGCGCCTTTGGACCTAGGTCACGGTGTGTGAGCTTGAACCATGCGCGTGCAAAGACATCACTGAAGTAAGCCTGATCAGCGGCAAACTTCTCTGAAATCACACGGAATGCAGGATCCATCTTCATCGCCATATCGGCATCAGTCATCATTGGGTTATAACGCTTTGATGGATCTTCCACATCAACTGGCTTATCTTCATCGCGGATGGCTATTGGCTCCCACTGATTTGCGCCCGCTGGAGACTTTGTGAGCTCCCATTCGTAACCAAGGAGAAGTTTGAAGTAACCGTTATCCCAGAGCGTTGGGTGCGTTGTCCATGCGCCTTCAAGTCCTGAAGTCACTGTATTACGCCCAACGCCACGTGTGGTGTGATTCATCCAGCCCAGGCCACCCTCTTCAATCGGAGCGCCTTCTGGTGCAGGGCCAAGGTTTGCAGCGCTGCCATTTCCGTGGGCCTTACCGACTGTATGACCACCAGCTGTAAGTGCAACTGTTTCTTCATCGTTCATCGCCATTCGAGCAAATGTCTCGCGGACATGCGCTGCGGTCTTGATTGGATCTGGATTTCCATTAACGCCTTCAGGGTTTACATAAATCAAACCCATGTGAACCGCGGCTAATGGATTCTCAAGTGTTGTTGCATCGTTGAGATCTGCATAGCGCTGCTCTGATGGTGCAAGAAATTCTGTCTCGCTGCCCCAGTAGATATCAATTTCTGGAGCCCAGATATCTGCGCGGCCAAATGCAAAACCAAAAGTCTTAAGTCCCATTGATTCGTATGCAATTGTTCCTGCATATGCCAAGAGATCTGCCCAACTGACCTTGTTGCCATACTTCTTCTTGATTGGCCAGAGCAAGCGACGAGCCTTATCGAGATTTCCGTTATCAGGCCATGAATTTAGTGGCGCAAAACGTTGGTTACCGGTTCCGGCACCGCCGCGTCCGTCGGCAATGCGATAAGAACCTGCGGCATGCCAGGTGAGGCGAATAAAGAGGCCGCCATAGTGACCCCAATCTGCTGGCCACCAATCTTGCGAATCTGTCATCAGCGCATGGAGATCTTTCTTCAGCGCTGGGATATCGAGTTTCTTTAGCTCTTCGTGATAATCAAAATCTGCACCAAGCGGATTGGTCTTTGCATCGTGCTGATGAAGAATGTTGAGATTGAGGGCATTTGGCCACCACTTCTCATTGGTCTGGCCAGCTGATGTCATTGCGCCATGAGCTACTGGGCATTTGCCTGAATCTTGCATGTGGAAATCCTCCGCAGGTAATCGTTCGATTGCCTGAGTTTAACTACGAAATCTCACGCCTTCCTCTTGAAATTCGAGCCGAAAATAGTTGAAATTTCAACTATTTTGGTTTAAGATTCAACCATACCGCCAGCGTGCGGTCTCACCCCTAATAGCCAAACCAACAAAGGAAAACCATGTCAGTACTTTCAACACTTCCAACAGGCACATACACAATCGATGCATCACATAGCCGCGTGGGCTTTAGCGCCCGCCACGCAATGGTGACCAAGGTCCGTGGCTCATTTAACGATTACACAGGTTCAGCTGTTGTCGCAGATGGTGCAGCTTCAATCACAATCGAGATCTCAGCAGCTTCAATCGATACACGTAGCGCAGACCGTGATGGCCACCTTCAGTCACCTGACTTCTTCGATGTTGCCAACTTCCCAAAAATCACCTTCAAGTCAACATCTGTTAAGGATGGCGGCGCAGGAATCATCGTTGATGGCGAGCTCACAATCAAGGATGTTACAAAGCCTTTGACAATCGAGTTCGAGTACACAGGCACAGCGAAGGATCCATTCGGTAACGACCGTTTCGGTTTCGAAGGCGAGTCAGAGATCAACCGTAAGGACTTTGGACTTACCTGGAATGCAGCGCTTGAGACAGGTGGAATTCTTGTTTCTGAGAACATCAAGCTTGAGTTCGAAATCTCAACAATCGTTGCAAAGTAATACTCGCTTAGCTTAAATCTAAAAAGCAAGACCCCGCGGACCATCGCGGGGTCTCTCTTTTTCCCCTAAAATAAAGTTATGTCTAAGAGTGGAGAGCGGGAAAAGTACTTTCCTCTGATTGAGAAGAAATACGGCGAGAAGATGTCGTATTGGTTTAAGGTCATGAAAGAACTTGAGGGCGAGAAGTACCCGATACAAGTCGCCTATTTAAAAGAGAACTACGGTTTCTCGCAGGCACATGCCAATGCCCTCGTGATGTACTCACGTGGTTCAACATCGTCGACTCGCCACGAAAGCCCCGCTGCTTACTTCAAGACGATATCTCCACAACAAGCAAAGACCATGAAGGCAATCTTTAAAGCGATTACCTCTAAATACCCCCAGCTAGAACTCGTTATTGCATGGAATCAGCCGATGCTTAAATTTGAAAAGCATTATGTCTTTGGAATTTCAGCAGCTACTCACCACATTCTGATTGCGCCATGGGATCAAGATGTCTTGAAGAAATACACGCCCAAGTTCAAGGACTATAAAGTTAATAAGAAAACAATCGCGCTTCCGAACGACTGGGAAGTCGATGCCAAGCTTCTACAAGCCATGATGAAAGATGCTCTGGCCGCTCTTTAACCTTCATCCATCTGCTTGAGACGTTCCTTAACTATCTTCTTCAGTAGCCCTTTAGGAAATGGCTTCTCTTTCTCGAAGTGAATAGATCCCTTCGTCTGGACATATCCCGCAAGTTCTTCCTTCATGCGACCGGCGAATGAACCACTGTAAGGAAAGATACTGTTGTGGTTCTTAAAGCCATCAAAGCCGATTACGCCTTTGCTATCAATCGCAAAGGTCGGGATTCCGTACTTAATGACCTCTTTCGCCTCAGGTAAGACTTCGGCTATAACCTCGCGGACAGTCTGCAGAGCCTCTCGTTGTGGTTTTTCGAATTTCCTAAGGTGGGCAGTTACCTCTGCCTTACTCATTCTCGGCGACCTCTTTGAGCCGCACCAATGATTTCGCAACAGCTTTCTGCGTCCATGGATATGCATCTCTGAAGTTAAGCCAAAGTTGAGCAATGCCGGGTGCAAAACTTCCATCGAAAGTTTCAGTGACTTCGGTTGAGCCATTAGCTAAGTCTTTTAGTTCGTAACGCCAACGCCATCTACCAAAGTGACGCCAAGCTATGAGTTCGTTCTCCTTGTATTCAACTACTTTATTCTTGATCCGATAGTTAATTCCTAGGCGCATAGCCATTCCGAATTTTGAACCAAGAACTAATCTCTCTGGGCCACTGATATTGGAACGAATAGTCTGACTGCCATCAACTTCGATGTGTCGCTGGGGATTAGCGAGGATGTTAAAGATCGTCTTTGGGTGGGCCGCAATAACTATGCGGGCCGCCTTTATCTTGGGATTACCAGTATCAAAGATATCTGAGCGAACTTTCTCTGCTGCCATGAATGGATGTTAATCCCTTTTCACAAGCGATTGAAGTAGGCTTTCTTTATGACTTTTTCAGACCTCAACCTTCTCGGTGTCCTTATTGCATTTGTAATCTCATTCATTAGTGGTGGTATTTGGTTTGGCCCAAAGACTTTCTATCCTGTCTGGATGAAGGCACGAGGGATTGAATCTGGCCAGCTCAACCGTCAGCAGAACAAGCCTGCTCTTCTCTTCGGTGGAACCATCATCGGCCTCATCTTTCAAACAATGACATTGGCAGTGATCATTAATTCACTTCATGCGGGAAATCCAGATTTCGCAGTAGTTGATGGCGCGCTTGTGGGAGCAGCTCTTGGCGTGGGAATCGCCGCATTTGCATCTCTTTCACATCGCCTCTTCGGTGGAGAATCCTTGAAGGTGTGGATTATTGAGACTGCAAACGATGCAATCAACCTCACCATTGCCGGCGCTGTCATTACCTACTTCAACTAAGTCGCTATTGATCAATACGAGCAAGAGGTTGTCGAGCGATGGGGCGACACAGATGCCTATCGTCAGTCGACTTCTCGTACATCGAAATACACCAAGGCAGATTTTGCTGCTGCAAAGGTTGATCAAGAGGCGGCTACTGAACTCTTTGTAACAGCCTTCGGAAATAGTTACCCAGCAACTTCGGCACAAGCACAGGCTGCCGTGGTTGCACATCGTGCTGCTATCTCAAAGTGGTTCTATGAGTGTTCGATAGAAATGCAGAGGCAGCTGGCGGTGATGTATATCGAAGATCACCGCTTTAAGGCATATTACGATGGTCGAGTTAGGGGATTGGCCCAATATGTCCACGATGCAATCATGAGCCAGGAAAATCGTTAACCTAATGCAATCCCTGCTGTGCGCTTGATATGGTCCACTGTAATTCTTGGAAAGTTCCACATGATTACGTGGGCACAGTTTTCTACGACAATCCACTTTGAATGAGTTGGAGCGACGCTTCGCTCTTGAGCAATTTCCTCTGGCAAAGTTAAATCAGTATCGCCAAAGATAATTGCAAC
>Ga0209230_10000184_pt1 | contig 23122 bp, 21 predicted proteins | sample LakOntMetagenome_FD_187467 | JGI IMG/M metagenome (GOLD analysis project Ga0209230, IMG submission 187467) | Freshwater and sediment microbial communities from Lake Ontario - Sta 18 epilimnion Metagenome (SPAdes) (version 2) | ecosystem: Environmental > Aquatic > Freshwater > Lentic | place... | reverse complement strand
CTGCTCTTGCAACTCGCCCATCTCGGCCAATAGCTTGTCGTAATCTGCATCTGGGTTTGCCATCTCTTCTGAGATCTCATTGAAGCGGCGAACCATCTCCATCGTCTCGGCAACGCCTTCTTGCACATTTTCTAGAACAGTCTTCTCTTCATTGAGCTTTGGCTCCTGCATCAGAATTCCGACGGTGTAGCCAGGAGAAAGATATGCCTCACCATTTGATGGTTGCTGAAGTCCGGCCATGATCTGTAAGACGGTCGACTTACCGGCACCGTTAGGGCCTACAACACCAATCTTTGCCCCCGGAAGGAACATCAGCGTTACGTCGTCGAGAATTACCTTCTCACCATGCGCTTTACGCGCCTTCTTCATCGTATAAATGAACTCAGCCATAGTGGTAAACCTTACTGGGTACAATTGCGCAGTACTAAACACACCATCCATTTAACGGTGTGAGATGCGCCTGTAGCTCAGTCGGATAGAGCACCTGCCTTCTAAGCAGGTTGTCGCTGGTTCGATTCCAGCCAGGCGCGCAGTAGTTATTGCAGTAAAGCAAAACCGGCTGGCTCCCATCAGGGAACCAGCCGGTTTTTACTCGAGTGCTTACTCTTGGAGGAGCTTTACTAATTAACCGATCTTTGCAACGAGTGCGAGTGACTTCTTGAGGAAGTCACCGTCGATGACCGAGAAGCCAAGAGCATCTCCTGCATCACGTGCGCACTTTGGAGAGAGGATGAACTCTGCGAATGACTTCACAGCTGCTCCTGTTGCTGCATCTGCATACTTTGTATCAGCTAAGAGGTAAGAGACGATACCGAGTGGGTATGCGCCCTTCTCTGATGTCTTGTAATCGAATGTGAGGTAGCCAGATGCATCCTGTGTTGCTTGGGCAAGGAATGCGCTGACGCCAGTTGAATCTGGAGCAACTGATGCACCAGCTGGGTTGATCACATTTGCAACCTTAAGCTTATTTGCCTTCGCGTAGTTAACTTCTGCGTAGGTAATTGAGTAAGGAGTCTTACCTGCCTGTGTTGCAACACCTGATGAAGATGAAGCACCGACGATGCGACCAAGGTTTGCAATATCGTTGATATTGCCAGGGAATGAATCCTTGAATGTACCGCTCTTAGCCTTTGTCCATACTGATGGAGCTGACTTGTTGAGGTAGTTTGTGAAGTTCTCTGATGTTCCTGAGTTATCTGAACGGTAGATAACCTGAATCTTCTTCGCAGGCAAGATGACCTTGCTTGTTACGGTCTGTGTACGAAGAACGATTGGATCGCCAGCCTTATTCTTCTTCAGTGATCCATCACCGTTCTTTGAGTAAATAACTTTTGTTGTGGTGCGGTTATTGTCATCAACGATTGCTGGGTCGTTCCACATTGTGATTTCGCCAGCGAAGATCTTGGCAATTGTTGTTGCAGAGAACTGAAGTGTCTTTGAGTTTGGAACGTTGTGAAGAATTGCGATTGGTGCAGCTACTGCTGGCACGTGGATGATTGAAGCGCGCTTTGAAGATGATGTGTGTGGTGCATCTGTGAACCAGAAGTCGCCGACACCCTTATCTGAATTTGAACGGCCTGCACCAGAACCTGATGCTGCATATGTGAATGTGTGTGAAGTAGCTGCTGCAAATGGAGCCTTGCAAGCTTCGATCAAGAGCGCTGGGAAAGATGCGCCTGAACCCTGAAGATTGGCTGCATATGCAGGTGTTGATGCTACTAAGCCAAACGCGAGTGCAATTGTTGCAACTTTCGCGAGCTTTGAAACTCTCATGTTTTTCCCCTTAGGTAATTGGTTTTACTTACGAGGTAAACCTATGCACCCCAAGTAAATCAATTGCCCCTTAACGGGAAACGTTCACCAACAGTTAGGTGAACAATTGGAATCGCTTTTAGCCGAAGCGGCCGGTGACGTAATCTTCTGTGCGCTTATCCTTTGGGCGGGAGAAGATCTCAGTTGTAGGGGCTACCTCAACCATTTGACCTGGGCCACCATCAGATAGGAAGAAAGCGGTGTAATCAGAGACACGGGCTGCCTGCTGCATATTGTGTGTCACGATAACAATTGTCATCGTCTCGGATAGCTGGCGAATAGTCTCTTCAATGCGAAGAGTTGATCCCGGGTCAAGTGCCGAGCAAGGCTCATCCATCAAAAGTACCTGTGGCTTAACGGCAAGGGCGCGTGCAATACAGAGACGCTGCTGCTGGCCACCAGAGAGTGATCCACCGTGTGCACTGAGGCGATCCTTCACTTCCTTCCACAGACCTGCGCGCTCGAGGCACTCTTCAAGGAGGTCATCCTTGTTCTCAACCTTTAGCTGTGCCAGCTTGAGACCTGAGAGAACGTTCTCGCCGATTGTCATTGATGGGAATGGGTTGGGCTTCTGAAAGACCATACCGATTTGCAGACGAATCTTTGTTACATCAACGCCAGGTGCGTAAACATCCTTGCCATCAAGGAGAACTTCACCAGCCATTGCTGCAGATGGAATGAACTCGTGCATGCGGTTGAGGGTTCGAATAAATGTTGACTTGCCACAACCTGATGGACCAATCAGCGCAGTCACTGTTCCTGGTGCGAAGTCGAGTGAGACATCTGCGAGTGCATGGTGCTTTCCAAACCAGGCATGGATGCCACGGGCTTCGAGGCCGGTTCCTGCAGCGCGCAGACCAGGTATGCGTGGTGCGCTAGTTACATCAGAGAGTGCAGAATTCATCGGGAGACCCTTCTAGTGCTTAAGAAACGTGCTGTTGTAAAGAGAATGAGAACAAGTAGAACGAGAACTAAGAGACCAGCCCAGGCACGAGTGATTGCCTCTTCTGAACCGGCGTTAAAGGACTTCCAGATATAGAAAGGTAGCGAGCCCATCGGATCATTAAATGGATTGCCGTTGATGCGATCGCCGCCACCTGTCAGCAGAAGCAGCGGTGCAGTTTCGCCAGCAATACGAGCAACGCCGAGAATCATCGCTGTAATCAAACCGCTCTTTGCCGCTGGCAGAACAATCATCGCAACGGTGCGCCATTGTGTGCCGCCGAGGGCAGTGCCAGCTTCACGAAGATCTTGCGGAATCAGATTGAGAACTTCTTCAGAGGTGCGAGCCACCGTTGGAATCATCAAGATTGTGAGTGCGAGTGAACCCATTAAGCCAGAGTTTGCTTTAGTGATTGGATAAATCACAGCAGAGAGAATAAAGAGGCCGGCAACAATGGATGGCACACCAGACATCGCCTGCACTAAGAAGCGAATAGGGCGAGTGAACTTACCCTTGATCTCGGTGAGATAGAGCGCGGTAAGGATTCCGATTGGAACGCTAAGAATCAGCGCAACGAAGACGAGAATCAGCGTTCCGACAATTGCGTGGAGCAATCCACCGTTGGTAATTGGATCAGTCGGCGTAGCAAGTGACATATCGTTAGTGAAAATATTTGGCTTGATGCCTTTGTAGCCCTTTTGAACGATAGTCGCCAAAATACTAATGATGGGCAAAACCGTCAGAAGCGCTCCCCCGGCGATGATGACCTTTACGGCAGAATCTTTTGCAGTGGTTGCCCCAAATTTAAAGAAACTCAACAGTCCGGTTGCAACTGCGTACGAGATGATGAAGAGAAGGAAGTAAGCGAGCTTGCCTTTAAGTTCTGTCGCTTCGACTACTCCAAAGGTAAAAACTGCTGTACCTAGGAAGATAAGAGCATCGCGAAGACGATCTCGCTTTGAGGCCTTCCAGGGAGCCATTGGCTTTACGGTGCTCATCGCCCAGACTTTCCTGTTCGCTTGATAATGACATCTGCCAGCGCATTAACCAGCAAGGTTAAGCCGAAGAGCACAAGTCCAGCAGCCATAAGCGCTTTAATTTCGTAAGGCGTAGCTTCACCAAAGCGAAGAACAATCAGTGAGGCAACGTTTCCACCTGCGCCAAGAAGTACGTGCCAGTTGATCTGGAAGACAATGTTGAGAACTGTGTAAACAGCAACTGTTTCACCCATCGCACGGCCCAGACCGAGCATCGCTCCACCGATAACACCAGAGCGACCATGGGGAATAACAACTGCCTTAATCATCGCCCAACGTGTTGCACCAAGGGCGTAAGCGGCTTGGATGCGATCAAGTGGTGCCTGCGAAAAGACTTCGCGAGAGACCGAGGTAATGATCGGAATAATCATGATTGCAAGCACAACACCTGCAACAAATGGCGAGCGCGTGAAGATATATGGATTGACCTCAAAGAATGGAATCCATCCGAGGTATTTATTGAGCAGCTTGCCCCAATATTCGGCGCTCGGCATCAGAACTAGGAATCCCCAAATACCAAAGAGGATTGATGGGAAGGCCGCCATCATGTCGATGATGGTGACGAGAATCTTCTTTAACCATTGCGGTGCATAGAAATTGAGGAAGAGTGACATCGCAACTGAGATAGGAAGTGCGATGACCACTGCAACAAATGCGCAGAGGATTGTTCCGACCAACATTGCGCCAAGTCCGAAGTTACTATCGATGACGTTATTGGATTCGTCGTAACTGACTGTCCAATCAACGCCTGTGATAAATGAAAGACCTTCGTTCCATAAGATTTCAAAACCGCGATAACCCAGGAAACTTGTAATCAATCCAAGAATCGCAAGTGATGAGAGTCCACCGGCGGTGACGACGCGACGGAAAATGCGATCAGAGCGACGAGGCTGCGTTGTAATTTCACGCGGCAAAGGAGCTGTGGTCATGCGGAGCATCCTGCCCTTTACCCCGGAAAATGAGAGGGATACTTGGTGAACGGAAGGTGAACGAGAGTTGAAACCTAGCCTGAGCCACTACGCTCACCCCATGGCTACCGAGCTCCCCCACCTGGTCTGGATTGATTGCGAGATGACAGGTCTCTCGCTGGAAACCGATGCCTTGGTTGAGATTGCCGTCCTTGTTACCGACTCAGAGCTGAACATAATCGGCGAGGGCATCGACCTCGTCATCCGCGCCACCGATGGCCAGATTGCTGGGATGAATGACTTCGTCCGCGATATGCATACATCCTCTGGGCTCATCAACGAAATCCCCCATGGCATCGAGGTCTCAGAGGCGGAGAAGCAGATTCTTGCCTACCTCGACTCCGTTGGAGTTATTCCCGGTAAATCTCCTTTGGCCGGAAATTCAGTCTCGGTCGATCGCAACTTCATCGCCCGCGATATGAAGGCGCTCGCAGATTATCTGCACTATCGCACCATCGATGTTTCAACGATTAAAGAGCTCTCTCGTCGCTGGTATCCCAAGGCTTACTTTGCTGCTCCGGCAAAGACTGGCAATCACCGCGCGCTAGGCGATATCCGCGACTCGATTGATGAGTTGAAGTACTACCGCAGCTCTGTTTTCGCTAATAAAAGCGGAGTAAATAAGCCTGCACGAAACCGGTTTCTTAATTTCGGTCCTTGGCGGGTAAAGTAGCGCCCTGCACAGCACATGGTGGACGTAGCTCAGCTGGTAGAGCACTCGGTTGTGGTCCGAGATGTCGCGGGTTCGAGCCCCGTCGTTCACCCCAAGTTTTTTCACTAAATTGAGCAGGATGAGGTTCTAAGAAAGAGGTCGTCCGATGATCTTCGACGTTGTCATTGAAATCCCAGCTGGCTCACGTAATAAGTATGAGATCAACCATGAGACCCACGAGATCCGCCTCGACCGGATGCTCTTTACCGCAACTCGCTTTCCCCATGACTATGGCTTTGTAAAGAACACCCTCTCTAACGATGGCGACCCGCTTGATGCCCTCGTTATGTTGGATGAACCAACTTTCCCTGGCTGTGTTGTATCAGCCCGCGCTGTTGCGATGCTTCGCATGACAGATGAGAAGGGTGGCGATGACAAGCTTCTCTGTGTTGCAGCGGGAGATATCCGCAAATCTGGAATCAAAGATATTAAAGATCTACCGGTCTATGAGCTCGATGAAATCAAGCACTTCTTTGAAGTGTATAAGACGCTAGAGCCAGGCAAGGAAGTTATCGGTGGCGATTGGGTTGGCCACGATGAAGCCGAGGCAGAGATTCAAGCTTCATACGATCGTTACCAATCAACTAAATAATTTTGTAATTAAATATAAGCAATTCTAATAAGTTACGGAGAAACTTATGGAGCTCGTTAATGCCGGAGATACAGCCTGGGTATTAGCCAGCGCCGCTCTCGTACTCTTTATGACACCGGCGCTCGCCATCTTCTACGGCGGCATGGTCCGTGCAAAGTCAGCGCTGAACATGATGATGATGTCATTTACCGCTATGGGCGTCACAACGCTGATCTGGGTTCTCTATGGATATTCACTCGCATTTGGTAAATCGAATAACGGCCTCATCGGCAGCTTTGAATACGTTGGCCTTAAGGGAACATTGGATCAGGTAGTTGGCGCAGAAGGACATCAGATTCCAACTCTTGCATTTGTTATGTTCCAACTTACCTTTGCCATTATTACCGTTGCGCTTCTATCGGGGGCAATTGCAGATCGTGCAAAGTTTGGTTCCTGGGTCATCTTTGTTGCAGTCTGGATTACCGTGGTTTATCTACCGATCTGTCACTGGGCATTTGCATCCCAAGGCGGTGAGGGTGGCTGGATTATCGATCAACTGAAGGCCCTTGATTTCGCTGGTGGTTTAGTTGTTGAGATTAACTCAGGAGCTGCTGCACTTGCGCTCGCGCTAGTTCTTGGCAAGCGCGATGGCTTTAAGAAAGATCCAATGCGCCCACATAACCTGCCATTAGTACTGCTTGGCGCCGGAATGCTCTGGTTTGGTTGGTTTGGATTTAACGCCGGCTCTGCGTTATCAGCAGGCCACTTAGCGGCAACGGCAATGATTAATACTCAGATTGCAACCGCTGCTGCTGCCATGACATGGATTGCTTACGAGAAATTCCGCGATGGCAAAGCAACAACACTCGGTGTTGCATCAGGTGCAATCGCAGGTGCTGTTGCGATTACTCCAGCATGTGGTTATCTCAATCCACTTGGTGCACTGGTCCTTGGCCTCATCGCAGGTGTGGTCTCATCGTGGGCTGTAACCCGCAAATACAAGTTTGGTTATGACGATTCACTCGATGTCGTTGGAGTCCACGGCGTTGGTGGAATCCTCGGCATGATTGGTATCGGCCTTCTTGCAACGCTGACTGCAAACGCAGCTGGCGCAAATGGGCTCTTCTTTAATGGCGGAGCAACACAGCTCAATCGCCAATTAATTGGAATCGTTGTTGTGGCGGCATTCTCATTTACCGCAACCTGGTTAATCGCAACCATCATTCAAAAGACCATTGGCTTTAGATCATTTAGAGATGATGAGCTCAATGGCCTCGATACTACCTATCACGCAGAATCTGCATATGACATCACCGGAAATTCCAATCGCTACTAAGCGAACTATCGAGAGAGATTGAAGGCAAAGATGAAACTTATTACCGCAATCGTGAAGCCAGCCAAGGTTGATGACATCAAGGTGGCGCTACAAGCTGCTGGCGTTGCTGGCATGACAGTCTCAGAGACTCGCGGCTTTGGTCGCCAGAAGGGCCACACCGAGATTTATCGTGGCGCTGAATACACCGTTGATTTCATTCCCAAGGTGCGCATTGAGGTCTTGGCAGAAGATGCTGAGGCGCAGTCAATTATCGACACCATAGTCACAGCAGCTAACACTGGCTCAATTGGTGATGGCAAGTTATGGGTTACCAATGTCGAGCAGGTTATTCGCATTCGCACCGGCGAGCGCGGCGGAGATGCTCTTTAACCCTTAGGCAATTTTTGTCCTGGGCACTTTGCCAGGATTGATTTCATCGCAGCTTTTTCAGCTGTAGTTACCCAAATCGCATACTTAGCCTTCACCGCAATCTGCCTTGCCACATATGCACATCGATAGCTCTTCAGTGGTGGCAACCAAGTTGCGGCATCACCATCACCCTTCTGGGAATTAAGGCGCCCTTGCACGGCAAGCAAATTTAGCGGGTCGTTATAGAAAGCAATCTTGGTCGCGCTCCCCCACTTAAAGGCGCCCTTCTGCCAAGCATCTGAGACAGCTACGACGTGATCGATCTGCACAAGATTGCTGGTGCCGCGCCCCTGCACAAAGTTAATGATGGTTCCAGAGAATGGATCCACCAGCTTTCCAGTTTGAACTTGGCACGCCTCATTAGAGTCATAGGTAACGGCGGTGAGGTCGCGCATTAAAATCTCATCACGCGTCTTGCACGAATCGTTATCGAGATCTGCCCAGTCACCGAATGAGCTGCGGTCGTAACCGGTCTTCGGTGCACGTCCTTTGACGGCAAGAGTCTCAAGTACTACTGAAGCCTTCTGATCTGCCGCCTCTGCCGGCGATAGGGGCAGCGCCATTGCACCGGCAATCAGCACCGTTGTAATGCGCGCTTCCCACTTAGAGATAGAGCTTCTCATGGGCTAATCATGCCCACTTCCCCATCTATCTCACATACCTTGGGGCAAATGGGATGGTCATAACCGCGCGAGAGAACTGGTATGGTCTGCTCTGCATTTAAGCGTTCCCGCGCTTAAATGGGTTGTTAGCTCAGTTGGTAGAGCAGGTGACTCTTAATCACCGGGTCGGGGGTTCGAGTCCCTCACAACCCACTCATATTGATTTCGATGGTTTGGCCTCGAAAGTACACTCTCCCTATGGCACCTCGGCTCAGAATCATCTCTGTGGGCTCAGCCTTCTCTCTATTTTTTCTAGCTTTGCCGGTGCTCTCTCCTACCGCATCCGGTGCAATCGTTACCGCCTCTGGCACCAATCCCACATTATGTAATCAAACTGTTTCCAACGGCGAAAGCGTTACAGCTCAGCGATCTGGGCAGGAATGCATCGTTACATTTACAAATAGCACTGAAGTCATTTGGACAGTTCCCTTGGGCGTCACAAATATTTCTGTAATCGTTGTAGCCGGCGGTGGCGGTGGTGGAGATTCCGGAGCTGGCAACACAGGTGGTGGCGGTGGAGCTGGTGGGTACTTTCAAAATGGAAATGTTTACGTAGCCGGTACGGTTCCGATTTCAGTAGGAGCTGGCGGCAGCGGTTCGATCTCTACAACCCAAGGCGGCACCGGTGGTACAAGTTACTTAGGTGCACTCAAAGTTGGTGGCGGTGGAGGTGGAAACGGTAATAACTATCAAGGCGGTACTCGAGCCTTGACGGGAATAGGCGGTAGTGATTTCGTTTCCAGCGGCAGTGGTGGCGGTGCTAGACCTACATTAAATGGAACTGGCTCTGAAAACCAAGGAGGAACGGCTGGCGCAATCGCCCCTTCAGGGGTTTCATATTTAGGATTTACCTATACAGGAATTCAAGGTGAAGTAGGAGCCGGTCCCTCTGATGGTGCATCCGGTGGCTTTGGTGGACAAACTTCGCCCGAGAGCGCTAGAACGTCAACTATCTCTGGCGCTTCTGTGGTTTACAGTAAACGAGCTGGATACCGTGCGTGGGAGGATAATTTAAATACCGCGGGTGCAAAAACCCCTGGATCTGGCGGCTCCACTAATTATGGCTATGGAACAAATACTTATCCCTCCGGCGGTGCGGGCGCTGCCGGCATTGTCATTGTTCGTTACACATTAGCCGCCGGATTTTATAATCTTGCTCATAACACTTCACTGACTAAGGGCGCATCGGAGTCAATTACAGCAAATGTGAATATTCCGGGAAAGGTTCGTTTCTTTATCAGTGGAAAGCGAATTCCGGGCTGCTTGGCCGTTTCTACTACTGGAACTGCACCAAATCTCACAGCCACCTGCAACTTCAAGCCAGCCGTTTATGGATCGCAAGTAGTTCACGCAATTCTGACCCCTAGCGAAGTGGCTATCACGGGTTCAACGTCAGATAAATCCAAACTATTCGTTTCTCATCGGCGGAACGCACGCTAAGGGGTTTCAGCCCCTTACAAACCACTTATATTCTTATCTCAGTTGAGGAGGGAGATTCCGTGTTACTTATGAAGAAGAGCGCCCGGGCAATTGTCTTTGCTCTCTTCTTCTCCTGCCTCACGCTCATCCCCCAATATTCTGGAAACTCAGCTGCAACCCTGTCTACTACCAATCTCATACTCAATGTTGATGGAACAAGCACATCGAGTTATTCAGGCTCTGGCTCTACCTGGACCGATCTCAGCACTGCGGGCAACGATCTCACCATCGGCAGCGGTTGTGGTTACACAACCGGCCCCTCTTGGAGCTCTACCGAAGGTGGTGGCAGCTTCCTCTTTAATACCGATAAACAATGTGTTCGCAGAGCAACAATGAGTAGCGCCCCTCAAAACTTTAGCTTCTTCTTCTGGATCAAACCGACATCCATGCCATCAGCGGGTACTTATTCATACCTAGCTCAAATTGGTCGCGATTCAGGACAATCTAACTTTGAGTACATGTTCGGATATAACAGCAGTGGCCAGCTCTACTTCTGGGATTACGCAGGCGGTTACGGCTACAGCAATGTCACATCAAATATCAGTTCAACGCTGGTCACTACCAACGTCTGGCAGTACGTGGGATTTGTTAAGAACGGAACCAACCCCGCAGAACATTTCGGAACAGGCTCGGAATATTGATCAACTTGTCCGAGAACACATTCGTCCCTTGAGCCACTCTGAATGGAAAGATGGAGAGCTGGTCAGAACCAGAATCGGCCTCTTTAGCTCGCTCAAGGCAGTACTGATGGAGCGAAAAGTTCCTGTACTAGGGCTGATTTTCCTTACCTTGCCATACGCCATCATGACAGGAGTCAATAATTTCGGAGTCGTGAGAATGGTAGTTCTGGAATTTGTTTGGATTTCTACCTTGCTCAATGTTCGCCTCCTCACTTATGCGGTTACCAAGCGGATAAATGGGACGTCATGGTTTTGGAATCTTTTCTTCTTCATTACCTCATCCATATTCTCGACGGTGATTACAACGCTCCTGCTCTTCAATTGGGCTGGTAATGAGTATCAATTATCAGAGTTAGTTCAAATGCAGCTTTCTGCTTCGCTAAAATTTGTGATTACAAGCTGTGTCGCGACATTTGCAATTACTCTGCTTGAAGATGAGCGTTCTGTCTTGAAACTTATTGCCAAGAATTTATCGGCTAAAGATGTTGACGAACTGCTGCTATCGGCAAATCGCTCTCAAGAGAGCAAGGATTACGCACAGTATTTGCATGCCGAGGTTCAGTCGCATCTCCTTGCATGTAAATTACTTCTTCTTAAATCCGCAGAGAGCGACTTCACCCTTCTTTCGACAGAGGTTACACGTCAGGTTATTGAGAGATTTGAGTCAATTAAAGAGCCATATGAACGCACTCATGTGAAGAAGACAACAGATCGAGTCGAGGAAATTGCTCAACTATGGAAGGGAATGTGCTCGATTCGGTTTGATATTCCAGTTGAGTTTGATAGATCTGAGGCGCCACGAGATGTCATCGCACAATTGATTGAAGAGTCAATCGTTAATGCAATCCGACATGGCCAGGCGAGAAATATCGAAATCAATGCGAAAAAGCTCGATGGCACATACTCGGTAAACGTAATCAACGAAGGTAATTGGCAAGAAGGCAACACTGGAACGGGGCTTGGCACAATTCTCTTCAATACATTCGCCTCTGACTGGTCCCTCTACCGAGATGGCGACAGAACCGTCATGTCCTTCCACGTGCCGAGCAAGGTTTCGGTTGGGAACGCGACTCATCAATGAGTCGGCTTCGTCGTTTCACCTGATAAGTAGAAGCGCCTTTACGGTAATCTCACCGCATGAAGATTCGTCAACGGTTCCTGCTGCAAGTTAAGCGCCATAAAATCGCCCTGATTGGTCTGCTTCTTGGCGTTGTTGTCCTGCAGGTGACACAGGGAATCACGGGATCTGGCGATTTCACATTCCAGCAAAGCTCTAGCGCCACTGGTGAGAGCCTTAACTCAGTTATTGAACTCGGTGGCGATCGCGGAACAGAGTTGATCTTGCCTAAAGGTTACACAGCAGATGCCGCTACTCCCCTGCTGATTAACCTTCACGGATATAGCGGTAACGGTCCTTCTCAAAGTGCCTACACTTTCTTGCAGGAAGCAGCTTTTAACTTGGGCGTTGCCTACATCGCACCGACAGGTAGCGAAGATAGTTTTGGAAGCACCTACTGGAATGCAACTGCTGCTTGTTGTGACTTCAACAAAACCAAGGTCGATGACATTGCATATATAGATTCGCTGATTGAGCGCGCTATCAAGGCTGCCAATATCGACCCATCCCGCATCTATCTCTTCGGCCACTCCAATGGCCACTTCATGTCTTACGCCTACCTATGCAGTGGTTCAACGAAGGTTGCAGCTATCGCTGGCCTAGCCGGTGCAATGGATCCCAACCCTGCGCTCTGCAAGGCAAAGCCCAATAACATTTTGCATATCCACGGCGAGAAAGATGGCACCATCTTGTATGAAGGTGGCGCACTCTTTGCCAATCCATATACCTCAGCCGAGGCAACTATTGCTCAGTGGCAGCAAATCAATAAGTGCGATGAACCAATTGATGCTCCACTAGATCTACTCGCATCTATCGAAGGTAGCGATACCTCGATCAAGAGCTATGCATGCCAGAGCGGATCCCTTGATTTCTGGAGCATCCCGCTAGGAGTTCATACCCCTTCTCTTGATATCGAATTTGCCAACAAGGTTATTGATTGGCTCCTTCAATTTAATGGGTAAGCCGGATTGAGCAAATGCCAACTGAGGTTTGAAATTATTACTATCGATTGCCGGTGCGTTTAGCTGAATAGAACGGAGCTAGCGATATCCGGTTTGCCGAGTAATTAGTATCGATTGGCGTCACTTGAACTGAAAGCGTGATTGCACCGTTAAGCGCGGGCTTCCAATTGCAGGTTGCAATATTTGAGCTCGTAGCTTTTGATATGCAACCACTGATTCTCTTATTGTTTGCAAAGAAGGTCACTTTGCTTGGTGTATTAGTTGTCGCAGTAAGAGCTGTGGTGGTGCGATAGGTGGGTGTGCCACTGTAAGTTAATTGCGCAGATCCTTTAAGCGCCCACTTTAAAATGACTACACCAAGTGCGCCAGCTGTTCCCTTTGCATTTGCCGCCACATAACCATTTCCACCGCCTGCACCACCACCACCGCGATTTGCCACAGGCGATGTTGGACCGACTGAGCTGGTTCCGCCATCTGCCGCACCTGCTCCGCCCGTTGCAAGAGTTGCAGTTGAGAAGTTTCCTCCCGCACCACCTGATCCGTAAACGATTCCGGTAATCAATGAAGCTGTTCCAGTGGCGCCATTTCCGGCCGCTGAGGCATTTCCATTGGAGCCATTCGCCGTACCACTGGCACCGCCTCCAGCTGAATTGCCAGTTCCATCTGTTGTGCCACCACCGGTAAACGCACCCACACCTGCGATTGCAACACCGGCACGTGAATTTTGACCGCCAGCACCACCACCGCCGCCGCGAACAGTTGCAGTTGCATCGGAATCAGCTAGACCATTAGCTTCAATACCGCCACCGCCGCCTCCGCCAGATGCGGTGATAGTTCCAAATTTTGAAGTTCCACCTGTGCCACCAGAGCAACCAATCACTGTTCCGCTCCATGAACCATTGCAATAGCCAGCGCCACCTGCATAACCAGTTGTTCCGCGACCGCCGGCGCCAATATCTACCTCGTAATAAGAATTTTCAGTAACTGAAAGTGATGAACTTTGGTAGACACCGCCGCCACCGCCGCCTGCTCCTCCATCAAATCCACCGCCGCCACCGCCGCCAACAACCAAAGCTTGGAGATTGCTCACGCCCATTGGGATTTTATATCCGCCGGCTGAGTTGAGATAAGACCTAGGGAGGGTAACGGTGGTAAAGCCAGATGTGGTCGTAGATGTCTCAATTGCAGATTGTGTGAGGGTGCCATTCATTGTCAAAGTTGTAGCTGATGTTGCACCAGTTACTTTATTGGCAACAGTTGTTCCACTGATGTCATTCATATCGTAGTAAGCAACAAGACCTGAGGTATTTGCCGGACCCCACCGATGCATATCTGCTGCAACTTCGCTCTCGGTACGAGTTGTCGAGTAAAGCCTGATTTCATCCATCTGACCGTAAAAATATGATGAGCCGTAGTGATACCCGAGCTTAAATGCATAATTACCCCAGTAAGTAGGGTTAGAGCTCCAGCCGGCGATCGTATTTGACCAGACTAATTGACCATTGAGATAGAACTTCTGCGCGCCACTGCTATAGGTGTAGGCAACGTGCTGCCATTCATTTAAGCGAGGCACTACCCCAGTATTGAGCTGGCTCGTAATCAGGTTGTAGTTGTAGTACTGCCAGAGTTGAAATGTGCCAGAGACGATACTGAAGATGTAATCAGCATCATGGCTAAAAATGGTGCAGTTGTTAGCGCAGTTGACCTCTGTTGGACGGATCCAGCCCTGGATGGTGAAAGAACTTCGATATCCGAATGCACTATCTGTTACCGAGAGAACGTTATTTGAACCATTAAAGGTCACCGATGAATCGGTATCGCCGGCGGCGGCCGAGGCGCTGGGTGACGCACTCACCAATACGAGTGGGAGTATCAAGGTAAATAAACCCAGTAATACCCCACTTCTGCGCATAGTGGGATTCTACCTGCCCTAAGGTTGGCCTATGAAAGCGATACAGATATCTGAGTTCGGTGGCCCTGAGGTCATGCGATTGGTCGATCTAGCAAATCCCACACCTGGTGAAGGCGAAGTCCTCCTCGATGTGACGGCAATCGGCATCAACTATGCCGACACCCATCAGATTGAGAACAGCTACCTCTCAGCGCAATCTTTGCCGCTGGTGCCAGGCATTGAAGTCGTTGGTACTCATGCTGGTAAGCGCTATCTCGCATCATGTTCTTCCGGTGGTTATGCCGAAAAGGCAGTGGCACATAAGGCAGTCCTCTTTCCGATTCCTGATGGCGTCACTGATGAACAAGCGCTCTGCATGTTGGTGCAGGGAACAACAGCTTGGCATTTATTGAAGACAATGGGCCATGTAAAAGCCGATGACTCAGTTCTTATCCATGCAGCAGCAGGTGGCGTTGGAACAATCGCTATTCAATTAGCAAAGCTCTGGGGCGCAAAGGTAATCGCTGTTACTTCATCTGAAGAGAAGGCAGCACTTGCAACTTCCCTTGGCGCAGATGCTGTTGTGGATGCAAATGCCCCAGATCTAGCAAAAGCAATTCGTGAGGCCAATGGTGGCAAGCGAGTAGATATTGTTCTCGAGATGGTCGGCGGAACCACATTTGATCAGAGCCTGCTCGCATTGGCAGATTTCGGAAAGCTCTTGACCTTCGGAATGGCATCTCGCACCGCACCTACCCCAGTGCACCCTGGTTCATTAATGCATGGATCGAAGACAATCTCAGGGTTCTGGCTTGCTAACTGCTTTGGCAAGAAAGAGATGATGAATGATGTCATCGATGAACTCTTCGCTTTGATTGTGGCAGGTAAGTTAAAGCCGGTTATTGGTGGCACTTACCCGCTCTCAGAGGCTGCTGAGGCACATAAAGTGATGCTCTCTAGGGGAACAACCGGCAAGATTGTACTTAAGCCCTAACGCTTCGAGGACCTATTTCCAATAAAGAGTGAGGTCTGCGCAGTTTTAGATGCGATTTCGACATTTGTTGGCACTATCAATGCTTTGATAACCACAGTTCCTCGTATTGAAGGTTTCCAATTACAAGTAACAGATGAAGATATTGCCAATTTTCCACATCCCGGAATGACTTTATTATTTGCGTAAAACTTCGCAAAACCCGGTTGAGTTGTGGTCGCCGTGAGATTTTGATTGACTCGGTAGGTTCCATTTGCCGCTGAGAGCGATACAGTCGCAACTGGGACAAACTGCGTGCGATCTGCTGAGTAGTTGCTAGAAACCTCTGAGCTTGTCAGGACTTTGTCATAGATACGGGCCCTGGCGATAACTCCGTTGGGTCCAGTGTTGGCTCGTGCATCTCCGACAATAAACATATTATTTGTATTCGCGGTTCTGAGCGAAGACGCGGATGTATGGGTAGCATCAAGATTTCCATTGACATATAGGGAAGTTTTCTTGGTGGCGCTTGTATTATCAATCGTGAAGACAAAGTGATACCACTGGTTTAGGACAATCGTTGTTGCGCCTCTTAGATCGTGCTTACCCGTCGTGTAGAGATTGAGCTGTCGTGGGCTAGATCCATCTGAATAGACAGAGAAGTGGTAGTCGTTAGAAACACTTCCTCCAGCCAGATTATCAAACCATTTAGTTAGGAAAATATTCCAGTTGGTGTTAAAACTTGAGAATTTAACCCATACTTCTGCGCTCATATCTCCGGAAGGGTTTATGGCGCTGCCAATCGCAGGTTTTCCAAATTCGAGGTAACTGGCGCTGGCGGTAAATGTCTCCGATCCCCCAAGCTCTGTTGAGTGCTGGGTGCCGATTGCAGCAGCACTCAATCCAGCAACTTGATCAGTCCAAGTAGTGCCAGAGACCTTTGAAGAATCGGAGAAATCCAGAGAGAAAGTTGGTGAGGTGGAAACCGCTGGCAATGCGGCGAAGGAGAGCTGAGCTGAAAAAAGAACCGCACCGGCAACTAACGCTGCGAGTACGGCTCTTTTCTTAAACATTGAAGAAGGATAACAAATGGGTTAGCGACGACCGCGACCACCACTGCCACCGCTTCGGTTGCCACGGTAACCGCGGCCTCCGCCACCACCTGATCCACCCTTTCGTGGAGCGCGCTTTGGCTGCTCGACGACTGGCTGAACATATGGAATACCTGATGGCTGCTGCGCACCTGTAACGCGCATTAGCTCTTCGCTCGATGGCTTTACATAGACAGTAGATGGATTAACGCCGGCGCGAGTTGTTAAACCCTTCACCGACTTCTGCTGACGTGTTGTCGCAAGTGAGACCACTGTGCCAGATTCGCCAGCGCGAGCTGTGCGACCGGAACGGTGGAGATAATCCTTGTGATCTTGTGCAGGATCTACGTGCACCACGAGTGAGATTCCATCAACGTGAATACCACGTGCAGCAACATCGGTTGCTACCAAAGCAGCATTCTCTGACTCTTTAAAGAGTGCGAGTGTGCGAGTACGAACAGCCTGTGACTTACCACCGTGAAGCGCACCTACTGGAACACCAGCGTGAGCCAACTTGTCGGCAAGACGGTCTGCACCGCGCTGAGTCTTAACGAAGAGAATTGTCTTTCCATTACGGGCGGCAATCTCTGCTGTGACATCATCCTTTTCAGATGGGTCCATCACGAGAAGGTAGTGCTCCATTGTTGAAACAGAGGCACGGTCATTCTGCAATGAGTGAGTCTTTGGATTCTTGAGGTAGCGACGCACAAGTGCATCAACGCCACGGTCCAAAGTTGCTGAGAAGAGAAGACGCTGTCCACCCTGCTTAGCCTGATCAAGAATCTCTTGCACAACAGGCAAGAAGCCCATATCTGCCATCTGATCTGCCTCATCGAGGACTGTGATCTCAAGCTGATCGAGTTGAACTTCACCCTTATTAAGGAGATCGATAAGGCGTCCCGGAGTTGCAACCAAGATTGCAGTTCCTTTGCGCATTGCGGTGATCTGCTTTGTGTAAGACATTCCACCAGCGATAACAACTGATGCATGACCGACAGAGCGAGCTAGTGGAAGAAGAACTTCATCGATCTGCTGAGCGAGCTCGCGTGTTGGTGTAAGAATCAAAGCCAGTGGCTTATGTGGATTAGCGCGCTTCTCCGCAATGTTCGAGAGAAGTGCAAGGCTAAATGCGAGGGTCTTTCCAGAACCTGTCTGACCGCGACCGAGAATGTCATGGCCGGCAATCGCATCAGGAAGAGTTGCTACCTGAATTGGGAATGGGCTCTTGATTCCCTGAGCGCTAAGTGCGTTATCCAGCGCAGCTGGGACTCCTAGCTCGCGGAATGTAGTTGCAACCGCATCAAGTGGAGTTGCATCAATGAGGTTGGCATCTGCCAAGTTTGGTGAGATGTATGAATCATCTGCGCCGAAATCTTCTGCGACGTTACGTCCACGACCCTTTGAGAATGAGTGTGGTTCGCTATTGCGACCTGTAGCGGTGCGACGATCACGTGGAGGCTTTGAATTATCGCGAGCTGGCTTATCGAATGAACGTGCTGGCTTATCGAATGAACGTGCTGGCTTATCGAATGAACGAGCTGGGCGTTCGGTGCGCTCTGGCTTGTCGAATGAACGCTCTGGCTTGTCGAATGAACGTGCTGGTTTGTCGAATGAACGTGCTGGACGTTCGGTGCGATCTGCCGGGCGTGATGTGCGCTCTGACTTATCGAATGAACGCGCTGGCTTGTCAAAAGTTCGCTTTGGCTTGTCGAATGAACGCGCTGGACGCTCGGTGCGATCTGCTGGACGAGCAGAGCGTTCAGTGCGCTCTGATGCACGACGCTCTGGGCGCTCGTTGCGATCTGAGACAAACTTCTCGGCGCGAGTCTTTGGCTTTGGACGGCCACCCTTTTCGAATACGCGCTCTGATGCGCTCTGACGTGGGTTGCCCTTTGGTGCGCCTTCAATTTCCTTCGACTTAGAGCCGATTTCTTTCTGGAAACGTGCTGCACGAAGCTTTGAACGATCCGTTAAACGCTTCTCTTTGCGAGTTGCAGGAACTGCATCACGATCTGAGTAGCGAACAGTTGTAGTTGGCTTGAACTCACCGCTCTTGCGTGGAGATGCCTTCGAAGTTGTGCGTGGAGATGTTGATGCGCTCTTGGAACGTGCTGCTGGGGCTGCCTTCTTTGCTGCCTTTGCAACTACTGCGCGACGTGGCTTGCCCTTTGAGGCTTCACGACGTGCTTTTCCGGGCGCGGCTGTACGCTTTTGTAAAGTCATTATTAAGTTTCCTATCGAGAGATCTAGCGCGTCTCGATTAGGAAGAACCTGAAGTGGTCTAACCAGGGTGGAGATAAGACTCGCAAGAAGAACCTAAATTAGGTTCATAGTTGGTAGTTCTGCTGCTTGTGCAACGAGGCTAATTCTAACGGCTAAGCGCGTGAAAGAGAAATTACCGCGTGAAATCGCCTCAGAACTAATTAAATTGCGATTTATTTGATGAATTTTGGCAGATGTAAATCGAATTGGATTGAAATCACTCGAGTAGCAATTACTACAAGCGCTCCCCCAATAACACAGATCAATTCAGTTGCGTTGACCGCATGCAAGATGACAAAGGTACTTGCTCCCATCAGCGCTGATGTACCGATTGTTTCGCGGTGTAGAAGTACTGGCTCTACCTGACAGAGTACATCGCGGAGCAATCCACCTGTCACCGCTGTGATTACACCGAGCACAATGCATGAATACCAAGGAATACCGATCTCAAATGCGAGCTGCGTTCCAGATAAAGTCGCCATCGCTAGCGCAAAGGTATCCAGAATTAGCAACACCTTTCCCACATGGGTCACTCGTCGCAGAGTTAAGGTGATAATCACGGCGGCAAGCACGGATGAGAGAATCCAAGGATCGGTAATCCAGACTGGCAGGATTCCTAGGAAGACATTTCGAAGTGTTCCACCCGAGATTGAGGCGATGGTCGCAACAAATGCGATTCCTCCGTAATCAAGACCGCGATCTGCCGCAATGCGCGCTCCGACGAGAGCAAAGACAAAGGTCGATAGCAGATCGAGTGCGTGGAGCAGAGTCATGGCAGAAGTTTAGTCGCTCGTTGCTTACTCTTGAGCTAAGCGAGTAAGCGCTTCGCCACTTACTCGGTAGACAGTCCACTCATCCATGGCAACGGCGCCAAGTGCCTTATAGAACTCAATTGATGGCTCGTTCCAATCAAGAACCCACCATTGAAAACGTCCATAACCGCGATCTTCACAGATTGCTGCAAGATGCTTTAAGAGCGCCTTACCAAATCCCTGGCCACGAAATTGTGGGCGGATGAAGAGATCTTCTAAATAGATTCCATGCTTTCCTTGCCAGGTTGAATAGTTAAGGAACCAGATTGCAAGGCCAGCAATTTCGCCACCTACTTCAACGATTTCACAGAAGACCTTGGGGTCGTCAGAGAAGAAAGTTTCGATTATCTGCTCGCGAGTCGCCTTCGCCTCTTCCGGAGCTTTCTCATAGAGAGCGAGCTCATAAATCAGAGCGAGAATCTCATCGGTATCTGCAACTGTGGCCGGGCGAATTGACATGGTGTAAGAGTAGTTTGAACTCTGCACAATCCTGAAAATTTTGTTGCGATTGGGTCACAAGATTGCAAATAGCGCAGGAATGACCGTGGGCTGCGCGAGGCCACAGTAGGATTTCAGCCATGTCATTAAGCAAAGATAAGAATTGGTGGCGCCAGGCTGCTATCTACCAGATCTACCCTCGCAGCTTCGCTGATACCGATAGCAATGGAATCGGTGACCTCAAGGGCGTTACCTCTCGAGTCGATTACCTCAAATCCTTATCTCTCGATGCCGTCTGGCTTTCGCCTTTCTATCCATCCGCGCTGGCAGATGGCGGCTATGACGTTGATGACTTCCGCAATGTGGATCCAAAGCTAGGCACCCTTGCTGACTTTGATGAAATGCTCGCAGCCCTGCACGAAGTCGGAATCCGAGTCTTTGTAGATATCGTTCCCAATCACTCTTCCAATCTTCACCAATGGTTTAAAGATGCAATTGCAGCAGCGCCAGGATCGCCTGAGCGCAATCGCTACATCTTCCGTGATGGACGCGGAGCAAATGGCGAACTTCCGCCAACAGATTGGCCATCACACTTTGCACCTTCTGCCTGGACACATGAATCTGTCTTCGGTGGCACAAGTAACCAGTGGTACATGCATTGGTTTGCACCAGAACAGCCTGACTGGAACTGGGATAACCCAGAAATTGAGGCTGACTTTCTTCAAACGCTCAAGTTTTGGGCAGATCGCGGCGTCGATGGTTTCCGTATTGATGTAGCGCACGGCCTCAAGAAAGATCTCTCTGAACCGCTTCGTATGCGCGAGACAATCGAATATGAAGAGCCACGTAACACCACAGGTGATGGCATTCTTATGGATCGCGATGAAGTAATCGAGGTCTACAAGAGTTGGCGCAAACTCTTTAACTCTTACGATCCACCACGCGTGGCGGTAGCAGAGGCGAACGTTCACCCAAGTCGTCTTCCACTCTATGCCAGTGAAGAAACTCTTGGACAGTGCTTTGATTTCCGCTTTATCGATGCCGCATTTGATGCCGCAAGCTTTAAACATTGTGTGACAGATAGCCTTGAAATGGCGAAGAAGAATAACTCTTCAACGACCTGGACACTCGGCAATCACGATCAGATGCGTTATGCAACAAAGCAAGGTCTTCATCCGGTAGTCGATCGCGATGCCTGGTTATTGGGTAATGGCACATCGCATCCAGTTGATTTCGAGATTGGCACGCAATGCTCTGTTGCTGCCAACGCTTTTATTCTCGCTCTTCCTGGTTGCACATATATCTACCAAGGAGATGAGCTTGGTCTCCACGAGGTGGCAGATATTCCTGACTCACAAATTCAAGACCCTCAATATCTTCGTAATCATAAGAAACTCAAAGGGCGCGATGGCGCTCGTGTTCCGCTGCCATGGAAGCGCGAAGGAAAGAACTTTGGTTTCGGAGATGGTGGATCTCATCTACCGCAACCGCAATGGTTTGGTAGCTACTCGGTTGAAGCTCAAGAAAGCGTTCCAGAGGCGCCGCTAGAGATTTTCCGTAAGGCGCTTAAGTTACGTCGCCAATTGCAGTGCGCAGAAGAAATCACCTGGCATAAGACCACTAGCGAAAATGTGCTTCACTTTAGCCGCCCTAATGGCTGGAACTGCATCACAAACTTCAAGGGCGGTAAGTACCTAATGCCAAAGGGTGAAGTTCTTCTAACAACTCAGCCGTTAGTGGATGGAAAGATTCCGGCAGGAACAACTGTCTGGTTTAAAGCGTAAGCATCTGAACCTCAAAAAGTGGTTCAAAGCGTAAGCATCTGAGTTTCTTATGAAACTCCGATGATATCTACGACGAAGATCAGAGTTTCATTAGGGCCAATTGGTCCAGAACCTGCTGCGCCGTAACCCATCTCAGGCGGCAAGACCAATAAGCGACGTCCGCCGACCTTTGCGCCGGGAAGACCCTTCTGCCATCCCTCGACAACTTGTGCCAATGGGAATGTTGCAGGCTGTCCTATCCATGATGTTTCAATAACTTTTCCATCAGACCAAGTCATCAAGTAGTAATGAACTGTCAGCGTTGAAGTGGGAAGAACTTCCGCGCCTGTTCCAACGATGATGTCCTGTGTTGTCAGCTCTGTTGGCGCAGCGCCAGTCGGTGCTGAAACTGTTGGAACTTCACCAGCGTTAGCTGAGACAGCTGGAAGAGATCCGATGCCTGAAGAAATATTTGAAGGTGATCCAGAAGTTGGCGTTGAATCCGATGAGTTCATATTTACTCCTCCGTAGGCGAGGGCCACCATGGCCAATGCGAGTATGAAAGCCACAATTTGGCGACGGTTCATCATGGGTTGCACCCTATCTTTTTCCTTTTGCTCCACCTGCATTAGACTCGCGGTATTAGCCTGGGGTTACCACCTGGGAGGAACCTCGGAAGGAATCTCATGGCGCCACGTAAGCCACGTAAACCACAGGCGATTGATGCGTTAGCGAGCAATCTTGCCCAATGGATCTCCAAGTACAACCTCCAGAACGACCCGTATCTCACCGGATTGATTGGCGCGATTGAGGGCAAGAAGGATCTTCATATCTGGGCTGAACTCGATCCCAATGATTATCTGCCGCACCCAGAGACAGAGGCGGGAAAAGCTAAAGAACGCTTAGTGCGACTAATGACGGTAATCCGAAATGTTCTCGTCTTCGCCCCTGTTGCTCTGACCTGGGCAGCGGTCAGCGCTGCAACAACTGGCTTCTCGCAATATATCGAGGCCAATGGCGCAGATGTCGTTAACTTCCTTGATTTTTGGCAGAACGGCTACGGAATTCTTCATGATGAGTGGAAGATCGGAAATGTTGCCCGCCTTGACTTCGTTATCGTCGTCATTGTTATCGCACTGACTCTCTATGTCTCACGCGGCAGCTATCAGGTAGAAGAAATTCAGCTGGCATCAGAGGCAGAGATCGAC
>Ga0209230_10000183_pt1 | contig 23276 bp, 42 predicted proteins | sample LakOntMetagenome_FD_187467 | JGI IMG/M metagenome (GOLD analysis project Ga0209230, IMG submission 187467) | Freshwater and sediment microbial communities from Lake Ontario - Sta 18 epilimnion Metagenome (SPAdes) (version 2) | ecosystem: Environmental > Aquatic > Freshwater > Lentic | place... | reverse complement strand
TTCATAGAGCAATTGTATCACAAACTGCTCAACTAATTTTTTATGACTTAAGGAGATACGGTGGCTGGTAGAGATATTACGGATGGTAGAAGTACCCGTTCTATTGCAGTAGATGTTGGTGTAGTTTCATCCACTTCTCTCTGGCAGAACACTGATGTTGCATACGATGTAGCAGTTGGTGGTATGCCATTCATCTACGCAATCAATGACTCACGTCCATATATCCGTCAGACTGCACCATTTCGTAAAGACCAGTTTGACAACGGAACAGAACCAGGTGAGCAGTCACTGACTGGTTGGTGGATTAGAAGTCAGATGTCATTCCACTCTGGAGAAGGTATTAACTTCTATGACCCAGCGACAACTGATGAGAATGGCAAGTACCGCTTTGCAGAAAGCGAAGGCTTGAATGTTTGGAATAAGGGTGAGGTTACCCTTCTCCGTCAGTCAGTAGTTCAAGGTTATGCAGCAGCAGGACTAGCATCTGATGGTCGTGCTCCTACTCACATCGAGTCAATCAAGTGGACTCTTGGTGGAACAAAGTATGACGGCTCACTACTTGCTGCTGACTTTAACATTACCCGTGTAGCACCTGGTCCAGTTAACCAGCCTTTGTTTGCTATCTCTGGAACACAGGACAAAATCTATGCTACTGCCAATGATGGTGAGTTTGTCTACTTCATCGTCAACGAAGTATCTGGTTCGCTCAAGATGCATATGTACAAGAAGTCTTTGAGCGCAGCATTTGCTGACCCAGCAACACCTATGTTTACTGATGCAACAGTTGTAACAAGTGCGACTATGAAGTTCATCAAAGAGCGTTTAGTTGTCTGTGTCAATAACAAGATTTACGAAATGTCAACTGTTGCAAGCGCACTGCCTACACCAGTTTACACACACCCAACCACATCTCACCTCTGGACATCAGTGGCAGCATCTGGTTCAGCAATCTATGTATCTGGAATCAACGGAGCAATCTCAACAATTGTTAAGTTTACTCTCAATACCTCTGGAGTAATGCCAACCCTTACATCTGCTATAACTGCAGCGGAACTACCTATCGGTGAATTGGTTTACTCAATGATGTACTACCTTGGCTTCTTAGCCATCGGTACAAACAAGGGTGTAAGAATTGCAGTCATCTCAGACCAAGATGGTTCTATCAATTACGGACCACTGAACGTAGAGACAGAGCAGCCAGTCTATGACTTCACTGCTCGTCAGAGTTATATCTGGTGCGCCTCTGGTACAACCACTGGTAAGCAAGGACTTATTCGTATCGACTTAAGTAATGAACTTGAGACACTACGCTTTGCATACGCTAACGACTTAAACATTGAAACACCTATCAACGGTGGGCAGACAGTGGCGGTTGGATTCCTTGGCGAGACAGACCGCATCATCTACGGTAACTGCTCATCTGCAGGTCGAGTCACAGCAAGCATTACTTACAAGCAACTGACAGACAATGTTGCAACACTGACAACTGCTGCCGAGCACGGCTATATGGTTGGTCAGGGTGTATTCGTTAATGGAGTCGGAGCACCATTTGATTCTGCTGCAGGTTACCCAATCGGTAGCCACAAGATTATTACCGCTGTAACCCCTACTACATTCTCATATGCAGTAACTAATGCAGACATTGCACTAACTGCAGTATCTCCTGCTGGTTCATCATTCTCCGCAGGTACTGTAGTAGTAGAAGCAGCAAGCACAAAGGCAATCAATGGTTACATCACAACAGGTAACATCCGATACGGAACCCTTGAACCTAAGAACTTCAAGCGTCTACTAGGTCGTGGTGACTTTACCTACGGTTCAATGACCCTTGAGACTGTCGACAAGAATGGTGTTGAGTATGACCACATCTCATACGATTCATCAATCTCACCTATCGAGGTCAACACATCTAATCCTGCAACTGCTCAAGAGTATGTTGCTTATAAGTTCATCCTCTACCGTGATGCAACTGATAACACTAAGGGTCCTACATTCAAGGGCTACCAAGCAAAGGCAACTATTGCTACCCCTCGTCAGCGAGTAATGCGATTCCCAGTCTATTGCTTTGATACAGAGACAGATAGATATAACACAGTAGTTGGCTACGAAGGCAGAGCCTTTGACAGAATCCAAATACTAGAAGATATCGAAGAGTCAGGTGACGTACTGACATTCCAAGATTTGTCTACAAAGGAAACACGTCAAGCAATAATCGAGCAAGTCACGTTCACACGTATGACACCACCAGATAAGCGGTTCGATGGCTTTGGTGGAGTTTTAGAAATAACTATCCGTACCGTATAATCATCCGACCACATAACTCTTAGGAGCGCAATGTTATGACCCCACAAGATTGGGCAGCACTAACCGTATCTATCCTGACAATTGTTTCAATGTTTATGATATCGGTTAGATGGCTAGTTAAACACTATCTGGCAGAACTAAAGCCCAATTCGGGGTCGAGTATGCGAGACGAACTTACTGGACTCAAGCACGAAGTAGCAATTATTAAAGACTTAGTTGTCGAGTTAGTAAAGAAATGAGCATAGATGAAACTTGCAAAGACGGCTGCACCTGCAGCCAAAGCGGTATTGCGACAAGCGACAGCCTTGAAGCCCAAGCGCGGGAAAGCATCGGATGGGCTTCTGCCGTCTGCTGCTCACCTAAAGCAGAGTCCTAACTCTGACCACAACACAGGCTTTGCAGTCGACCTAACCCACGACCCAGTGTTTGGTATTAGTGGGGATGATGTCTTCTTTGAACTACAGAAGGACAAGCGAGTCAAGTACCTGATATTCAAGGGTCGTATCTGGAGTCCTGAGAAGGGCAACCGCGAGTACACAGGTAGCAACAAGCATATGAAGCACGTCCATATATCAATCAAGGAGACTGCTGGATACGACACATCCAACTGGTTCCCTTGGCTAGGTAAGCCAAAAACAATCGACAAGGTAAAGGCAAAGGTTAAGCCTCTACCTAAGAAGAAGGAGAACAAATGAAAGAGTTCCTAACCCCTAAGCGAGTTAAGGCAATCAAGTCCTGGGCTACAGCAGTAGCAGCGGTGGCTGTCTTTACTGGAGTACAACTGGTCACTGACCTAGCACCACAGTATGCAGCAATCATCGCAGCCTTGACAGCACCAGCAATTAAGTGGGCTGACAAGAACGACGGAGACTTTGGACTAACCAAGAAGTAGTCCTTTAAGGGGTCTAGCAGCCCCGTAGAGACAAGAAACCCCCCTTCCTAAGGTAATCACCCTAGGTTGGGGGGTCTTTTTGTGTTTCTATGGCACGTATACCGAGTCCATATCTAATTACTAAGCACGTAAAGCATAGCACATACATCCCATCGGTGTGTCGCGCAGACACGCCACCCCATATGCTACAGTTTGGGTACTCGAAAGAGTGGGTCGGAAACCTCAAATGACGGGTCAACGAGTTGTTGATTCGGAATTGATTCCTCAACCACATTTCAGGGGGACAACCCTTGAATTGGGGTAAGGGGTCGTATTCCTAAAATCAGGGTTCCGAGTTATTGGAGGAACCCAATGAATACAAAAGAAATAAATTATTTCTTTGAAAGAATTATTCAACAAGATGATTGTTGGAAGTGGACTGGCACATTAACTGTCAAAGGTTATGCAAGGTTTAATCTTCGTCGACCTGATGGTTATAGATGGAGAGCACATCGCTGGGCATATGAATACTTTATTGCTGAGATTCCAGAGGGTCTAACCCTTGACCATCTATGTCGCAACAAGTGGTGCGTCAACCCATATCACCTAGACCCAGTACCTGCTAACATTAATACAACGCGTCACCATACTGGCGACAATACAATTACACAGGCACGTGACTGGAGCAACGGCAGTTGCAAGAATGGTCATAGCCTAGCCACGTGGGGATACGTCGACAGGAAAAAGAAAGACGGTAGGATAAGCCGAGAGTGTCGAGGTTGCAGAAAAGACCAGAGTATGAAATACTATAGGAGTAGATAGTTCTCCCATTCTTGGCTGCTCTCCTGTCGCCGTTTGGGAGTACTATCTGCTCAACTACTAGACGGGAGTTACAAATGCGTAATCCATTTAAGAAGAACAATTACCACGAAGAAGAGCACGCTGACATCTCAGACTTGTTCTTTGATTTGTTTGTTCAGTTTGCTAACTTAGAAGCAGAAGTAAGACAACTAAAAGAAGAAGTTAACTATCTGATTCACTTTGCTGAAGAAGCAGAAGACTTGGATGATTAAACTAGATTCATATGAACTACCAGAGCACATTAGTTATAGTGCTTTCACTACTTTTCTCACTTGTGGGTATCAGTATTACCTTGGCAGATTACTCAAGGTCCCAGAAGAACCATCAGTCTGGTCAGCAGGAGGACGGGCTTTCCACTTAGCAGCAGAGACTTATGACTTGGAGTGTGAGAACTAATGGCAGCGCAAGTTAATTCTGTTTTGAAAAACAAGAAATCTAAAGTAACCAGAAAAGGCAAAACGACCGCCAAGTCATCAGCACCAAAGGCAGAGTTCATTACTGTCAATCCAATAAAGTATGGCTACACCACAATTGTAAACGATGCACTTCGTGCGAGCACTATGTATGGTCAACCAGAACCTGAGGACTTGGAAGGTCAAGTTAAATTCTGGAAAGATAAGTACGAGAATTCTGACAAGCAATGCAGTAAACTTGAGGCACAAGTTGGCGTTCTTGAAAGAATTATTAGCGGAGCATTGAACAGGAGTTGCAATGGATGATGACGACATCAAAGTAATCGAAGAGTACGACTGGTCTGGCGGATATTACGAATGGTCATCTGCTCAACTAGGTGAGTACGAAAATAAGTACTACTTCCGCTATGGAAGCGGTTGTTCTTGCGATGGAATCTGGCAAGAAGACTGGATACCATTGACAGATATGACTCAACTGCGTAGTGCTATTGAGACATTACATTTTGAGCCTAAAGACTTACCATCTAAAGTTGGTTTTCTTTCTACCGCCCAAGGTATACTCTTTAGAACTAATCCAAAGACGGGTAAACAAGAAGAGACAACTGAAACATTGAAGGCTCAACTTGATGAGACACTTGGCGCTTGGGTAGAGTCTCAGGCTAAGGTTCAAGAATTATCATCTTTGACTTATACAAACTCCATACTCAAGCGTGAAGTTGAATCACTTAAGGCTCAGAATAAAGAACATATGGCTGAGTTGGAACGTTTACGTGCACAGGTTATTGACTATCGTGGACGCTTTGCATTGCAGCAAGAGTTCCTAGCCAAAGAAGGATACCTTCAACAAGCACCAGGATTTTGGCGCAAGAAGATTGCATCTGAAATGCCAGGACCTACTGGAGTAACTTTTACTCTTGAAGGAAGAAGTGGAATATACAATGTCAACGACTGTTAATACATACTGGCACGATGCTTGGCTCAAGGAGATTGACGGACTTGACTTCTCTAAGGCACGAGTAGCAGGAAGAGCAACCAAGGCTAACCCTAATAAGGAAGATGGTACTTGGTGGTACGAACAAGGTTCCAAGTGGGTAGATGACTACATCATTTGGCGCAAGAATAATCCTGACTGGAAAATCTGGACTACCCCACAGGGTGCAAAGGCTATCGAGTTGGAACTCAACCCCATCATTGCTGGTGTACCAGTGAAGATGTTCATTGACAGAATCTTCGAGGTCAACGGTAAACTTGTTATCGTCGACTTGAAGACTTCTCGCGCACGTCCACAGTCTGACCTTCAACTAGGCTTCTACAAAGTAGGAGTCGAGATGATGTTAGGAGTGGAAGTCAATCTAGGAAACTACTGGATGTCTCGTGAGTCGGGGACAGGAGAGATGATTGACCTAAGTAGATATACCAAAGACACGCTGGAGTATTTTGTTGATGGCTTTGACAAAGCACGAAAGGCTGGTATATTTCTACCGAACCTACAATCGTGTAGTTTCTGTGGACTCACAGAACACTGCCAATTTACGAAGAAGGAAAATAAATAATGTCAGAAGAAAACTGGAAGTTACAGGTATCAATTAAGACACCTGTCGGTGACCTAATCAATATCCGCGCTAACACTTCAGATGAACTCAGCGTATTGCTAGAGGGAATCTCTGATTACTCAACACAAATTGCAGCAACACAGAAGATGATTGCGGGTGCATACAACGTATCCCCTTTGGCGACCACTACTTCAACAGTAGACAATCCGCCTTGGGCTACCTCCGCACCCGCCCCGCAAGCGGCTCCATCCGCTACGGGTCTATCGTCACCGACCTGCGTTCACGGCAACCGCAAGTTCCTATCGGGAATCTCGAAGAAGAACGGCAAGCCTTACTCAATGTGGGTATGTCCACAACCTCAGGGCGCGGAACAGTGCGCTCCGACGAACGGCTAATACAAGAGCCTATGCTATAATAAGGATTGGTAGAGGGGTAGTTATTCAGGGGAAGGTGGCTACCTCTCTTCCAACTTAAGACAGGAGATATAATGGAAAAGACTTTAGCAATACATTTACAAGAACAACAAAATATAATGGCAAGTTTGCTTGCTAAATATTCTATTGAGATTATGCCAGACAACTGGTTTGTACCATCGCAGGTTGCATTAGATATTGCATCAGGTAGAATAAAAGAATGAGAACACTTGTCCGTTCGGTAGGTCGTTCGGACATTGGCGGAGAACCTTTACCTCCAGTATTCAAGACCTTTAATACCAACAAGATTATTTGCCGACGCTCTGAGGTGTCGATGTTTGCTGGTGTTCCAGGTGTGGGAAAGTCCACTCTGGCACTGGCTTTAGCCCTACGTATGAGAGTTCCTACTCTGTACATTTCAGCAGATACCAACTCACACACTATGGCTATGCGCTTAGCATCAATGATTAGCGGTAAGAATCAGACAGATGTTGAGCGACTAATGGAAACAGATACTGACTGGACTAAGGCTGTACTGCAGAAGTCATCACACATTGTGTGGTCGTTTGAATCTAGCCCTACTCTTATGGATATCAACGAAGAGGTTGAAGCATTCGAGGAACTATGGGGTTGTCCACCTGAGGCTATCTTCATTGATAACCTGATGGACATTGCAACAGATGGTGGTGAAGAGTTCGCATCTATGCGTGCGGTGATGAAGGAGTTAAAGTTCCTAGCACGTATCACTAACGCAGCAATCATTGTCTTGCACCATACATCTGAGGCTGTGCCAGGAAACCCTACGCAACCACGCTCTGCATTGCAAGGTAAGGTCGCGCAAATTCCTGCACTTATCTGTACACTAGGTGTAGTGGGAACCTCAATGGCTATCTCACCAGTTAAGAACAGATACGGAAGGGCTGATGCTAACGCTAACTTAATGGCGTGGTTAGCATTTAATCCTGAGTATATGTTTATGGACGACATACCAGAGAACGGTGGATAAAGTGATTAGAGAAGAAGAAGACGACACAACACAAGAAGTTCGTGCGCTAGTATTGCTAGGTCTTAAGACTGAAGTAGCAGCACTGGTTGAAAAGATTCAAGCAGCCAAGGTACCAGTCACTGATGAGTGGACTGATGGACTCAACGCTGGACTAGAGTGGGCAGTACGTATTCTCAACAAGGACAAGAGCGCATCCTAAGTGCCATCACAATCGCGCAAGCACAGAGGGTACAGAAGTCAGAAGGTACTTGCTATGTTCCTCGCAGAGAATGGATTTCCTTATGCCGAGTCTACAGGTGCTGGTCGTAGTGGTTCCGATATTACTGGTACTGTCGGCATTGACTGGGAAGTAAAAGCACGCACAGGGTTCAACCCCGCTGCTGCAATTGCACAGTTAAAAGACAGAGACAAGGGTGACCTTGGAGTTGTAGTCTTAAGACTCAACGGACAGGGCGAGAAGTCTGTCGGAGATTGGGTATCATTGATGAGGACAGAAGACTTAGTATGGTTACTTCGAGAGGCTGGGTATGGTGATAAAAATTGACAACGACTTGCCATCTATCAAGGGAATCCTTGAACACTACGGGGCTTCCTTACGCAGTACTCACGGACAAGTTAATCTTAGGTGTCCCTTTCACGGTGACTCACACCAAAGCGGAACAGCAAACTTGGACAAGAACATCTTCATCTGCTTCGCTTGTGGAGTACAAGGAAACAGTATTCAAATCGTCGCACAACAAGAGGGATTAAACTTTAATGAAGCAAAGCGTTTTGCAGAAGGAATTACTGGGGAAGTCAGTACTCAAGTACGCGGAAAGTATTCATCTGGCAGAAGACTACCTAGCAAGCAGAGGCATACCCCTGGAGGTAGCACGGTCGGCTCGATTAGGCGTAGTCGCGGAGCCTGATACAGGTCACGAGCAATACGCTGGACGCTTATCAATCCCTTACATCACCAAGACTGGTGTTGTTGACTTAAGATTTAGAAGTCTTAACCCTGCAGTTGAACCTAAGTATATGGGTATGACTGGGGCAGAGACACGTATGTATAACGTGCTTGATGTATCACGTGCTGGTGATTGGATAGGAGTTTGTGAAGGTGAACTGGATACCCTTACTATGTCTAAGTGCGTGGGCTTTCCTTGCGTTGGTGTACCTGGCGCAAACTCGTGGAAGAAGCACTACACCAGACTACTCGCAGACTTTGAACGCGTATTCGTATTTGCTGATGGTGATACGCCAGGAAGAGAGTTCGCTAACTCACTCGCAAGGGAACTACCAGTCACAGTTGTATCCTTTGGGGAGGGCGAAGATGTCAACTCTGTCTTCGTGTCACAGGGCAGAGAATTCATTCTCGAAAAGATTGGCATTGACATCTGATGGCAGAGGAAGAGACACCACCACCACATAACTATTGCCACGATTGCCACATTACATTTGAGGATTCATTTGAACTGGTCGACCACTACCTTGAGGAAGACGAAGAGTTCGACCCGTATTACATACTACCCAATGGATTCAAACTTAAACTAGGTTCACTACTGAGGTTTATGTTTAACCACGCTGACGAACCAGACCAGATTAAACTCATCACGCAGTCTACTTATGTTACACTATTTGCTAGTGAGAACGGTTACGAACTAGTAGATGAACTGGTTGAGGATATGGTAGTCAAGTCAGCGTTGCAAGACTTTGACCAGAACTTAGCCAAACTATTAGAAGAGGAAACCAATGACGACGGAAGCGGAGCGTGAGGAAATATGGCAGATTATAAATCATCTGACGAATCAAGGTTTGAAGGTATCAGCGTACTCGACACAAGGGTCGTTCCTAACCGTGACTCTAAAAGTTCCATTGTTGCACGCGAAGTCCACCTCGAAGTAGACTTGAGCAACCTGACCAAGGAACTCACTGACTTGCTACTCAGCAAGCATAGAGACTATGGTCCGAAGAATATCTCTCAAGCACCAGGCGGTGCAATCAATGGGCTACGTGTACGTATGCACGACAAGTTAGCACGCATCAACAACCTAGTTGATAGCGGTGCTACACCAGAGCACGAATCACTTGAAGACTCGTTCAAAGATATGGCTAACTACGCAATCATTGGGTTGCTAGTACTACGAGGTAAGTGGGATAACGAGTGACCAAAGCACAGTGTGTGAACTGTGGAGTTACTGTTGATTCTGCTTTAGGATTTATATATTGTGAGTGTAGAAGCATTGCGGTAGATGATGGTCGTATAATAGCCAAAGACTTTGAGAATGTTATTGAGGTAAAAGAATGAGAGAGAAAGAATTATTTGAGTGGTTGCGTGAGGCTTATCTGCCCGACCTCATCCATTCACCTCAAGAGTATGATGGCTTTGATTGCACGACTGACCGATACAAAATGTTTATCGAACTTAAGTCGCGAAAGACTCACTACCCTGACCTACTCATTGAGAAGATGAAGTATGACTTCCTCATTGAAGAGGCACACTTGCTTGGCTTTACACCTTGGTATATCAACTCAACACCACTAGGTGTATGGGCATTCCCTCTACATATGATGATGCCTATTGAGTGGAATGAGAAGTGGTTGCCTAGCACCACAGAGTTTGCTAATAAGAATAACAAGATGAAACTAGTCGGCTTCCTCCACCTAGACAACGGAGTAAAGATAAAGTGACGCTTGAGTGGGCGCGTATAGAACCTTGGCAGTATGTGGTGGACTCTGTTGCATCTGAGTATCACCGTAAGTTTACTGACATAGAGTTAGAAGATATCCGACAATCCCTGTATCAGTGGTTCCTCGAACATCCAAACAAGTTGGATACTTGGGAAGCCATTGGTGTTAAGGATGCTAAGAATCTTATCTATCGTAGCCTACGTAACCAAGCATTAGATTACTGTCAGCATTGGAAGGCTAAGTCTGGTGGTTATGAGACTAGCGACCTGTTCTACTACGAAGCAGATATGGTTGAAGCCTTGCTAACTCCTGTCTTAAGAAGTGAGTGGGGTCAGATTAACAAGGTAGACTTAGGTCGTCCTGGTCGTCCATCTGCACCGAATGAGGGTGGCAATATGATGGCGATGATGATTGAGATTGATTACGCATACTGGAAACTAACTAAGGAAGATAGAAAAGTATTGTTCCTCCGCCACGCAGAGGCTATGGATTTCCCTGACATAGCGAAGGAACTCGAACTTGGTTCAGAGGATGCTGCTCGTATGCGTCACAAGCGTGGCATCCGTAAGTTAATCAATAAGATTGGTGGCTTCAAGCCATACTCTGATAACGACTTTGACTCCGCTGAATCAGTTCAGCACGAGTCATCAGAGGCTTAGAGGTTAAGTGCCAAGACTTGCAGTGACACTTGTATGCACGGATAGGTAAAGTCTTACCTCTCCACGTTGCGTGACCTGACCACGCCTTACTGATTACATTATTAGCAGCGTGTTCGTTAGGGTATTTCGTCTTAAGACAGTTCATCTGGTGTACTTTCTGCTGGGTCTACATACATAGACTCTGAATAGGTATCGTAAAACTCTTCAATCTCCTTGCCACTAGCAAACTGCAAGGTGTCATTCTTTGGTTCGCAAGCGGAGCATCCACCACCATCACATTGACATCCTGATTGTGGGTAGTGTGCCATAGTAATAAACTCTTTCATCTTATCCTCCTGTTGAATAGAACCCACCGCCATTGAAGCGGACAGGTACTGCGTTGATAATTCTAACCATACTCTTACCACAAATACAAGTCAACTCATCATCTCGTTCGTCAACCTTGCGCTGTAGTTCTTGGTGTGCCTTACATTCATTGCATCGATACTCATACGTTGGCATTACTCTTCTCCATCTATTGGTGTTGGTGCGGTACTCTCTGTGCCACACTCCTTGCATCTCTGTCTTAAGTCATACCAGCCCACTTCTCTGGTCTCTTCATCCCACATAACTGTAATCTCGAACATCTTACAACCACAGATACACGCCATAGTTGGGTTGTCCTTGTTGTATAAGTCGAACATCAGTACCAGTTCTTTCGTAGGTGGTGGTGCCACGCTTTGCACGGTGTGTCATAGCGGTGCTGGATGTAGCGGTAGGCGTTGAGTATCTGTATCGCTGGGTCTGAGGACTTCTCCTTCAACATCTGTGCGATACCATAGGCACTACTGCCCTGCTGATTCTTGGCGAAGTTATCGAAGCGACTTTCTTTAGTGAACAACTTATAGATACATTGTCTCTGTCTTAAGTCCCAACCATAACCTGCCTTAGCAAACTTCATAGCCATTACTTTGTTGTCGTGCTTCTGCTCCATCGTTGCCTTGGTCTGCGCCTTGACTGGGTGCTTAACCTCTACCCCCACGTTGACGTTTACATCATTGCCGAATGGTGCAAATAGAATGACTGCGGTGATGACTCCTACTGCTATTAGTTTTCTTTTCATCTGTATAGTTTAGCAAGTTTCGCCGTAACATTGCGTCTATGGCGTTGCTCACCCTCCACAATCTGCTCATTATCCCTGTTGCCTCGCAACTTATACCGCTCTGAGGTAAGTAATCCACCCCAGATTGTGCCACTGCCACCCCAGAATTGAATGTTCTCATCTCTGAGTCCTTCCTCTAAGCACTTATCTTTGACTGGACACATACGACATAGGCTGATTGCTTCAACGCTACGTAGTACCTGCAACTGCTGTTCATCTGAGTGCATACTGTTCTGATAGTGCCATAGGTCTGGGTCTGGGTGACCTGAACAATTACCTTCTGCGTGCCAACTAATGTCTCTCATTGTCATCCGATTACTCCTGTAAAATAAAGAATTGTTATCAACCCAAGTATGGGAATCCATAGTGCGCCAGCACCGCCGATAAAAAATACTGTGTAGATTGCAAGGCTATGCCTGAGTAACTTCATTACACAACTGCCTTTAAGTTACTGACTGGTAACACGTTGACTGCTACACCCTCGTGTTCATCTGTCCATTGCAAGTGCGCTTCATCTTGGTTGTCATAAAGCCACGCGTCTTGTTCTGCGTAGGTCATAGTTGCCCATTGCTGGGGTGTGGTTGTGCCCTCTGGTAGCCAGACATTGACCACCTTCACGCCTTTAGTTTCATACACTACTTGGAATTGTTGCTTCATTCTGTCACCTCTCCCGCTTCTTCGAGTTCGTAGAAGACTGGCTTTACAATCGACCCGTGAACCTTGCCTAACATTTGGCGCATCATTAGTGCGTGTTCACGCGCATCTTCTTCGCTTGCAAACTCATCTATGATGTGATAGATAACCTTCGACACTGTAATCTCATAGCGTTTCATCTTCGTCCCCCTCTGTGACAAATCCCAATTGTTTCATTAACTCTAACGCTTCATTGAGCGTATCAATTGCGCTTTTAATCTGTTGCTCCGTTGTCATTAGTTTTCCCCTGTCTCGCATCGGTGTTCATCGTTTCCGCATAGTTCATAGATACCACATACAGGGCAGATATCCCCGCTATCTAGTAAACAGTACTTAGTTCCCTCTATATCTTCAATCATATCTTCATTATCAAAATCATCTAAGCAAACTTTACAGGTAGATAATGCGCTCATTTCCTTGCCCCTCTGTGATGACATTCATTGATAGGTCGTAAGCAATCTCCGCATAGTGGCATTACTCCTCCTCCAAATCTGCGATAATCTCGCCCGCTATGGCGGTGAAAGTATCCGCCCCAAAACCTAGCAACATTTGGCGGATTAGATTTGCGCCTAATTGCTCGCTAGATTTCTCTTCTATTGTGTCCGCAACATCACAGATAAAGGTTTCAAAATCATCTCGTAACCTCTCACCTAGTAGCCATTTATCCTTGTTGTATTCTTGGGCTAGGTCACGCGCTGCTAGATAGCCCTCTTGGTCGTTGTTGATTACTAATAAGTAATCTTGTGCGAATTGTTCGCTTGCTGTTAGTTGTTCCATTTTGTTACCCTTCTATTTCGTCGTTGATTAGTAGACCCGCTAGTGATAGCAAGGCTATCGGCAAGATTGCTAAAAGTAAAGCCATCATTTACAACGCCCCGCAATCTTCATAGAGGGGCTCGGTTACCCATTCACCACTTGGCGCGTTTTGGTATGTGATTCGTGTAGTTGTCTCCCCTGTTGGACACGTTACCCCTTGCCCTAGTGCTACCAATAGCGCGACAATTAGGGCGAGGAATCCCGCGCCTACGGCTAGCGCAATTTTAGTTAGTGCGTCCATTTATTTGCCCCCTTTAATCTCTTGCTTGAATAGTTTTTTAGCGTCCTTTAGTGTGTGCCCTATGTATCGGCGGGATACTAGGTATCCGCCCTTCATAGTTGAGAGGGTAAATCCGTCTACCGCGTGGCGGGTGACTGTAATCTCCATTTATGCTACCGCCTTTTTTGCCTTGCTAATTTCGCGCTCTAATTTGTTTGTGAGTTTTGCTAGCCTTTCGCTACGCTCGTCCCCGTGAGTGCCTTGCGTGTCGTACCAAACCGCGCTCAATAGGTCGCGCAACTCTTGAAGTGTGAAGTCATTCATTAGTTAGCCCCTACCAATTCAGCTAGTGCTCGGCGGACATAGTTAGAGTGCTTGCTAGTAGTCACACTAAACTTTTGTTCTACTACATACCAACCCTCGGCGGTGTGCCACGCGATAGGTGTACCGTATGAGTAAACGACATACATAGACCGACCGCTATTGTTGAAATCTACGACAAGGCGGGAAAATTCTCCGCTATTTAGTCGCCCACTATCAGGGGTGTAGGTCTCTCGCTTACCGCTTAGGGCGGACGCCTTGAACTCTTGCCCTGTTGCTATGTAATGGATTGCGTCCCGTTGGTTTAGTTGTTTCATTTCGGTATTTCCTAACTGTGATTAAGGCGGGCGGTGTTGCCCTACCTAGTGCCCAAATCGTGTCACGAACACGCGCCCTCTGTCAAGGGTTTCAGGCTATGACTTGCGTCACTTGCTACCGCTTGCCCCCTATCGCTTGCGCCTTGATGATGTTCGCCCGCGCTTCATCGATAGTCTCAGCGTATCCAAAAGTAGGGCGTCCATTTACCTTGAACTCATAGCGATAGGCTAACCAGTCACTTAACCCTGTACTTTCTATCTCGTAATCTCCCTCTATCTTAGGGGCTTGCGCCTTGCGGGTGAAATCCTTATCCATAGCCTTGAACACTTGCTCAACATCGAAAGTATTGCGTCCCATTCTTTCATTCTCCTATCTATCGGGGCGGTTGCCCCTTGCTTATGACTTAACTCTCTCACGCTTACGGGGTCATTGTCAACCCCAAAACGTGTGATGTCCATCACATTAACCGACAAGGGAGAAACCCCCAAAACACACAAGGCGGGAAATGTCAAGGGTGAAACCCTGTGAGTTACATCACACCGACGGAATCTGTATAACTTCCCCCATAATTTCATTTATAGATTTGTCGACAATTGAAGAATGAATGCCCCCCGTCGGATTTGAAAGGGGGATAGTGTCATCTCGTAAATTACTTTATAAGTTACTGAGTAACATAAACGAGTAACATAATTTCATTTATTAATAAAAGTTATAAAAGAAGAGACCCCCATCGGGTCTCATAATGTGGACAAGTCAGAAAGAATAAGTAAATGTCGACAAAGAAATAAAGAGATGTCAGTGTATAGTTATGACCCAGGGTCTTTATAATGTCGTATGCGTGTGATTATATGTCTCACCCAATAATTTTCTGTTATATTCAGCCCCCCTATATATAGCCTCTGAGCAGGACTTTTAGCCCCAGAGGGGCACTTTTCTAAAATATATGGAAACCGTGTGTTCGGTTTCGGTACTTCCAACGGGTTATCTTATATGTAATGATTTAATCATTAATAGTTCTAAACGAACTCGCTTCGTTTGGGACTACGCTCGTTCGTTATATATAATATATAAATATATAACTGACTAATGTTGAGTAAACGCCAGAGTTATGCCGTTCGGCAGATAGCGTTATTAGACCGCTTTATAGCCCTACAGAGGGCGACTAGAACAGACCCAGAGACTGCTGCAGAAAAGCCTGGGTACCCCATCCTCTACCTTCGGGTACGATTGGGGCTTTTGAGGGGTGGCTCCCCGTGGCATCCGTTGCCTTGTGCAACTGGTCACAGATAGCCTTACTTTTGGATGGGACACCGAATGGCAAACAGAGGGCGCAAGCCTGGGATTCAAAACATCTCTAAGGCTGAGGCACAAGAGAAGATGCTCCTGCTCCTAGAGCAAGGGGCGACCATCACCGCTGCTATGGCAGCCGTGGGACGTAATGATGTCACCTTCCGCCAATGGTCGATGCAGGACCCTGAGTTCAAAGATAGGGCTGATAAAGCCAGACTTGCTGGCAAAGGGGTCAAGGCTGACCTGAAAGAACTCAAGGACATAACCTTCCCAGACTTCTGCGAACAGTTCTTGGATACCAAGATGTTCCCTCACCAGTTAAACTGGCTGGACCTGATTGATGGTGTAGAACCCCGCTGGATGCCAGCAGGTATGACCTACGAACCTAACGACCCTGACCGTGTACTTATCAACGTACCCCCAGAGCACGCTAAGTCCACAACCATCACCACAAACTATGTGACCTATCGAATCGTCACAAACCCTAATATTCGAGTCATCATTGTTTCTAAGACTCAGGGTATGGCTCGTAAGTTCCTTGGTGCAATCAAGACCAGACTTAGCCACCCAGCCTATATGAAGATGCAGACAGCCTTTGGTCCCAACGGTGGATACCAGAAGGATGCTACCCAGTGGGCGGCAGATATGATTTACCTGGGAACAGGACGCGACTCTGGCGAGAAGGACCCTACGGTCCAGGCTCTAGGACTTGGTTCTCAGATTTACGGTGCTCGTGCTGACTTAATTATTGTCGACGACGCTGTGATGGGTACTAACGCCCACGAGTGGGAAAAGCAGATGGAATGGCTTCAGAAGGAAGTTATCACCCGTCTTGGTCGACACGGTAAGTTAATTATTGTTGGTACCAGAGTGGCACCAGTTGACCTCTACAAGATGCTGCGTGACCCAGGGCAGTGGAGCGGTGGAGTATCACCCTTTACCTACTGTGCTATGCCAGCGGTTTTAGAATTTGATGAAGACCCTAAGCAATGGAAAACATTGTGGGCAGAAACTGACCAGCAGGAAAACGACAAAGACGAACAACTGCCCAATGGAAATTATCCAAAGTGGGACGGACAATCTTTATTTAAGCGTCGCTCCCAAGTATCACCTTCAGTGTGGGCTATGGTCTACCAGCAAGAAGATGTTACAGAAGATGCAATTTTTTCTCCCACCTGCGTTGCAGGTTCCGTTAACGGTATGCGAAAGCGTGGACCATTAAAGCCTGGCGTGCCAGGTCACCCACGTATCGTCGAAGGTGCACACACCATCATCGGACTTGACCCTGCTATGGCAGGTGCTACAGGTGCCGTAGTTGCAACCTACAACCGCTCTGACGGTAAAATTTATATATTGGATTGCGTCAATATGACCGAGCCAACTCCACAAAAGATTCAAGACCTCATTGAAGAATGGGTTCAGAAGTATCGCCCTCAAGAACTGCGTATTGAAATTAACGCACACCAGAAGGCGTACGCACTAGATGACAACTTAAGACAGTACTTAGCACAGTACGGATGTCAACTGAACTCACACTTCACTGGCAAGAATAAATGGGACACATCATTTGGTGTAGCGTCAATGGCATCACTCTTTGGCAATACACGAGATGGACGATTCCAAGATAACAACTTGATTGAACTACCAAGTAACGAAGGCTCTGAAGGCTTGAAGACTTTGGTACAAGAGTTGATTACTTGGAAGCCTGATACTAGAAACCCTACAGACTGCGTAATGGCACTGTGGTTTGCAGTCATTCGCATCCGCGAACTGATGCAAGCAGGGCACCGCGCTCAATCCTATCGACAGAATCGATGGGCTACACGCGGTCAGATGTCAAACAGAGTCACAGTAAATCTCAATGAGGTAGTCGCTGACCAGTGGTCAGAACAATACGGATAAGGAATAGCAATGGCATATAACCCAGACAATTATATAAATGGAGTTGACCAACGTGGCATTGCTGAACAACGCCGTGATGAAGATGCTGCCAAGAAAAAATTAGAAGCAGCGTATGCACGTCTTATGGCTGCACAAAAAAAGTCACAAGCAAGACAACTCGACAGAATTATGAGCGGGAGTGGCGGAGCAAATAACCCAAAGTCACCATCACCATCTGATATTTCAAATGGAAAACTCCGCAAGAAGAACAAATAATTTTTAATCAAACGTTAGGATAACGATGGCATTATCAGACAAGCAGGTGTTTGCGAGAGTTGAGTCTCTTCGCTACCTCAACGTAGAACGCGACCAGCGTAACCTTGACGTACTTGCAGTTCGTAGAGGAAAGATTGCTGAAGTTTATCCTGACTTCTTCCCAGAGGGCGTTGATTCAAACGTCGTTGCTAACTTCATTGACATTGTTGCACGTGACTTGTCAGAAGTTATGGCACCACTACCTGCAGTTAACTGCTCTGCAGCCAATGCAGTAAATGACCGTGCACGTAACTTCGCAGATAAGCGTACTCGTATCGCTTCAAATTATTTCGCACACGCTGACTTGGCTGTGCAGATGTACCAAGGTGCCGACTGGTACCTAACCTATGGTTTCCTCCCGTTCGTAATTGAACTGGATGAAGAAGCAAAACTGCCACGTATCCGCATAGAAAACCCAGTGGGTGCTTACCCAGAGTTTGACCGCTATGGACGTTGTGTGGCATTTGCAAAGCGATACTCAATGACGCTAGGCGAACTCGTATCTCAGTTCCCTGATTTTGAATTCCAGTTGCTCGGACGCCGAGGCTACGACCAGGATTTGACAGCCCAGGTTGAGATGATTCGTTACTACGACAAAGACCAATCAATCATCTACGTGCCAAACAAGCAGAACCTTATCTTGTCACAGGCAGCCAATCCAATTGGCAAGATGCACATTGTCGTTGCTCGTAAACCATCTATTGACAGCGAACTCCGTGGACAGTTTGACGACATCCTCGGTATTCAATTACTTCGTAATCGTTTTGCTTTACTTGCTATGGAAGCAGCAGAGAAGTCTGTACAGGCACCAATCGTATTGCCTACAGATGTTAACGAACTGCAACTTGGTGGAGATGCTGTTATCTACACATCTAACCCAGCAGGTGTACGCCGCGTAGAACTCAACGTTCCGCAGGGCGCATTCCAGCAATCACAACTACTCAACTCTGAACTACGTGTTGGTGCTCGTTATCCTGAGGGACGTACAGGAAACATTGACGCATCAATCGTTACAGGTCAAGGTGTACAGGCTCTTATGGGAGCCTTTGATACTCAGGTTAAATCTGCACAAGCAATCTTTGCCGCAGCACTACGTGATGTAATCAGCATCTGTTTTGAAGTAGATGAACTTATTTTCCCTGAAGAAAAAACAATTCGCGGAGTAGATTCGGGTTCACCTTATGAAATTACTTACAAGCCTTCTAAAGATATCAAGAGTGATTATTCTGCCGATGTTCGTTACGGTATGCTTGCTGGTCTTAATCCCGCGCAAGGTCTTATCTTTATGCTACAAGCATTGGGAGGCGGATTAATCTCCAAGGATATGGCGATGCGTGAACTACCATTCACAGTAAACGTCACTCAAGAACTTGAGAAAATTGAAATTGAAAATATGCGTCAAGCACTTCTCGGTGGTATTACTGCAATGGCTCAGGCTATTCCAGCAATGGCAACTCAGGGACAAGACCCATCAGAGATGGTAAATAAAATTGCTGCGGTTATCAAGGCACGTCAAAAGGGTACTGCCCTAGAAGACGCAATTGAAGCCACATTTACTCCGCAGCAACCAGTTCCTCCTGCTGGGCAAGCACCTATGGTTGAGCAACCGTCCCCTGCTCCCGCCGCTTCTCCAGCAGGAGGCGCTCTTCCTCCAGAGATGGCAGCAGAAGGCGGAGTACCACCTGAGTTAGCACCACAAGCACGACCAGATATTCAAACTTTAGTGTCAGCATTGACATCAAGTGGTAAAGGTTCAGCAAGAGTAGCAACAACTACACGTAGATAACAGAGGCGGGGACAATGACAACAATTATTGGCGTACAAAACGCAGATGGTTGCGTCATAGCATCTGATTCACGAGTTGCTGAGGGTGGAAAAGTTTACACACATCCTGAAATGGTAAAGGCGGTTGAACGTGGAAGTTACATTATTGGTGGTGCTGGTGACTATCGTGCTCTGCAAGTGGTACTCCACGGGTGGTCGCCTCCACTAGTAACAGCAAAGGCTAAGACAAACCTTTATGAGTTTGTGATTAACAAAGTAGCACCATCACTTAAGACAACATTAACTGATGCAGGTATTGACTTTGGTAAGTCAACAGATAACGATGACAAGTTTGAACTACAACTCATCATCGGTGTCAATGGAACTATCTTTGAACTAGACAGCGACTTCGCAGTTGCTATGAATGACACAGGACTTTACGCAATTGGTTCTGGTGGAGATTACGCACTAGGTGCGCTTCACGCAGGAGCAACAGTATTAGATGCAATGAGAATTGCAGCAGTTAATAACAATGGAACTTCGGCTCCATTTCACATTCTTGAACAAGAAACTAAGTAGGAGGCGCAATGACAACAGCACCAGAAAATCGTGGTGGTCCCAATGGCGGTCCTCAGTACAACCCTGCAAACGTTTCAGCAACAGGTGGCGCAGGTCAAAGCGGTATCGCTGACCTCAACTACACAGGTATGCCATACGGACAGAACCAAGAACTTAACCAAAGTCGTGTAACAGGCAATGCTGCAGTTGCATCAACTCAACCTGAGCCAGTAGCAACCTTTCCTAAACTTCCAGAGATTACTCCAATTGATGCACCATCTGAGAATCCTGACCGTCCAATTACATACGGTATGCCATTTGGCGAAGGAGCAGGTCGCGAGGTTAATCCTCTTCCAGTAAAGATTCCTTACGAGGGTGACCCATCAGTTGATGTCATCCGCGCATTGTATGCACAGAATCCTCGCAACGAAGACTTGCGATTCATAGTAGAAACTATTGATGCGCGTCAACAAGCAGGTGCATAGTGCCGTTAAAGTACACGCTTAACAATGGTAAACTTGAGGTCAATGACCCTGTAGGTAAAGTATTAACCGCTGAGGACTACAAAGCACAGGCTGCTTTTGCTCAGGCATCTGCTGTTAATCCAAATCAGGCTGCAACAATCTTGAACAACGCACAAGGAAACCTTATGTCTCCTGGCGTTCTTGCATCATTGTCTAACCTTCAGGTCAATGCACAGAGTGGCGTAGCAAAGAGCATCGCTGAGATTGATGCACAGACTCGCGAAGCACGTATGGCTAACCAAAAGGACCTAGCGCAGAAGCGCAAGCAAGAAGAGTTTGATGCAGGTCTTAGAGGAACATTCTGGCGTGGAGTTAAGAGCGCCGTCAAGGGTGCTACCACAGTCCTTGCAGTTCCATTCCAGACCATCAATGCAACATACCGAAATGTTGTTGATGAGGTACAGGACCGTGGAATTATCTCAGGTGTTGCAACGGGTCTAAATATGAACCCATTCCTTAGTACTGACGAGAAGGCTCGCGTTGCTACAAACATTACTAATCAAACTGTTGTTGGTCAGATATTTAACCAGAGCGTTGAAAAGATTAAGAACAAGAAGAATCCATTTATTGACATTGACACTGGTAAGGGATTCTTCGTATCTGAAGAGACAGGCGTAGGACACGCTGCTCGTCAGGCATCACTTGATACTGCAAAGATTGCTATTCGTGATTCACGCGGTAAAGTTATTGGCTACCAGCCACGTTCATTTTTTGGTGATTCAGTCTACGCTGTATCTCCACTAGGAAGCCCTGAGACTAAATGGGGTTCAGTAATCTACCTTGCTGCAGATATCGCAGGTTCATTCTTAACTGACCCAGGTATTGCTAAGGCTCAGAAGGTTAAAGAACTACGTAAACTTGCACAGCAAGAGCGCGTTGCAGGTGCAATGGGTGTTGCTGCTAAGTACGAGCAAGAAGCAAATGTTCTCGAAGAGGCTTTAACAAAAGAAGATATTGCTCGTAAGGCTGCAATCAAGCAAGCAGATGCAATAAAGAATTCTAAACTAGATGACTACAAGCAAAAGGCAGTTGATGCTCGTAATGCTTGGAGTGGTAAGGCTGAAGAGGCTATCAAGGCAAATACTTCAGTCCGTGTTGCACAGAATCGACTAGATGAAATTGTTGCTGCTGAGACAAAAGCACAACAGGAAATCAAAGACGCTACCGCTGCACTTAAGGAATTAACTGCAACTGCTAAGGCTCCTGTAACTATCGCACGTACAGAGAACGCTATTGCTAAGCAGACAAAGATTCTTGACCAACTTAAGGCTGATAAGGCTGAAGCATTAGCCGCTGGTCGTATCTCTATGACAACTGATGAAGAACTTGCTCAGTTGGCTAACACAATTGATACACTTAAGACACGACTTGAAGAGGCAAAGAACCTTTCAAAGAATGATATCCCTGCAGAGGATGTACTCATCGCTGCTAAGGAATCAGTTGAGGCTGCTAAGCGTCGTCTTGCAGAGGCTAAAGAGGCTAAGGGTTTCTCAGCAAAGCAGGTAGCAGAGCGTACTCGTAATGCAAAGATTACTGCTCGTGCTCGTGAGGTTGCATCTCGCGATGCTGCTAAGAAGACTGCTGCAGAGAAGAACCTTTCTAAGGTACTCGATGATGCTTCATCTACTCTTGACGAGAAGTTAAACGCTTGGGAGGCTGCAGTACGCGAGCGCACAGGAGTTGCTAACTCATTTGAGCGCAGTGGACTTGACTACAAGCAGGTTGCTGAATTCCTTACAGGTGGATACGGAACTATTGCCGTTGACCGTCTAGTCGATATGACTGACTGGAAGGCAATCTGGCGTAAGTCAGGTGGACGTATCGATTCAGATACAGCACGTGCTCTTGCAAATGCAACAAACAAAGAAGAAGTTGTTGACATTCTTGCTCCTTACATTAAAAAGGGTGGAGTACAAGAGGGTGCATTACGTCCAGGAATCCTTGAGCGCACAGGCGCACGTATCTCTGACCGTACACAGTTTGCTGCTCCACTAGGTAAGTACCTAACTGGCGTAGGCGCACGTGTTGAGTCACGTATTAACGAGCACAAGAAGACTGCTTCACTATTCCACGGAGCAATGACTGGTGCAACTAAGGCTAAAGATTTCCTATCACGTGAGTACAAGACTAAGATTAAGTCTGGCTCTATCATCAACATCCACGATAGAGAAGAACTACTCCGTGCTGCAGAAGATTTTGGTGTAGCAGCCAAACTCGACAAGGCTGTACTAGATGACATCATCGACGAGATTGCAAATGCTAAGTCAGCATCAGTTGCTGGCTACGCTGCATCTGTCAAGTTGCTAGAAGCAGTCTTTACAAAGAGCGCTGCAAAGGTACCTGAGTACTTACAGCCACAGTTCCGTAGGGCTACAACAGCCTTCAAGGAAAGCAATGAGCAGATGTCTTCATACTGGGCATCACGTCACGCTGCTGGTGCTGAGTTAAAGTACATCACTCTTAATGGTGAGCAGATTGTAATGCAGGGACCACACCTTGGTTCTGAATTGCTGAACTCAACCATCTACTTGCCACCTACTGGTGAGATTCTAAGACTGACTTCAACGCTATCGAAGTCAAAGATTCTTGGAAAGTCAACAGAGTTCGCAGATACTGCTATCAATAATTACTGGAAGAACCTACAGTTGGTTCGCCCAGCATACGTTATCCGTAACATAGCTGAAG
>Ga0209230_10000178_pt1 | contig 23467 bp, 20 predicted proteins | sample LakOntMetagenome_FD_187467 | JGI IMG/M metagenome (GOLD analysis project Ga0209230, IMG submission 187467) | Freshwater and sediment microbial communities from Lake Ontario - Sta 18 epilimnion Metagenome (SPAdes) (version 2) | ecosystem: Environmental > Aquatic > Freshwater > Lentic | place... | reverse complement strand
TTTTGCGACCCCTTGGCCCCGTAGTTCAATGGATAGAATAGATGTTTCCTAAACATTTGATATGAGTTCGATTCTCGTCGGGGCTACAACCTTTTTCTCTTCGGAGTTTAATCCATAACAGAAGCGGGCCGCGATAAATCGCGGCCCGCTTCTGTTAAAATCCTGGACATCTCGGAGACGCCCTTCTGAATCTTAATTTTCTCTTGATGGGCCTGAAAGTTGTTTTGCTCCTGAATTGATCCACCTTGAAATCGGTTTGATTATTGTTAAAATCTTCAGAATATTCTGCTTGAAGTTTAACCACAAATTCTGTTGAAGTTTGGTTGTTGGCCTCAGCCATGTTTACAGCGCCCAACGGAATCATGAATGAAATTAATACGATGATAATCAATGCTTTGTTTTTCATGGTGTTTTTCTTTTAGGTGAAACATAATTGGTTGAAGGCCTTCCGATGCACAAACACCCAACGATCCTTATACCCCCAAAAAAACAAAGAAATTTATTAGTTTATTTAAGTTTATACACTTGATAATGGCTCGACTGATAACATACTGTTGCCTTGCCCATTGCCTGCTTAAAGAAATCCAAGTCCTGAATGGCCTTCGTAACCGGAACATTGAGAACAACAAATTCAGCGCCATGGCTTCGAAAATCATCGCACTGCTGCTTCGATTTCATTTGCTCAGGATACACACACCAGCCCTTTCTGTGTAATAAAAACAACTCTTGCGGACTTGCGCTTGAAACGAAAACAACTTTCGCATCGAATGGAATCACGCATTGAATCTCTGTTTCCAAAGCCGCTTTGTATCGCTCAGAAGGTTTAATAAAATGATCGTGTATTTGATTGGCCAAGGCTTCCGTTACCAAAAGCACCAAAAGCAACGGTCCACCCCACGTATACTTCCACGATGTTTGGCTGCCCGCCTTCGCTGTTGTTATCCAATCCAAACCCAGACCAGACAACAGCGCCATCACCGGCAAAAAGGGAATGGAGTAATACGTGTGTTGCGGAAAAACCGCGCCCGTTTTTAAAATGAATAACGCAAAAACCCCAGTGATTGCCGCCAAAGCCATCGCCACTGGTTTCAATCTTCGATGAACGATAGCCCACAACCCCAGAACGCCCATCAACAATGCCAAAAAAGAATAGTAACTGGTAAAGTAAAATTTCTCCAAAAGCAACCGCCAAAGGGGCTTAATCTCGCGCCATCCTTCTGATAGTCCTTTCGGGAAATATAAATGATACCCATAGGTCGCATTCAAATGAGGCACCCAAGAAAAATACCACCAAATAGACGGAACCACTGCGATTATAGTGCCTAAAATCACCCCAGTCAACCGCCTTTTGTTGTCAGTTTTCACCAATAACAACATCCCTATAACTGCCAATAAACTCATCGCGGGGATTTTACTCAATACACCCAAAGCAATGAAAACCACCGCCCACAACCAATGAATCCATCGCCCCGTACGCCAATAATCAAACCCATAACGCATGCCCACCAAAACCAATGAAACCGAAAACGTGTCGGGCATAATTTTCCGAGAAAAGGTGAACCACGAAGAGGAGAGCAATACAACCACAGAATAAAACGCAACGCGTTTCGAAAAGCGATTTAGCAACAGTTGATAAAAATGATACGCTCCCCACAACACAACCGTCAAATTAACCACCCGTCCGTACCAATGTTGGTAGCCAAAACAACGAGACAACTGCATCGACAAGTAATTAAACAGTGGAAACTCCGCTCCAACGATGCCCGATTTTTCACCGGCCATATCAATACGCGGATGCAACCAATCCATACCATTTTCTACATAATTTCTTGTGACCATCGCCGTAAAAGACTGTCGCCAGCTATGTGCCATTTCCAGTGGTGGGTCTGTGATACCTACCAAATGCACCATACCAAAAAACAACAACACCCAATAAACAGGGTCCACAGCTCGCAGCCAATGTGCCATGATTTGCGGTAAGTCTTTGCGTTTTGTTCGATAAAATGGCAACATGGGTGTTTGCGGTTGGGGCAAAAATACGCCATTGTTTGTTTCCTTAGGGATTCGCTTATATTTGAAAAATACTGTGAACCTATGAAAAAACAATACCTATTATTATCGTGTACAGCGTTGATTGGTAGCACATTCGGCCAAACATTTAGCGACAACTTTGATGCTTACACTGTGGGAGATAACCTCGCAGCCAAGAGTGCGGTTTGGGAAACTTGGAGCGGTCCCAATGGCGGTGCCGATGACGTAAAAGTCACCAATGCCAAAGCCAAAAGTGGAAGCAATTCCATTTATTTTCAATCCACAGCGGCCAATGGTGGTCCAGCCGATGTGGTATTGCCATTTGGCGGTGCGCGTACTACCGGACAGTTTTCGCTCAAAATGGCGATGAACGTGGATGCCGGAAAAAATGCCTATTTCAACTTCCAAGAGCAAACAACCGTGGGCAAAGGATATACCATCGACGTATATTTCATGGAAGACAAAACATTGAATATCAACAATGCAGCGGCGGGCAATTTATTGAGCGTTAGTTATCCGCAAGGGCAGTGGTTTGAGTTTGAACTGAAAGTAGATTTAAACACCAACACTTGGGATTTGTATATAGACGGTACAAAAGTGGGGGCATTTCAGAACGCAACGAGGGCGCTTGCCTCAATGGATTTATTTCCAATCAATGGCAGTTCTTTCTACATCGATGATGTAAGTTACAATTACACACCCTACACCAGCACTACTAAAAATGCTTCTGTTACCTACATTGGCAACGTGATTGGGTTTTTGGCCGGTTCGAACGTGATCCCTTCGGTAGAAATCCGAAATTTGGGCACCACTGCCATCACAAGCGCTGAACTGTCTATCAAATACAACGGCAATACACTCAATAAAACCCTCACAGGTATTTCATTGCCAGCCAATGGTTTGTATACCGCCACTTTCGATAATGCTTTAAGTATTGTTGGTGGTAATGGCGATGTTGTTGCTTCTGTTGTAACCATCAATGGCAGCGCAGATGACAATGCCAACGACGACAGCAAAACCATTTCTATCAACCCCATCGTACCAGCCAAAGGCAAAATGGTCATCGGCGAAGAAGCTACTGGCACTTGGTGTCAATGGTGTCCAAGGGGGGCGGTTGCGCTGAAAACGATGCACGACAAATATGATGGCTTTTTCCAAGGTATTGCTGTGCACAACAACGACCCAATGGAAAACCCTTATTACGATGCCGCAATTGCTTCAAAAATCAGTGGTTACCCCAGTGCTTTGGTAGATCGTGGCACCAAAATGGATCCTTCTGCCATGGGTGGCGATTTCATCAAACGCATTCAAGTTGCACCCAAAGGCGTGATGGACATTGCTGCCAAATACGATGCCGTTACGAAAATCATGAGTGTGAGCGTTGAAACTACCATCCAAAGCGATATATCTGGTGATTTCCGCATCGCTTGTGCCATTGTTGAAGACGATGTAACAGGAACTACCTCTGGATACAACCAATCCAATGCCTATGCTGGCGGCGGCAGTGGTGTTATGGGTGGATATGAAAAACTGCCCAACCCGGTTCCCGCAGCCCAAATGGTTTACGACCACGTGGGTAGATTGATAGCACCAACCTTTGCTGGTTTACCCAATGCTTTTGGTGCTTCGGCCACGGCTGGACAGAAATTCGTTCACAACTTCAGCTTTGAAATGGAACCCAGTTGGGAAATGATGCAAATGCATATCGTTTCCATGTTCATCGATAAAAACGGCATGATCGACAATGGTGGTAGTCTCCCCTTCGTTGATGCGATGAATAAAGCTTTCAAAGACGGAACCGCAGTATTGGCCAGTCAAACTTTGAACGGCCCTGATACGCGCATGGCGCTGCAGCCCAACCCAAGCAACAAGCAGTTCGATATCGCCATATTCGGCGTGATTAACGGTCAAAGCTCATTGGAAATTGTTGATATGCAAGGAAAAGTGGTTTATCAATCACAACAACTGAGTGGCAAAATGACCATCCCTTCACAGGATTGGAGCGCGGGTGTTTATTTGGTTCGATTGAATGAAAACGGCCAAGTTTTCCAGAAGAAATTTGTAAAAAACTAACGCGCGGATACGCGTAAAAACACAACATCTACACCGTGAGACTGGTGATTCAGCGGGTTAAACAAGCCCAAGTTTGTATTAACGGCACTGAAACGCGACAAATTGGTCGGGGTCTCATGGTGTTGGTGGGTGTTGAAGATGCTGATACTTTTGACGATGTTCAATGGTTGGCAAGTAAAACCGCACAAATGCGCATTTTTTCTGATGATCAAGGTAAAATGAATCTGTCTGTCATCGATGTGATGGGCGAAGTTTTGGTGATCAGTCAATTCACTTTGTTTGCCCAAACGGCGAAAGGGAATCGACCATCGTTCATCCGATCTGCGAGACCTGAAACCGCCATTCCGCTGTACGAAAAGTTCATTGAAACCCTGCGATCCGCGTGGAAACTTCAAGTAACCACCGGTGAATTTGGCGCTGATATGGATGTTGAATTGGTCAATCACGGACCCGTGACGATTACCATCGACTCAAAAAATCGAGAATAATCCAACATTGGCCTAAAAAACCCAATTGTCGATCAGCCGAACACCGTTTAAGCTACCCGCAAAAATCACGGCATTTTGAGGGCCATTTGATCCGTTAGGCTCCTTGGTAAAATGATCGCATTCCAGGGCATCCATCCACGGCATCGACACGCAGCTCAGATACTCAACCTCAAATCCCATTTGGGTTAGCCTTTGGGCGTGCCATACCACGGCTTCGCAAAATTCCTCTTTTCTTGTGGCGATGTCTTTCAGCGATTTTGAAATTTCCGCCGCTTTTAGCATTGATTCGGAGGACAATCTCACATTTCTGGAGCTCATGGCCAACCCAGATTCTTCTCTCATGGTTGGGATTCGATGCATTTTGATGTGCGGAAAAACCTGTTCAATGAGTTGTTCTATCACCAAACACTGCTGCAAATCCTTTTGACCGAAAAACACCTCTGAAGGATTTACGTACTTAAACAACCGATACACCACCTGAACTACACCGTGGAAATGACCGGGTCTACAAGCACCCTCAAACCGACTGTCGAGCAGTCCTAGATCTACCACAACGTCCGCAGTGGTGGTTGGATACATTTCTTCGTTGGTGGGAGTAAAAACAAAATCCACCCCTTGGGCTTCCAAAAGTGCCAAATCGTGCTCGAGCGTTCTGGGGTATTTCAAAAGGTCCTCAGAATTGTTGAACTGCAAGGGATTCACAAAAATGCTCACAATGGTTTTATGTCCCATATCTTGTGCTGCTCTCACCAAAGACAAATGGCCCTGATGCAATGCGCCCATGGTTGGAATAAACGCCAATTTTTGTGATCCTAAGTCACTGTGAATGTGCAATAAATCCTCGGCTCGTTCAAATACCTTCATTTTTAACCCAAAAGAGGGTGCAAATAACGATTTTTCCTAGGTTCTGCGAAGATTGTTGTTTCAATTTCCGATTTTTTTATTATACTTTTGTAATCTTTTTCTTAGCAGAGATTACCACACACCATGACCCAAACCAAAAAACGTGTACTGTTTGTAAGTTCTGAAATGTCTCCCTTCCTTGAGACGTCGCCGCTAGCAACAGTTGCTCGAATGTTGCCACAAGCACTTCAAGAGCAAGAAAATGAAATTCGTATCCTCGTTCCTCGTTTCGGTGTCATCAATGAAAGACGAAATCGATTGCACGAAGTAGTTAGATTGTCTGGTATCAACATCAGCATCGACGACAACGACAACCCTCTCATCATCAAGGTAGCATCGATACCACAAACCAAGATGCAAGTCTATTTCTTGGACAATGAAGATTATTTCCATCGCAAATACCTGTTCCATGACGAAAGCGGCAAATTGTTCGATGACAACGATGAGCGCACCATCTTTTTCTGCAAAGGCGTGATGGAAACTGTAAAAAAATTGGGTTGGGCACCAGACATCATTCACTGTCAAGGTTGGATGACCAGTTTGATCCCCATGTATCTGAAAACCATTTACAAAGACGAGCCAGTTTTCAAAAACACAAAAATTGTATTCAGCGTATACTGTGATGAGGACAAAATCAATTTGGGCGATGACTTCGCTCGAAAAGCCAGTTTGAACTCTTTGGACGATGATTGCATGAAATGCTTTGGCGATGCCAGTGTGGATGCGATGAACATTGGTGCCGTGAAACATTCAGACGCCATCGTTACCAACAGTGAAGAAGCCCATCGCGTTGTTGAGGCACATTTATTGGATAAAATCGTAATGAGACACAGCGACGAAGATGCTGCCACTCAATACGGTACATTGTACGAACGCTTGCTCTCTTAATTTATACTTTGAAAACACGCGTTTTCCTGTCGGTACTTTTTGCAATGATTTCATTGTTTTCATCTTGTAAAAAACAGGACGGGAACATCATCATCGATGGTCAAAGCAACAACAATCAACTCGATATTTTTCGGGCAGATAGCTTCACCCTGCTGACCAGGACCATACCAGAAGACTCCTTGCCTGGCAATGGAATCAGCTATTCTCTGTTGGGCGAAATGAACGACCCCATTTTAGGAAAAAGCAAAGCCAGCATTTTTGCAAAAATGCTTATTCTGGAGCCTGAAAACAATTTCCCCAACGGCATCGAACCAGATTCAGCAATTCTGTACATCCCCATGGTAGATGGTTTGAATTTTTACGGAGACCATCTAACCAAACAAAGATTACAAATTTTTCAGCTGTCCGAAGCCATCGCTGCAAACAATGTGTATTACCAAAAGCAGAAGATTTCATACAACACCCAAGTATCTTCGAACCATTATGGTCTTTTGTATCAGCAGAAATTTGATTCTATTGGATATCGAAAAGATAAAATGGGTCTTAAGCCAGGTTTGATGATTAAGTTAAGCGCTGAGTTCGCTCGCAGTTTACAACAGATGCCCATCGAGGCTTATCAATCCAATGAGGGCTTGGCCAAACATTTCAAAGGCATTGCCATTGTGCCTGAAAACGATGAACTCATGCCCGGTGATGGCGGATACGCGGTATTTGATCTAGCGAACGTAATTTCACTGTCATATCGCGCAAAAATTTTGTTGTACTACAACGATACGAGCACTTTTATATTCGGGTTTGATGGAAAATCGAACATTGTGAATCAAGGTAAAACAGGTCCATACCCACAAGAAATTTTGAATCAACTGGAGAAAAAAGACAATTACCCAGTAACCTATGTGCAGGCATTGAGCGGACTCAAAACAGAAATTCAGATTCCATACATCCACAACCTCATCAAAAACGGAAATGTAGGAATCAACAAGGCAGAGATCTTGTTTTACACAAACAACATCACCACGCCAACACATTTTGCTCCTCCACGATTGAATTTGTTCCAACCCTTGAACAAAAACAGCACGCGAAACAAACTCATTGATGACGCCGCATTTTCTCCAAATTCCTTCGGAGGCGTTTATGATGAAAGCAAAAAATGTTACAGATTCACCGTAACAAGGCATATTCAGAACATTTTGAACGATCAATACTTCAGAGAACTCAACACCAACCTCGGTTTATTCTTGGCACTGCCATCAGACAACCCAGTAATTGGTGCAAGGGCCGCCATTGATCACTCAAAAACAAAATTAATTATCACTTATACGAAACCCAATTAACGCAACATTGTTTCATCACTATGGGAACCCGCAAACCATATCAACTCGTTAGTCGCGAATGGAAACAAGAAGACACCACATTCGTTGTGAATGGTGTTACTATCGGGAAAGATTTGATGATGATTGCCGGTCCTTGTGCCGTTGAAAACCGCGAACAAATCTTCACCATATCAGAATATTTGGCCAAGAAGAACATCAAGTTTCTTCGAGGTGGTGCCTACAAACCCAGAACCAGTCCCTATTCCTTTCAAGGTTTAAAAACCGAAGGGCTTCAGCTCCTGCGCGAAGCTGGCGACAAATACGGTTTGGCTGTGGTATCTGAGATCATGAGCATCGATAAAATTGATGAACTCGTGACCTATGCCGATATTCTTCAAGTGGGAACGCGCAACATGCAGAATTACCCCTTGCTTAAAGCACTGGGAAAATGTGGTAAGCCGATTCTACTGAAGCGCGGAATGAGCAGTACCATCGAAGAATGGTTGTTGGCAGCCGAGTATATTGTGAGCAGCGGAAACGAAAAAGTAATTTTGTGTGAGAGAGGCATTCGCACTTTTGAAACAGCCACACGAAACACACTCGATATCGCAGCGATACCTTTGATCAAAACACTCAGTCATTTGCCCATCATCCTCGATCCAAGCCAGGGTACAGGTCTTCGCGATTTGGTATCTCCCGTTTCATGTGCGGCGATTGCAGCCGGTGCCGATGGATTGATTATCGAAGTGCACAATCAACCCAATGAAGCCCTTAGCGATGGCGATCAGAGTTTGTATTTGGATCAATTGGGCGATTTGCTCCCACAGCTTTCGATGCAGGCACAATTCCGGAATAAACGGTTCGACTTTGAATCAGCCGTTGCCGTTGAAAACCTGAATTAATCCTACTTTATGGTTCTCACGCGTTTTTCTGCGCGATGCTCATGGCCTTTTGCCAGTTATTTTTCTTGTCGTTGAAAGAAGCGATAAATGGGCCAACCCAAAGCCACGATGCCAATACCGGTCATGGCAATATTGAATTGACTGACCAAAATTCCCACGGCCACAAATCCCGCTAAGATGAGATAAGCAACGGGCAAATAGGGATAGCCCCATACTTTGTAAGGCCTTTCGGCCTCAGGTTCACGTTTGCGCAAAATCATCACACCAGCAACCGTAATGATGTAAAACAAGAGCGATGCAAATGTGCAATAGCTCAGCAAATCGCCGTAACTACCACTCAAACACAACACACTGGCCCAAAAAGCCTGCATCCATAAGGCATTGGAAGGAACGTTTTTCGCATTCAATGTGGCTGCTTTTCTAAAAAATAAGCCGTGGTCTGCCATCGCCTTGTACAAACGACTACCGGCCAAAATCAAACCATTGTTGCAGCCAAATGTGCTTACTACAATCAAACCGGCCATAAACAACAGTCCCATCGAACCCGCTAAAGCGTCGTTGGTAGAACCCATCAGCACAGAAGATGCCGCAACACCCACACGATCTTGATCGGCATGAGCCAAACCCAAACTAAAATTCTCAGCCCAACCATCCGGACCTACTGCAGCCATCGCATCGGCCCAATTAAGGCCTTTTAAGGGCAGCAAAGTCATATAAGCCACATTGGCTAAGCAATAGACCATTGTAACGATAAAGGTGCCATACAACAGCGCCTTGGGGATGGTTTTGCTGGGCTTATCAACCTCGGCCGACATGAAAGTAATTCCTTGCCAAGCATCCGATGAAAATAAGCTGCCCACCATGGCGCTGGCAAATGCCAACATCAATGTGATACCTGAGATAGACTCCCAAAGGCCTTTTACGGGTTCAATGGAATTGATTGTGGCATCGGGGTTGGCTGAGACATACTTTGAGGCATTCAATCCATCCGACATGTTAGACCAGAAGTAATTGTGTGCGCCATTGAGCGGACCGCCCATGAGCACGTATAAACCGCCAATAATGAGGGCCCCCAGTGCAACCAATTTGGCCAATGTAAAAATGCGCTGTACCCATTTCCCTTCTTGGATTCCCAAACTGTTGATGCCAGTAAGCAATACGATGCTCGCTATCGCCATACACTGTCCTGAAAGCAACGAAAAACGATAACCACAACACGCCAGCGTTGTAACCACTTTGTCGTGTCCCCAAACAAATATGCCCAGGTGCTTGGCGAAGGCCATGGCTACCGCCGCGATCACACCGGTTTGAATCACAGAGAATACGGCCCAACCGTAGACAAAACCCATGCGTTTGCCATAGATGCGGGTGATAAAATTGTACTGACCTCCTGCATTGGGCATCATTGCAGCGAGCTCACCAAAACTAAGGGCTGCCATGAGGGTAATTACCCCGGTAAGGATCCAGGCCAGCAAAACCAGCGGTCCGTTTCCGAGCTGTCGGGTCATATCGCCGGTAACCAAGAAAATACCACTTCCTATCATACTGCCAGAAACCAGCAATACCGAATCAAATAAACCCAGTTTTTTCGTTGTTGTCATTGTGTTTGCAAAGGCATATTACAAAAAAGGCTTGGTGTTACCAAGCCTTTTTCAATGTTCCAAAATTTTGAATTATTCTGCTTTGTTCAAGTTAGAATGTTTGCGGCTATATAAGAAGTAAATAATCACACCCAATGTACCCCATATCAAAAAGGCATACCAAGTATTTTCTCTAACCTGAGACATCAAAAAGATGTTAAAAGCCACACCCATTGGTGCTACAAAATAAATAAAAGGTGTTTTATAAGGACGTTCCAATTCGGGTTGTTTCACACGCAATATCAATACCGCCAAACAAACCATGGCAAAAGCCAAAAGCGTACCCATAGAGCACATTTCAGACACTTTATCAATGGGCGTTAATGCTGCAACGATAGAAACAATAAAACCAACCAAAATGGTACTCTTGTAGGGCGTTTTGAATTTGGGGTGCAATGAACCAAACATGTTCTTTGGCAACAATCCATCTTTCGCCATACCCAAGAATATGCGCGTTTGTCCCAACATCATCACCAACATCACCGACATCAAACCGGCGGTGGCTGCAATTGTGATCAAATACACGGCCCAATCAATCCCAGCAACGGCGAAGGCAGAAGCCACAGGTGCTTTCAAATCAAGCTGACCGTAAGGCACCATTCCTGTAAGAACCAATGAAACGGCGATATAGAGCAAAGTACAAATGATGAGCGAGGCAATAATGGCAAATGGCACGTCTTTCTTCGGATTGATGGCTTCTCCCGCTTGGGTAGACACTGCATCGAAACCGATGTAAGCAAAAAATACGATCGTAGCAGCGGTAAGCACACCACCCACACCAAAATGAAGGTGTCCATCTTCACCCATTTTTTCGGCTGGAATAAATGGATCCCAGTTGGCTGTATCAACATAAAAAGAGCCCGCGATAATCACGAACAGAACCACCGCAACTTTAAGAATCACAATGATGTTGTTGGTTGATGCTGCTTCTTTGATACCTTTCACCAAAATGGCAGTAATAACCCAAGTAATCAAGAAAGCGGGCACATTGAATGCCATTCCACCATAGGTAACTGGGTCGTTGATCAAATATTCTGGCAAATTGATGTGAAACAAATGCAGCAATTTGGTGAAATAGCCACTCCAAGCAACGGCCACAGTGGTGGCGCCCATCATATATTCCAAGATGAGGTTCCAACCGATAAACCAAGCAAACAATTCACCCACAGTGCCGTAAGCATACGCATAGGCAGAGCCTTCTACAGGCAAAACCGATGCAAACTCCGCATAGCACAATGAAGCAAACAAACAGCCAATACCTGCGATCACGAAGGCCAATGCCAACGCAGGACCCGCATGGTTATGGGCTGCAATTCCGGTAAGGGTAAAAATACCGCCGCCAATGATGGCACCAATTCCCAAAGAGGTCAAACCCCAACGGGTCAATACCCGATTCAAATCGTTTTTCTTCGCATCGGCCTGATAGGCAGCAATGGGTTTCTTTCTCCAAATAGACATAATAAATTTTGCTAAAAAACAAATATAGGGGTTTAGGCAATTACGCCCAATGATTTACCCACTTTGGTGAATGCTGCAATGGCTTTGTCGATGTGCTCAAATTCATGAGCAGCACTCAATTGAACCCGAATTCTCGCCTGTTCTCTCGGCACAACTGGGAAGAAAAAGCCAATGACATAGATGCCCTCAGCCAACAATGCATTCGCCATATCCTGACTCAATTTTGCATCGTACAACATCACTGGCACGATGGCGCTGTCGCCGTCTTTGATATCGAACCCAGCCGCCTTAATACCCGCCTTGAAACGTTTTACGTTGGTCTCTAATTTATCGCGAAGTTCAGTGGTCTCATTCAACATATTCAACACCTCTATGCTCGCACCCACAATGCTGGGAGCCAACGAGTTACTAAACAAATAGGGTCTACTTCTTTGGCGAAGCAATTCGATGATTTCTTTTCGGCCTGTGGTGTATCCACCCATCGCACCGCCCAATGCTTTGCCCAATGTGCCCGTGATAATGTCTACGCGACCCATCACATTGCAATATTCTGGGGTTCCGCGACCGGTTGCACCGATGAATCCAGCGGCATGACACTCATCGGTCATTACCATCGCATCAAATTTCTCTGCCAAATCGCATATTTTATCGAGTTGGGCCACATAACCGTCCATCGAGAAAACACCATCGGTAACAACCAAAATAAAGCGGGCGCCTTTTTCACGGGCTGCGATGAGCTGGGCTTCCAAATCGGCCATGTTGTTGTTCTCGTAGCGGAAACGCATCGCCTTACACAAACGAACCCCATCGATAATAGAAGCATGGTTCAAGCTATCAGAAATAATGGCATCTTGCTCACCCAACAATGGTTCAAAAACGCCCCCATTGGCATCGAACGCCGCAGCGTATAAAATGGTGTCTTCGGTACCATAAAAATCAGCAATTTTGGCTTCAAGTTCCTTGTGAATGTCTTGTGTACCGCAAATGAAACGCACACTGCTCATACCAAATCCATGGGTATCAATGGCCCTTTTTGCCGCATCCAAAACGCGAGGGTGGCTACTCAATCCCAAATAATTATTGGCGCAAAAATTAACCACTTCACTGCCATCCGCCAATTTGATCACGGCGTCTTGGGGGGTAGTGATAATGCGTTCTTTTTTGAATAGGCCGGCTTCTTCGATGCTTTTCAGCTCTGCCGCCAAGTGTTGTTTAATGGCTCCGTACATAGGTGTATAAAAGACAAAAATACGATTTTGCCCTCTATTATAAACCTATCATGCCTTTGATTTCTTCGATGATTTTGCGGTCGTTGCTCAACCGGGGCACTTTGTTCTGTCCGCCCAATTTTCCTTTCGATTTCAACCATGCATGAAATGTATTTTGAGGTACCACTCTGATTTGGGGCGATTTCATCACGATGTTCCCTTGCCTTTTGGCTTTATAATCCTCATTCACCGATTTCAGTGCATCATCCAACAATACCTCAAATTGCTGAATATCTGTTGGTTCAACTGAAAATTCTATCAACCATTCATGGCCACCATCGCCTTGAGCATTTAAAAAAATGGGGGCCGCGGTGTAATCGGTTACCACTGATTGGGTTTCAAAGGCCGCCTTAGAGATGGCAGTTTCGGCATTTTCGATCACCAATTCTTCTCCAAACGCGTTGATGAACAGTTTTGTTCTTCCAGTAATTGTAAATGTAAATGGGTGGGTAGATGTAAATTGAACTGTATCGCCAATGACATATCTCCAAAGTCCGCCCAAGGTAGAAATCACCACGGCGTAATTAACGCCCACTTTTACATCGCACAAACGAACAACGTTCTCGGTTTTTAGCCCTTCTGATACAGGGAAAAATTCATAAAATACGCCCAAATGACAAAGCAGCACCATTTCCGGTTTATTGGCTTCGAACTGAATTCCAAAGAAGCCCTCACTTGCGTTGTAGGTTTCGATATACTTTACTTGATCTCCGGGTAACAAGGCCTTAAATTGCTCACGATAGGGGCCAAAATTCACGCCACCATGGATAAACAGTTCAAAATTAGGCCATACCTCGAGGATGTTTTTCTTGCCTGTAACTTCGAGCACTCGCTGCATCACCACGGCCGTCCAAGTAGGCACACCGCTCACACTGGTCACATTTTCATCTTTAATGATTTGTACCATTTTCTCCAGCTTGTCTTCCCAATTTTCGATGGTAGCCACATCAATGTCTGGCGTACTTTTCCAATTGGCCCAACTCGGCAGATGGTTCATGAGAATGCCACTTAAATCACCAAAATAATACCCATCATCCCCATCACTTTGTTTGGTACTTCCGCCTATCAACAAACCCTTGCCTTCGAAAATTTTCCCATCGGGATAGAAGGAAAAAAACTGCGACAACGCCTCTTTGCCACCCTCCAAATGGTTGTACTCCATGATTTCATAGCTCATGGGAATGAACTTAGAAACATTGCTCGTGGTGCCACTGCTTTTTGCAAACCACTTGATATCACTCGGCCAAAGCAATTGCTGCTCCCCAGCTTGCATTCTTTGTATGTAGGGCAAAAAATCCTCAAACGAAGCCAAAGGCAGTTTGTTTGAAAACTCTTGATACGTGATGCCCTTTTCTATTCCATGAATTCTGCCGTATTCCGTTTGAAGCAACTGCTCCATCAAATCCCGAAACAACTCATCTTGCTTGCGCAGTGATTGATCGATGTTTGTACGCAACTCTTTGCCGCGCTGTTTGAAATACCAACCAATTACAGGACTGATCATGACGCAATCAAGCCATCGCGCAAACGCACAATTTTCTTTGCGTGCTTGGCGATGTCTTCTTCGTGAGTTACCAAAACAATTGTATTGCCCCCGGCATGAATTTCTTCAAACAATGCCATGATTTCATGAGACGTTTGGGTATCCAAATTACCTGTGGGTTCATCCGCCAACAACAAACTGGGGTTGTTGATCAGTGCCCGAGCTACAGCCACCCTCTGACGTTGTCCGCCCGATAATTCATTGGGTTTATGGTCCATTCTGTTCCCCAAGCCCACTTTGTTCAAGGTTTCAGCAGCACGTTCATTTCTTTCTTTTTGCGAAATGCCTGCATACACCAACGGAAGTGCAACATTTTCAAGAGAGGTAAGTCTATTCAACAAGTTGAATGTTTGAAAAACGAAGCCGATTTCATCGTTTCTTACTTTGCTCAATTCAATGTCCGACATCTGACTGACTTCTTTGTGATTGAGCCAATATTTGCCAGAAGACGGGGTGTCCAAACATCCGATGATGTTCATCAACGTACTTTTACCGGAACCCGAGGGTCCCATCAACGCCACATATTCACCCCGATAAATATCTAAATCAATTTTTTTGAGGGCGTGCACAGTTTGTTCGCCCAATACATAGGTTTTGCGAATTTCTTGTAGAGAGATTAGAGCCTCAGACATTGCCGTCAATCACCTTGGGTACCCGGAAGAAATCGCTATCTGCTTTGGGGGCATTCTTCAACGCTTCCTCATGGGTAATGGTTTGAACCACTACATCGTCGCGAAGCACCGTTTCACTGTTTGTTAAATATATGAGTGGCTCAACGCCCTCCGTGTCCACTTCACTCAACTTTTCACACATCGCCAAGATATCTACCAAATCACTTTGCATTTTTTGAAGACTTTCTCCTTCGAAATGCAAGCGCGACAAATGCGCAAGTTCCTTTACTCTTTGTTCTGTAATTTTCATATAACTCGCAGTGATTTCAATTGTGAAGATATTACATTAAATACTTTTTCTTGCAATTCAGGTAGGTCATCCATCGACAAACCCTTGGTTTCAATCGGTGCGTGAACAAACATCCTCATTTTTCCTGGCGAACCTTTGAAAGTATCACTGTTAAAACGATTCAAATTATCTGCAAGCGTTACCGGTACTATGGGAATTTGTTTTTCAATGGCTAGGCGAAAAGCACCCGGTTTGAAAGGGTATTTCAATTGCGGCGCATTGTCAGGTATTCTGCCTTCGGGATAGATGATCAAATTGGCTCCCAGGGCATCCATTTGCATAGAGGCATCCACGAAAGCTTTGTGCGAACCCCTCAAACTTTCACGATGTACGGCGATGTCTAAGGTCCTAAACCATATGCCAAACAATGGAATTCTTGAAAGTTCGATTTTTCCCATGAAAAAGTTAAAGCCTGGCAAGAAGCTGCCACAAGTCAAAATATCGAGGTATGAAATGTGATTGGGACAAAAAATGAGCTGTTGATTTTTGGGCAAGCGCTCTTCGTACTTTACGATGGGTATCACAAAACACATGATCGACGTAACCCTTCCCCATATTTTGCGAAGTCCATGCGCCAAACGATAAGTCTTTGGCGACAATAATAGCAAGTATAAAAACGGATAAATCACAAGGAACAGCAACACAAACCAAAAGCCTGCCCAAGCCAACCAAATTCTTCCCAATAGCACCCGCATCGATAAAAAATGAATTAGGGGTTTCGTTTTAAGTTCCAAACAAACACCAACAGAGCCACCACCATGCTCGTTGACACGCACATCATCAGTTCAAAACTACCGAATGAAGATGGACTGATTTTCACATTGAAATTGTCTTTCATCATGGCTTTTTGCTTGGGTTTATCCACTGCCAATACACTTGCATCCGCATCAATATTCTTGTCGATGGCTGCAAACTGCAAACTTCTCCAATCTTCGATAATCTCAGTTTTGTTGTAATAAATGTGTTGATACGCGGCGATGTTGGTGGCTGCCATGATCAAAGACATCATCAATGAAAAAAACAAAGCCTTACCCATATTGATGGGCTTATCGGTTTGCATATTCATCAATCCTTTCACAAACAGATAAACACCAATACCGGGTATTACCAGATTAAAAAACATTGGGAAAAAAGAAGCCACGGAAACCGTTTTGTACAATCCGTTGAGGTATTGAACCAACAACATGGAGGCACTCAGTGAGCCAAATGCAATTCCGTAAATAAAAACACGTTTAAACACAGCACAAAAATAGGAAAAGCCCCGGCTAAATACCTGAAACTTCCAAAAAGAAGACGAATCGCCTTATGCGTAATCGTCGTCCTGACGATCGTACTCGTCAAAATCGTATTCTGGCAACAAGGTAGTTTTCACATGACCAATGGTTTCAGCCAATCCATCACTGAATTTGTTGAAATCCTCTTTGTACAAATGAATTTTCATTTTTACAAAATTGCCATCGTCGAATTTGCTGCGTTTACTTTCAGTGATGGTAATGTAATAGTCATTGTTTCTTGTGGCTTTCACATCGAAAAAATAAGTGCGCTTACCAGCACGAACACGCTTTGAAAAGATCTCTTCTTGCGAATCTCTGTTGTAGTTTTCTTCCTGCATCATCTTCTTTTTAATACGAGAACTCAATTCTCTTGGCAAATATGCAAAAATAATTGAGGTTATGCATACAAATTTATGATAAAATAATGTGCAAGTGTCAAACTAACGCTTTTTGAGGCCTTTACGCTGTTAATCAGTGCTTTGACTTTCGTTGAGGTTCTTATAGTAATCGCATCGCAGCAACAATTCCTCATGGGTCCCGATGTCTAAAACGCCACCATCTTCCAAAACCACAATTTTATCTGCCATTTTGAGTGGTGCAATTCTGTGTGAAACAATCACAGCGGTGGCATTTTTGAGCCAGTTTTGGAGTTGATCGATGATGGTTCTTTCGGTTTCCGCGTCTACTGCACTCAAACAGTCATCAAAAACGTATAATTCCGCCTTTTTTATCAGCGCTCGTGCCACGCTCACCCTTTGTTTTTGACCGCCAGACAAGCTCACGCCACGTTCTCCCAGCAATGTATCCAGACCTTGCGGCCATTGGGGCACATCTTTCACGAGGCAAGCGGCTTCCACGGCTTTTTGAAGATCTTCGTCGCTGGCAATTCCATCTTCCAATCCAAAGGCGATGTTCTCTCTGATGGTTTCAGAAAATAAAAATACATCTTGGGGAACATAAGCCAATTTCCGTCTAAAATCTTGAATGTCTATGTTTTGCATCGCAACGCCATCCACAGAAATTTGATTCATGCCGCTATCTGAGAAATACATGGCCGATATCAATTGAGCCAGGGTAGACTTTCCTGATCCGGTTCTACCGGTGATTCCCACAATTTCACCTTTGTTTATGGTAAGAGAAACGTCTTTCAATGCTGGTTGAGATTTCCCTTCGTAGGTAAATGTTAGGTGGTTAACAGACAAATTATTTTCAAGAATGAACGGCTTTCCCCCCTGACTTTGGTGTTCTTCGGCGGTTAAAAACTCATTGATTCTTTTCTGACTTGCCGCAGCTTTTTGAACCAGAGCAGTTGTCCATCCCAAACTCGCCACAGGCCAAATCAACATATTGAGATAAATCACAAATTCTGCCAAATTACCAGGTGTAAATGTGCCTTGTTCAACCGCTTTTCCTCCCATGTAAATCACAATGAGCGTGCTGAGACCCATCAAGAGGAGCATCATCGGAAAGAACATCGCATTGATTTTGGCCAAATCCATGTTGCGTTTCTTATATTCTTCACCTTCTGACTGAAACTTTTTGCTGAATGTTTCTTCCATCCCAAATGATTTGATGATGCGAATTCCAGCGAAGGTTTCTTGGGCACTTGCAGTAATTGTAGACAGCTGTTCTTGGATTACTTTATTGCCTTTGTTCATTCGCTTACTCACTTGGTAAATCGAATAGGAAAGAAATGGTAGAGGCAACAGCACCCACATCGTTAGTGAGGCATTGGCTTGGACCATTTGATAAATCACCACCACAAAAGTGAAGATCATATTGGCAAAGTACATGATGGCCGGACCGATGTACATTCGAACATTGGACACGTCTTCGCTCATACGGGACAGCAAATCGCCCGTCATGTGTTTGCGATAGAAAGATTCACCCAACCTCTGGTATTTGTCGTACAAACGATTTTTTAAATCATATTCCACCTTTCGCGATACCACGATCAATGATTGCCTCATGTAATACATAAAAACTCCGCGAATGATAGCAACTAGAATGATGGCCAAACCAAAAACAATGGCAGTTTGAAAAATGAGCTTCATCACTATGGCATCGGCTGTTCCGCTCATCCAAACCGACTGTTTGAGGGCTTCGTCCAATCCCACTCGAACCAAAACGGGAACAGAAGCAGAAAAAACATTCGTGAGTAAAATACAAAGGATGCCCCACAGCATCAATTTTCCGTATTTGACCAAATATTGATTGAGAAAATAGAGTTCACGCATGATTTCCACAAAGGTAGTTTAAAGATCAGAAGGGCTATAAACATTGCAGAAAATGTGGGAGATAGTTGGTTTTGTCATGAAAATAGCACCCATTGGTTCGATGTTTTGGGGTAGATTGTCAATGAAATGCCTCTTTAGCCACAATTTTGAAACTTTTTCACACTAATATCCACATTTTAAAATATTGTTTCTTATCTTTGCGTCCCATTTGAGAAAGCCATGCAATTAACTGCTGAAAGAAAGAAAGAAATTTTTACCACCTTTGGAGGCGCTGTAAACAACACAGGTAGCACCGAGGCCCAGATTGCAATGTTCACTGAGAGAATCAATTTCATCAGTGCGCACTTGAAGGAATTCCGCAAAGATAAGAGCGCGGAATTGTCTTTGATTAAGTTGGTAGGTAAGCGTAGAAGCTTATTGAACTACTTGATGAAGAAAGACATCTTCAAATACAGAGCGTTGATTAAAGAGTTGGGCTTGCGTAAGTAAGTTCAAACTTTAAACCTTTTTACGAGTAAAGAAAAGCCCCGTTCGCAACGCGAAGCGGGGCTTTTTATTTCTAAAATTAATATACAATGTTTAAAATACACAAAAAACAATTCGACACTGGTGATGGTAAAATCATCGAGATCGAAACCGGAAAATTGGCCCGTCAGGCCCACGGTAGCTGCGTAGTAAAAGTTGGTAAAACCATGATTTTGGCGTCTGTAGTTTCTAACTACGATGCAAAAGAAGGAGTAGACTTCTTGCCTTTGAGCGTTGACTACCAAGAGAAATTTGCTGCAGTTGGTCGCATTCCTGGTAGCTTCTTGCGCCGTGAAGCGCGTTTGTCTGATTACGAAATCTTGATTTCTCGTTTAGTAGACCGCTGCTTACGTCCTTTGTTCCCCGAAGATTACCACGCCGATACACAAGTAATGTTGACATTGATTTCGTCAGACGAAAACATCCTTCCAGATAGTTATGTTGGATTGGCTGCTTCCGCTGCGTTGATGTTAACCGATATTCCTTTCTTGGGACCTATTTCTGAGGTTCGTGTGGGTAGAATCGATGGCAAGTTCATCGTGAACCCTACCAGAGAAGAATTGGCATTGTCTGATATCGACATGTTGGTTGGTGGTACAGCCAACGACTTGAACATGGTTGAGGGTGAATTGAAAGAATTGTCTGAAGAAGAGTTCTTGGAAGCCTTGAAATTTGGTCATGAAGCTGTGAAATTACAGTGTGCTGCCCAAATGGAATTGTTGGCTGAAATGGGTGGTCGCAAACCCGTTCGTGAATACAACCACGAAGACAATGATGCTGAATTGCGCGAGCGCGTAATCGCTGAAACCTCTGCTGACATTCGTAAAGTGGCTGAAAGTGGTGCACCAAAAAACGAGCGTACAGCTGCGTTTAAGGCCATCATTGCTGAATATTGCAAACAGTTCGAAGGACACGAGCAAGCGGCTCGTATGGTTCGTTTGGCCAAGAAATATTTCCACGAAGCGGAATACAACCAAATGCGTGAAATGATCTTGGACAGTGGTCGTCGTTTGGATGGTCGTTCTACAACCCAAGTTCGTCCCATCTACACTGAAGTAGATTATTTGCCTGCTGCACACGGTTCTGCTGTGTTTACTCGCGGAGAAACTCAGTCTTTGACTACAGTTACTTTGGGTGGTAAAATGGATGAGCAATTATTGGATGCTCCAATGTTGCACGGACATAGCCGTTTGATGTTGCACTATAACTTCCCTGGTTTTTCTACGGGCGAAGTAAGACCCAACCGCGGTCCTGGTCGTCGTGAAATCGGTCACGGAAACTTGGCGTTGCGTGGTTTGAAGGCCATGTTACCCATTGACGTTCCTTATGTAATTCGTATTGTTAGTGATATTTTAGAGTCTAACGGATCTTCGTCTATGGCAACGGTTTGTGCCGGTTCTATGGCGTTGATGGATTCAGGTATTCCAATGCAAAAGCCTGTTGGTGGTATTGCCATGGGTTTGATTACTGATGAATCTGGCCGTTACACTGTGTTAACAGACATCTTGGGTGATGAAGATCACTTGGGCGATATGGATTTCAAAGTTGTTGGAACTACTGAAGGTATCACTGCTTGTCAGATGGATATTAAAATCAACGGTTTGAAGTGGGAAATGGTTGCTCAAGCTTTGAAACAAGCCAAAGACGGTCGTTTGCACATTTTGGGTGAAATGGCAAAAACCATCACTGCTGGTAAGCCAGAATTGAAGCCACATACGCCACGTGTTGAAATGATCGTGATTGACAAAGAATTCATTGGTGCGGTGATCGGACCAGGAGGTAAAATCATTCAGGACATCCAAGCGCGTACTGGAACCACCATCTCTATCGAAGAGCGTGATGGCAAAGGTTATGTAGAAATTTTGAGTAACGATGGCGATAGCATGGCAGCAGCAGTTGCGATTGTAAATGGCATCGTTGCAATTCCTGAAGTGGGTGGAACATACACCGGAAAAGTTAAAACCATCACTGAATTTGGCGCTTTTGTTGAATTCATGCCTGGTAAAGACGGTTTGTTGCACATCAGCGAAATCTCTTACGAGCGTGTTTCTACAATGGAAGGCGTGTTTAACGAAGGAGATGAAGTTACTGTTCAATTGGTAGAAGTAGATCAGCGTTCAGGCAAGTTCCGTTTGAGCATGAAATCATTGACCCCAAAGCCAGAAGGATATGTAGAGCGCGAGCGTGCTCCCCGTCCTGAAGGTGGAAGAGGTGGTCGTGATGGTGGCCGTGGTGGCCGCGACGGAGGTCGTGACAACCGCAACCGCCGTTAATTCTACTGGTTCACAGTATTAACCATTATACATTAAAAAAGGGAGGCTTTGCCTCCCTTTTTTTGTTTATCCTAATGCAAGAAAATCCTCATGTATTTTACTTGTAGTTAACTAACACTCTATAAATCTATGAAAATCAGTTTTTCGAACTGACCCTTTTAACATATACGATTTATGCCGGCCCCGGGAAAATCTGTTCGGATTAAAGACTGTCATCAGGTAATTTGGAGTGAACTCTTTCATAAAGCAACACCCTCTTCGTATCGAGTAAAAATTCACCCCGTATTACAAAATTCTCTTTAAAAAACACCATCAACTCTGTAAAAGTTCCTAATGGCCCCTTATTGTCACTGGTCAAAACAAATTCAGGCGGCTGTTCTTGTAATTGCCGAATAATTTTGTTGCGATTTCGCTCCAGAAACGGCCATGCTTGTTGATTGAAATTTAAATTATCACCATCAAAAAAGACCCAATAAGGACAAGGGAAATAGGTAAGATATTGTGAATTTAGATATCCATAAAAACGACCCAAATGAGGATCGTCAATATAGATCTGAGATCGCTTAGGTAATTCAATTTTATTATTAACTAGAAAATTGTTCCAAACCATCTCGTCATCTTTCACTTTGATAAGTTTTGGATAGTTTGAACCATTGATAAAATGCGGGTTTGCCAAGGTTTGGAACATACTGGAATGTCCCATTGGCATTTGGCATTTCACCAAACTATTGGAAATAAAGAGAATGACAATACTTCCGCTAACTATTAAACCAACCTCGTATTTACGCGTGCCATTTAAACTTTGCAACTGCAAAGAAATACATTGAAGAAATAATAATAATCCTAGCCAAGAAAACAAATATTCAGGTATTTGATAGTGCAAATAACCCCCATTGCCCAAAATGCCAAAACACTTAGCACCGGCAAGAAAAAACAAATGCGTCAAAAACAATATTGCAACTAAGTAATCCTTCTTTACTTGGACAGCTTTGCTGACCGTACTATTTTTCAAAAATCCTCGATATAACAATAACAGACAAAAACCTAAAAAAACGAAAACTTGAATAACGTTCACAACAGGTATACTATCAAATTGAAATGGCTGTACAACACCCTCCCATCTTTCTGGATTCAATAAACTCTTTTCTGCGTTACTATAATTGAAAGCAAATCGCAAGTATTGAATATAACCTTGAAGAGAGTCGTTCTTCAGTAATGTTATCAGATGGAGAAGCCATGGACATACCAAACCTACAAACCAAAAACCGACCTCTTTTCGTTTCAAATAATGAAACCAAAGTATGATTGCAGGAGTGAATAGAATAAAAGGTTCTTTAATCAAAATAGCAGTTCCTATTAACAAGCCTGACGCTATGAGTAGAAATCTCCTAAGCCTTATTTCTTGTATATGATTGCCCACCCAAAAGGATGATACCTGATACAATAGAACAAATCCACCAATAAATAGATAGGAACCAATTTCTTCAGTGTATCCGCCAACAAAAAAGGCTGGCCAGAAAAACAATATGGTACGTAGACTGAATAATAAAAAAAGAACCGCGCAAATACCCACCAGGAGGTGGGATATAATCAAATTGTAAAATAGTCTACCTAATGCAACCAATAGGATTGCTAAGCAAATACATTGAATTATCCAAGAGCCTGTAATACTACTAAATGGGGGGGGGGGG
>Ga0209230_10000177_pt1 | contig 23472 bp, 18 predicted proteins | sample LakOntMetagenome_FD_187467 | JGI IMG/M metagenome (GOLD analysis project Ga0209230, IMG submission 187467) | Freshwater and sediment microbial communities from Lake Ontario - Sta 18 epilimnion Metagenome (SPAdes) (version 2) | ecosystem: Environmental > Aquatic > Freshwater > Lentic | place... | reverse complement strand
TGGCAGAGGGGTCGATTGCACCGCACTCATAATGCGGTTTCGAAAGGACATCGTTGGTTCAAACCCAACTGGATGCATATTTTTTCAAGGGGATTGGTCCACGAGTATTTTTCAAGGTAATTCAAATTTCCAAACGAGAATCCTTTAAGTTTCATTTCAAAATTTGGACCTAATTTGAGCCTATACAAGCTTAAATGGTTTAAAATGTTTAACGTTAGTATAAATCTTTTTTACCCCTTTCCAAAATGAATTGAAGAAGACTGTAACAAATTGCTTGCCTTCCGTCCACTGAAAAAGCCACTGAAAAAGTGGAGGGTAGCATCCAATGTCCCATTAGGAGCCTTTCCTTCCCCTTCAAAAAATGGAACTCCATTTTTTGAAGGGGACTAGATACATTTTTTAACTTATTGGACGACGAATTTTAAAATACATGGTCCAAAAATGGAACTCCATTTTTGGAAGGGGCCTAGAGGCTTTTTGGGTTTCTCTATTCTACAAAAAGAAATCTGTTTAAGAAAAACAAGAGTTTTGAACCTCTTGTTTTTCGGAATAAAAAGAACGATTAACCAAATTTTCCTGAAGTTGAGGCGATCAAGAAAGCAGCATATGTTAAAACATAGCCGACTGAGAAGTGAGTCAATCCAACAAGACGCGCTTGCACAATAGATAGCGCAACTGGTTTATCACGCCAGCGTACTAAATTTGCTAAAGGAGTTCTTTCATGAGCCCAAGCTAATGTTTCAATTAGTTCTTGCCAGTAACCACGCCAAGAAATTAAGAACATGAATCCAGTAGCATAAATTAAGTGTCCAAACAAGAACATCCATGCCCAAACAGATAAACTGTTCATACCGAATGGGTTATAACCATTAATTAATTGCGAAGAATTTAACCAAAGATAATCGCGAAGCCAACCCATTAAATATGTTGAAGATTCGTTAAATTGATTCACGTTTCCTTGCCAAATTCCTAGGTGTTTCCAGTGCCAATAGAATGTTACCCAACCGATAGTGTTTAACATCCAAAACACAGCAAGATAGAAAGCATCCCAAGCAGAAATATCACATGTACCACCACGACCTGGACCATCACAAGGGAAACTATAGCCAAAATCTTTTTTATCCGGCATTAATTTCGATCCGCGAGCATCAAGAGCACCTTTTACAAGAATTAACGTTGTAGTGTGTAAACCTAATGCAATTGCATGGTGAACTAAAAAGTCACCGGGTCCAATAGTCAGGAATAACGAATTTGTATCGCTATTAATGCCTTGTAACCAACCTGGAAGCCAAAGAGCTTGCCCTGCTACACTTGGAGCACTTGTCGCTGAAGACAATAAGAAATCAAAACCATAAGCGGTTTTTCCGTGAGCTGCTTGAATCCATTGAGCAAAAACAGGTTCAATAAGAATTTGTTTTTCTGGAGTCCCAAAAGCTTGAACAACATCGTTATGCACATAAAGACCTAATGTATGGAAGCCTAAAAATAAACTTACCCAGCTTAAATGTGAAATAATAGCTTCTTTATGATCTAAAACACGAGCAAGAACGTTACCACGGTTCGCTTCTGGGTCATAATCACGTACAAAGAAAATTGCCCCGTGAGCAAAAGCACCACACATAATAAAACCAGCGATATATTGGTGATGTGTGTAAAGAGAAGCTTGTGTTGTGAAATCTTGTGCTAAGAAAGCATACGGTGGGAGTGAATACATGTGTTGAGCCACTAAAGAAGACGCTGTTCCAACACTTGCAAGAGCAAGACCAAGCTGGAAATGCAGTGAATTGTTTACAGTATCGTATAAACCTTTGTGTCCTGCGCCTAAACGCCCTGAAGGGGGAGTTTGTGCTTCAAGAATTTCTTTCATGCTATGGCCAATACCGAAAATTGTACGATACATATGACCAGCCAAAATGAAGATCACCGCAATCGCTAAATGGTGATGCGCCATGTCAGTTAACCAAAGACTTTGTGTTTGAGGGTGGAAACCGCCAAGGAACGTTAAAATCGCTGTCCCAGTGCCTTCTGATGTCGCGAAGAGGTGTGAAACGCTATCTGGATTTTCAGCATATGCAGCCCAATTACCGGTAAAAAACGGAGTTAATCCTGCCGGATGAGGTAATACTGTTAAGAAGTTATCCCAACCAACATGTTGTCCACGGGATTCCGGAATTGCGACGTGAACTAAATGGCCAGTCCACGCTAGTGAACTTACACCAAGTAACCCAGCTAAGTGGTGATTTAGGCGTGATTCTGCGTTTTTAAACCAAGAAAGTGCTGGTTGAAAAGCTGGTTGTAAATGTAACCAACCCGCAAAAAGAAACACTGCTGCAAGAAGTAGTAAGAAAACTGAACCAGTGTATAATTCTTGATTTGTGCGTATACCAATTGTGTACCACCACTGGTACACACCAGACGTTGCGATATTTACTGGACCAGAGGCACCGCCACGTGTAAATGCTTCAACAGCAGGTTGGCCGAAATGTGGATCCCAAATTGCATGAGCAATGGGGCGAACATGAAGTGGGTCTGTTACCCATTGCTCAAAGTTGCCTTGCCATGCAACATGGAATAAGTTTCCCGAAGTCCAAAGAAAAATAACAGCCAATTGACCAAAATGAGACGCAAAGATCTTTTGATACAGTCGTTCTTCGGTCATGCCATCATGAATTTCAAAATCATGAGCAGTTGCAATACCGAACCAAATTCGACGAGTAGTAGGATCTTGTGCTAAGGCTTGGCTAAATTTCGGAAATTTTGTTGCCATTTTGAATTCTCCTTAACGATAGTAAGTGTTTACCACTTTATGACTTATGACAAAAAAGTTGGAGGTCCAAAATGTTCGACATTTTGGAAGTGCAAAAAATATTTTTTTTGCGCCTTCCAAAAATACATTTTTGGAAACCAAAATTCTTAAATTTTGGAACTCCAACTCAAATGTTTTTTGCCAAGTTAATCCCAAAATGAATTTTGGGGATGTTATAGTCATCAATAAAATTTAGCAAAAATAAAATAATTTTTGCTTAAAAAAGAAAACTAGTTCTAAGCTTTTCTTTGCCTGCCCAAAAATACATTTCTGGGCAGGCAAAGAAAAAAAACGTTACTGTGTTTTTTTATCAACAGCAATTGGTCCCAAAACCGAGGGGTTTGGCAAAAAAACTGTTTCTTCTAGAACTAGTGACCCAATAAGGGAGGTTCTTCTCCAGCTACTCCTTTGGTAAATGGTGGTTCCAAAAATGTATTTTTGGAAAGGGACCATCTCGTTTGGGAATTGCTTTGGGTGACAAAAACATAAATATGTTATCCCAAAAATGAGATTTAATTAGCCAACAGCCAAGATACGAGCTAGGAAGAACGACCAGGTAGTAGCGATACCACCTAATAGGTAGTGAGCTACCCCTACTGCACGACCCTGAGTGATGCTTAAGGCACGTGGTTGAATAGCAGGCGCTACTTTAAGCTTGTTGTGAGCCCATACAATTGACTCAATCAATTCTTGCCAATAGCCACGACCACTAAATAAGAACATTAAACTAAACGCCCAAACGAAGTGAGCACCTAAGAAAATTAAACCATAAGCAGATAAAGCTGAACCGTATGATTGAATAACTTGTGAAGATTGTGCCCATAGGAAATCTCGTAACCAGCCATTGATAGTGTTTGCACTTTGTGCAAAATTACCGCCAGTAATGTGAGAAACGCCGTTTGCGCTTACTGTTCCCCAAACATCTGATTGCATTTTCCAACTAAAGTGGAAAATTACGATTGAAATTGAGTTATACATCCAGAAAAGGCCTAGGAACACATGATCCCAAGCAGAAACTTGACATGTACCACCACGACCTGGACCATCACAAGGGAATCTAAAACCTAAATTTGCTTTATCTGGGATTAGACGCGAACTACGAGCATACAACACGCCTTTTAAGAGAATAAGAACAGTTACATGAATTGTGAAGGCATGAATATGATGCACAAGAAAATCTGCCGTTCCTAAAGAAATTGGCATCATTGCTACTTTTCCGCCAACAGCCACAACATCACCACCCCAACTTGGACTTGTACTTGCTAGAGCATTCGGTGCTGTAAAACCTGGAGCTAAAAAGTGAGTGTTTTGCACCCATTGTGCAAAAATAGGTTGTAATTGAATCGCAGTGTCAGAGAACATATCTTGTGGACGACCTAAAGCACTCATCGTATCATTATGGATGTATAACCCAAAGCTATGGAAGCCCAAGAAAATACATACCCAGTTTAAATGAGAAATCATAGCATCTCGCTGACGAAGAACACGATCAAGAAGGTTGTTGTAGTTATTTGTAGGATCGTAATCACGAACCATAAAAATACCTGCGTGAGCACCCGCACCAACAATACAAAAACCACCGATCCACATATGATGTGTGAAAAGTGAAAGTTGCGTACCATAATCAGTTGCTAAGTACGGATATGGAGGCATTGCATACATGTGATGAGAAACAATAATTGATAATGAACCAAAAAGAGCTAAGTTAATTGCTAGTTGAGCATGCCATGAAGTAGTTAAAATCTCATAAAGACCTTTATGACCTTCACCAGTAAACGGACCTTTATGTGCTTCAAGAATTTCTTTTAAGCTATGACCGATACCCCAATTTGTTCTATATTGGTGACCCGCAACTAAAAATAACACTGCAATCGCTAGATGATGATGAACAGTGTCAGTTAGCCATAAGCCACCTGTTACTGGATTCAACCCACCTTGGAAAGTAAGAAAATCACTATATTGAGCCCAATCAAGAGTAAAAAATGGCGTTAATCCTTTTGAAAAACTTGGATACAGTTGCGCCATTAGTTCTGGGTTCAGAGTAAATTCATGCGGAAGGGGGATTTCTTTTGGATCTACACCTGCATCAAGCAGTTTATTGATTGGCAAAGAAACGTGAATTTGGTGACCAGCCCAAGCTAAACTGCCGAGTCCTAGAAGACCAGCTAAATGGTGATTAAGCATGGATTCAACGTTTTGGAACCATTCTAATTTTGGTGCCGCTTTATGGTAATGAAACCAACCAGCAAAAAACATTGCTGCAGCCATTACAAGACCACCAATTGCAGTTGTGTAAAGTTGTAATTCACTTGTAATTCCAGAAGCACGCCAAAGTTGGAAAAACCCTGATGTAATCTGAAGACCCTGGAAACCACCACCAACATCTGCATTTAAGATTTCTTGGCCTACAATAGGCCAAACGACTTGTGCACTTGGTTTAATATGTGTCGGATCTGTTAACCACGCTTCATAGTTTGAGAAACGTGCACCGTGGAAATACATCCCACTTAACCAAATAAAGATAATACCGAGCTGACCGAAGTGTGCACTAAAAACTTTTCTTGAAATTTCTTCAAGATCACTTGTTTGCGTGTCAAAATCATGTGCGTCAGCATGTAAATTCCAAATCCACGTTGTTGTAGTTGGACCTTTTGAAAGAGTTCGTGAAAAATGACCTGGTTTAGCCCATTTTTCAAAATTCGTAGCAACCGGATTGCGATCAACTACAATTTTGACTTTTTTCGCTTCACGTTCTGGAGGACTGATAGTCATGGCGAAAAATTCTCCTTATTTGAATTAACGACATTGCGTTTTTTTCGAAAAGTAAAAAAAGATAACTGTACCAATTTTTTTACTGTCATCGAAAAAAACGCAATGACAAAATTTTTGATCTTGTTAGAAAAATTTACAAGATCAAAAGACTTGACGAAGGAAATTCCCTACACCAAAAACTTATTTAATAGTAAGAATTATTTTTTAACCAATTTAATTTCAACCTCAAAATTTTAGCCGAAATCAAATTCATCGCGAAACTTGTTTTACTACATCCAGTTTTGGTAAACGGGTTTCACCTGCGTGTATCTTTTGTTTCTGTTGAAAAAAAATATCAACTTGAGAGTTTCTATTTAGAATTCCATAGATTTTGTGCGCATAAAGGGTTACTTACTATATTCAAACTCTTGGGAAACTTTCCAAAAAGAATGAACTCTATTTTTCTTTCTCTTGGGTACCCTACAAAATGGATTTTGGTAATTGTATCTTTTGAACAAATTAGTCAAGGTTCTTCTCTACTTAAGAAGTGGTCCTTCCAAAATTACATGTAATTTTGGAACTAATGGCCCATTAGGAAGGGGTTCCAAAATTGGATCCAAAATTCACGAATTTTGGAAAGAATTTTGGATCCAATTTTGGAAGAAAAACAGGGAACTTAAGCGCCAGCAGCTTCTTTTGCTGCAAACATAATTTCAAGGGTGATTTGATTAAGATCTTGCTCACGTGCAAATTTTTCAGTGTTACGTTTAATTTTGCCACGAACAAAACCTGGGATTCTTTGCAATTCTGCTAAAGCATCCGGTGTCCATACTAAATCTGAGTCTGTTGATAAAGATTTAGTAATCACCTCTTTGGTATCATGACCACCAAAGATTTCAAGAAGATGATCTTCCATCCCTAAAGTAAAAGAATTATAAACCAAATCAGAAATTTGATTAGTCCCCTCATAGCCTAAAAAAGGGCGGAAACCTAATGGAAAATTTTGAATGTGCACTGGAGCAGAAATCACACCACAAGGAATATCTAAGCGTTTTCCTATGTGACGTTCCATTTGTGTCCCAAAAATTGCCGCCGGCTCAATTCGAGCAATCATATCTGCGACTTGCGTATGGTCATCTGTTATTAAAACTTCATCGCAAAAACCATCTACTTGTTCTCGAAACCAATCTGCATCGTGTTTACAATAAGTTCCACTACACGATACACGAATACCCATTTCCCGAGCCAAAATTTTTGTCATACTTGCCGCATGAGTAGCATCGCCAAAAACAACAGCCTTTTTGCCGGTTAAATTTTGACAATCAATAGATCGTGAAAACCACGCTGCTTGTGAAATAAAACGAGTTTGGGTGTCAATGTATTTCTCAAAATTAAAATCATAGGAAGAATCTCTATTCTGAACAATGTTGACAATTTCACGAATACAATTTTCGGTGTCAAGTAAACCCATGGGGGTAATGGCAACGTATGGCATTTCAAATTCTGCTTGTAAATAGTTAGCCGCCATAAGCCCTACTTCACGATACGGAATTAAATTAAACCAAGCGTTTGGCAAATTTTTGATGTTTGTAACAGAACCACCTTCAGGGAGAATTTCATTAATGCTTATTCCCAAATCATTTAAAAGTCGTTTTAATTCACGGCAATCGTGTTGGTTATGAAAACCAAGAGTGAAGATCCCAAGAATATTCGCAGACGGTTTTTCTGTCTTTTTAACTACCAAGTTCTCTTTTAATCGTGCTTTTTCTAAATAAAAACGAATGATTTGCTCAAGTGTCCGATCTGCGGCTTGTAATTCGTTTACTCGATAGTGATTAACATCAGCTAAAAGAACATCTGATTTGGAATCTAACCCGGCTCGATTCACAAAATTCTGTAAGTCTTCCTGTAAAATACTTGAGGTGCATGTTGGAGTCAGGATAATTAAATCTGGGTTTTCTTCCTTATCTTTCCGGATTATATTTTCAACAACTTTTTCTTGTGATCCCCTTGCTAAAACATGACGATCTACAATGCTAGCCGTAACTGGAGTAAAATCCCTTTCACGCTCCAACATAGAACGCATGACATTAAAATAATCATCACCTAATGGAGCATGCATAATCGCATGAACATTTTTGAACGAACTCGCCACTCGTAAAGTTCCGATATGCGCCGGACCGGCGTACATCCAATATGCTAATTTCATATTTTATTCTCCCATTCTTATTACCTTATTTTTTGGGTCTAATTTGGTTCCAAACATCTTTTCAAAATTTATCCAAAATTTTGGAAAGGACTTTAGTAAGACTTAGACTTAATTGCAGAGAAAACAACGCTTGCCCTCTAGTGGCATGTAAGCTTTTGATTTCAAAAAGGTTATGTTTAGTGTGCCCCTAGAAAAGTAATAAAAATAATAAATAAACATAAAAAAAAAATTAATTTTTTTATTGTAGAGATGTAAGTAAAAGCCTACCTTTTCAGACTACCTAATTTGCCACAAAATAGATTTTTCCTCGTTATTTTCTTACCGAAAAGATCTTTCTGTTTGAGTCCATATCAAAAGGAACTATTTAAAAAACTAGCCAAAACGTTGTTTTGTTAGCATAATAGAACTAAGAAGAAACACGTCAAAAATGGTATACAATATACCAAAAAACAAAAAGAAATGAGACAACATCCGAAACATCAGTTACCAGAACCAAAACGACTGATCACTAGTTTTGGTCAAGGGGATGGTGTCAACTTTTTGTGAATTGATAAACTATTTTGGAGGATTCCCGTGTTATTATTAGCAAAATTACCGGAAGCCTACGCTCCGTTCGATCCTATTGTAGATGTATTACCGGTTATCCCAGTACTTTTCTTGTTATTAGCTCTTGTGTGGCAAGCATCAGTAAGTTTCCGTTAAATTTCTTAAGAGAAACCTCTCTTAGAACCTGTACCCCTTACAAAATTCACAAATTTTGGTAAAACACGACTGCCAAAACTGTGGTTTTGGCACCACTAGTTCGCTTTCCAAAACGGACGATTTTGGATGAAATTTCTCTCCCAAAAAATTTTAGTTTTGGTACCAACTAGAGTCTTCCATTTTTTGGAATGGTAAGAGTACAGTGACCATGACAAAACTCAGTAAACAAACTGCGACACAAAAAAAACCATGAATCTAGAAATTGTTTTACAATTAACCGCTTTACTCTTTATTGTTGCGGCTGGACCGCTTGTGATTGTGTTACTTTCCGCTCGTGGAGGAAACCTCTAATTTCAGCAATCGAAAAAACAGACTTTGACCGACACTATGTATTTGTGGTAAAGTCGCCAACTACTCACTCTTTTTATGCCTATCGCTGATTATCAAGTCTTTATTGCATTATTTTTAGCATTGGCTACTGGTATCTTTGCTGTACGCCTTGGAGTAGCACTGTATAAATAAATAATATCTAGTCATTTCGGTATGAATTCATATTGATTCCGAAATGACTTCTTCTCGCCAATTGAAAATTGGAGAGGAACCTTTCAAAAAATACATTTTTGGCCCTTCAAAAAAATGGAGTTCCATTTTTTGACGCTCTCCAAAAATACATTTTTGGAAGGGACAATGAGAATTCTTGACAGTTAGAAAAATTTTAGGTAAAACTAGAGGTAGAGAAACCATCAATGGGGTGTGGCCAAGTGGTAAGGCTGCGGGTTTTGGTCCCGCCATTCGGAGGTTCGAATCCTTCCACCCCAGAAAAATAAAAACGTATTTATTAGTTTTTTTTAAACAACACATTTTAACTGCAAGCTTAAAGTTATTTAAAATAATTGGAAATTTAAAAAAACTAATAAAATCAAAAAAGTGAAAATTAAAAACCAAGTGAGCGAACTTAAAAACTGCTTGGCTTTACTGTAATTTGTGAAAAAACCGGTCTCTAATAGCTTACGTAACACTATGTTTTCGGTTGGTGTTTGTGGCACAATTAAAAGAATAATACTTAGAGCAATCACAAGTTCTATAAAATGTAACATAAATTTAGACTTTTTAGTGGTAAAAAAACAACATTTTTGTTTTTTCCGCCTCAAGATGTAGACCATTGTTCATGTCCAAAAATGCATGGGCCAAAAATGGAGCCCCACCTAGTCCCCTAAATGTATTTAGGGGAAAGAAAGGCCCATCCCCAAATTATAATTGGAGAGGAGTTCCAAAAATGTCATCAAAAAATGGAGACCATTTTTTTGAGGAGACATTTTTGGAAAGGCAGTATTTTGTACTTTTTTTGTCTATTGAACCAATAGCTTATCATTCTCTAAAAGTTTTGGTAGAATTAGTGTAATCTACTAAAGTCAAGCCGGGATAGCTCAGTTGGTAGAGCAGAGGACTGAAAATCCTCGTGTCACCAGTTCAAGTCTGGTTCCTGGCAAACGTTAAACTCTAAACAAAAGTTTTGAACCATAAGTCTCAATCATTTCTCTCCTTAAGGATAAAAAAAGTGGTTTTCAAAAAAACTAGTCCCTTTATTTTTTGATTGTATCATGAACAATTAAATGATTTTAAAAAATTTACCCTTCCAAAACCAAAGTTATTGTAAATTATTAAAAACACCCCTATCTCTAATAGAACATTAGAGAGGAATAATTTAGAGTTAAATAAATGAAAAAATTTGTAGATTTTACAACAAAAAAAATAGAAGGGTTGAAAGAAAAAACTTCTATTTTAGCTTCTATTTCCGGTGGCCAAGATTCTTGTGTAACTTTTTTACTTTGCGTTCATCTAGAGAAACTGTCTGGTTTGGAGGTTGTTTATTGTAACCACTTTTGGCAACCAAAAAATTTTTTATCATCTGGTTTAATTTTTCAACTCAGCTTTTTATTTGATGTTCCTTACACTCTGATTTTACCACAAAATGGAGTTTTAGGAGAAAATCAATCACGGGGGTGGCGAAAAAAAAGTTTTTACCGTCTTTCCTACCTGGAAAAAATATTATTTACTGTTACTGGCCATACCAAAACAGATACTTTTGAAAAAAATTTTAATAACCTCTTTCGTGGAACAAGCCCAAAAGGACTGGCAGAGTCAACTTTGCTTACTCCCAAAAAATCAAGTGGTCTTTTTTTTTCGACTCAAAGTTTTAAACCAACAGTGTTCCTTGTTGGACAATTTTTGTCTCTCCGACACCAGGCTCAACAAAGAAAAAGGCTTTCTTACTCGAAAAAAAAAGCAAGTCAACTAAAAGCTACAAAACTAAAAAATCAATTTCACTTTGCCAAGCCTTTACAACAACCTATTTGCTTGGCAGAATCCAAAAACAATTTTTTTTTTAGCACAAAGGTTTTGAAGAAAGATCACCGTAAAGAAATTTATATTTTTCTTAAAAGAACTACTTCATTTTCTTTTTGCATTTGCGGAAAACAGTACACAAGACAACTAAATTGCTTAAAACCACTTGAAAATGTAAGCCGTTCTACCGCTTCAAAATTTTTATATTTGTATGAGTTTCCAGTAATCACTGATGTTACAAACTTTTCATCAAGTTTTTCCAGAAATAAAATCCGACATAATGTTGGGCCTTTCATTGAATTTTTTCTAAATAAAAAAATTGATTACAGAGTTGCGCAGTTTTTCAAAACTTTAAGTCAAGAGCACTATGAAGTACAGAAAGATCTTTTTTCCCTTTACTGTCTCACATTACTAGCGAAATCTGAATCTACTGAGAAAATGAAAACAACGAATAAATCGTGTTTGCAGCCTTTTTTATCAAAAATGTTACCCCAATTTGTGGGAATTGGTTTGGAAAAATCACTGTTACATAGACTTTTCGCAGACTACAAAGATATCCAGTTGAGTTTCTTACAGATTTGCTCTCTACAGTTTTTCGCCTTGTCCAGAAATGGTTCCCATTTAGTCCCCTAAATGTATTTAGGGGAAAGGCAGGAAACGATTGAAAAAAACTTGATTTGGGTTGCCCGGGACTCGAACCCGGAACAAATCGGTTAAAAGCCGAGTACTCTACCATTGAGTTAGCAACCCATATAAATCGACCTACGATTTCTTTTTCATTTATTTGATCACTCTAGTATAGCAAACTGGAAGTAACTACTCAATAACCTTTTTAAAAAAACTATTTGGTATTTTATAAAAATACAGAAGAATCGATTATAAAAAAACCTAAATCTAACTGTTACCAAAAACAGCATTTTTGGTAACAGTTAGAAGCAGTAATTTTGTTAAACAACAAAAGAGTTAAGAATTCCTACTAAAAAGACAAGTAAGAACCAAATACCGATGCCTGAAAAAACTGTACCTTTATTTCCAGCCCAGCCGTCTGGTGTTGCTAAAACAACAGGTACACCAACAACTAGAAGAAATGATACAACAATGAACGCAAATAAAGCTAATTGAAAGATTAAAAGCATAGCTTTGATTTCCTTTAAACGGTCTATTTTTACTAGATTGTTTCTCGTTCTTTTTGACAAAAACGCAAAGACATGAAATTTTAAATAAAAAAAGCTTTCTTATTTAAAATTTGTCCGCTGTTTTTATGACCAGACTTTGGTTTCCTTTCCAAAAATGGAACTCCATTTTTGGACCATGTATTTTAGGAAAAAAGTCTTCAAAAAAGAATAAAAAACATTGTATATGCTCTTTAGTATACAGCATAAAGCAAAGAAAGCCTCACGTTTTTCAATTTGTTCGTGGCTGGAAAAGGTTAAGAACACCAAGGAAAAACGAGAAAAAAAAGGGTTCCTTTTGAATGTTCCATTCGAGGAGGAGAGCGCTTTTTTTAGCATAATCATAGATACCTGTTATTAGGCAAAAAGTCCTTTTGTTTTAGAAACATTCACTTTATAATAAAATTAAGCGGATATTGCATAGTGGTAGTGCCCTTGCCTTCCAAGCAAGAGGTGCGGGTTCGATTCCCGCTATCCGCTCCAGCGAGAGCGTCGATAGAAAACAAAACGAGTTGGTCCTTTTTCTGCAATTTATTGGGGAACCCTATAGTCTCAAAAGATTTTTTGGTTCGTAACAAAAAATAATTAATAAGTTTTTAAACGTCGGGCGGACGTAGCCAAGTGGTCAAGGCAGTGGATTGTGACTCCACTATTCGCGGGTTCAACCCCCGTCGTTCGCCGATTCTAACCGTATCTTCTAATCTTGGATAAAATTACCATTTGGTTTTACCTTTAATTTGTAACGATGAAAAACTGCCGCTGATCGGAATTGAACCGATAAGACGCAAAGTCGGAGCTTTTTGAAAGCTCTGTGTTTACCAATTTCACCACAACGGCTCATTCTCATAACGGGTTTTTGGGATGGACTCTTCTTAAGTATACTGGCTCTTCTTTGGAAAGTAAAGAAGGCATAAACTTTATGTTTTAAGAAGGTATTGCCATGATAGATATTTTCAAAACCAAAGCGCCCAAAAACTATTTTGTCAACTAGTTCTTCTTTTCCGCAAATTTTGGAAAGACCGAATGGGCATTATTTTTTGTATCCCGTTTCGTAATTAATTTGCACTGATCGGAATTGAACCGATACAGTGTGAAAAGAAATTCTTTAAAGGAGCGCACGCCCCTCTTCAAAAGTATCTTGACATTATAACGATGAACCTAAACCTACATAGGAACCATAGAAAAAGATAGCGAGTAAACCAACAGCGGCTGTTCCAGCAACAGTTCCAACGAGCCATAATGGAATACGACCAGTTGTACCAGTATTAGACATAGTGAAATCTCCTGATGTTTTTGAAATGAAATTTTTTGTGCCAACAAAGTTATTCAAGACTTTTAGAGAAACAGTGATTTATAACTCTTTTGTCTGACCCTCTTCCAAAATTGAACAGGTCCGTTCAATTTTGGAAAGACAAAAACATTGCTTTTGTCACCATTAAAAGTTTGGGTACAGTCAATATAAGTGTTACTCACGTGTTAATTAAAAATGTAACTTGAAAATAAAACTGCTAACACAAAAATTAATAAAAGTCCCCAGTATAAACTGGAACGATTTAATTCTACACTTTGTTTATTGGGATTTGGTTTAGCCATAATAATCTAACCTTGCTCTTAACGTTGAATGAATTGCATAGCTGTAATAGCGCCTAAAAAGAACACTGTAGGTACAGCTAATGCATGCACAGCAAGCCAACGCACGGTAAAAATTGGATAAGTATACGATTTTCTTGCAGCCATGGTCTTTTCTATGAATTTTAAGAGGGGGAACCTTGTCTTTTAATTTAGGACAAGATTCCTCAAACTACATAACCAAAACACTACGATTTTCTCTCGTGCTTTGGTACCGATACAATGACAAAAAATTTGTCAATGTTTGAATTAGTTCACTTCAGATAATTTTTTCACCTGCTCTAAAGCATTAAAACGATCCGTGATAAGCGGAGTTTCTTGACGATCTTCAGTAAAATATTCGTTTGGTCTTGGACTTCCGAAGACGTCATAAGCAAGACCAGTACTCACAAATAACCAACCTGCAATAAATAACGATGGAATTGTAATACTGTGAATAACCCAGTAACGAATACTTGTTAAAATATCAGAAAAAGGGCGTTCTCCTGTAGCACCAGACATGCTTAACACTCCTTACTAAATTTAAGTTTTTTTTACAAAATCTTTTCCATCTAGTGAAGCTCTTATTACCTAAAAGAATTTAGGCATGACTTCCATTCCAAAAAGGCGTTTAGTCTGCAAATGCTTTCCCAAATTCATGAATTTTGGATAGCATTAGTCCACAAATGTCCAGAGACATTTGTGGAAAGGAAGGGCCGCATTTTTAGAGGTCTTCGATAACCTATGTTTTCGAAGACTACCTAGATGAAGAGGTTTTTAAGAACCTTTTCTTGTGTTTCTTTCTTTAGTATACCGAGTTCCAACTCTGACATCAAGGCTTCTAAGTTGTTTTTCGATGTAAGTCTGCAAAATCAATCCAACGTGGCATTGGTTTTCTGGAACGTGGCCCCCAAGCTGATTCGAGGATTTCTATGTGTTTGGTCTTTTCATGAAGCTTTACGATTTCATTTTGGTCTAGTTCCGGAGCAGACATATTATGTTGAAAATCTTTTAACAGACTTTCAATCTCTGGTTGCCGTAAAATTTCGTTGTACAATAATTCAACTACAATTCTATCTAAGAGCTCCCGATTTTGATTTAGAATAACAAGCGCTTTATTTAAGCTTTGTAAGACTAAAGAATGAACCGGATAATCACGAGTCAGCTTTGTAACATCATTCCACGGAAATGTTGTGCGGTTTTCCTTTGTAGAGCTTTTTGCCCCCTCTGTATTATTTGGAGAAACCCGCTGTAATTTTTTTAGAGGTTCTTTTTGAGCCTTTCTTTTAGAAATATTAGCAAAAGCTAATTTTGCATTTTTTAATCCACTCGAGCTGTGATAAAACTCATCTGGCGGTAACCATTCTGGATTTCGTTCGCTTTGTTCAGGATTTGATAAGTAAAACCGAGACCAGTTGGCAAAATTTTTCTCAACAAATTCTAATTCAGACGAAACTTCTTGTTGCCACCATGGAATTGCAAAATACATTTGCGAATTCGAGTTTGCTAGGCTGCTATCTTTATTTGAATTTAAAGAACTCGTTTGTGCTTCTAACGCTCGATGCATGGGTGGTGTTTGAATGTTCTCCAGGTATTGATTATAAAAGTCCAACTTTTCGAGATTTTCACGAAATTCACGTGAGTTAATATTTAAGGGAAGGCTTATTGTTTCTTGGATTTGACTCTTTTTTGAAAAGAAAGCCCATTTTTCGAGCATTGAATAAATTAATTTTTGGCCGAAAAGCAAATCTTCAATACCAAGTGTTGAAATTTGAGACGACTTACTGAAGTCATTTACAAACAAAAACTCAGCCGCTTTTCCCGCATAGCACCCAATCAACCGGTCGTTAATTTCGCCAACTTTAGCAAATTGAAACACAGAGTTTTGCAAATTTGTTGTTATTTGGACTGATCTAATCGTTGGTCGACGTGGCCATAGCGGTGCCACAATGCTTTTGGGGTGTGTTTTTAGAAGGTAACTTAGAACAATTTTACCAGCTTGATAATAAGCTAAACGTAGAATTGACATTTTAGATGGAATTGATAATGGGCGCGAATTATTAAGAGATTGTGTCTTTGTTTTGAGAATCGTGTATTTCTCGCTTTCTGAGGTGGTAAGACGATTAATACCATGTTCAATCGTTTCAATGGTATGAGTGCTTTGGGTTAAAATTGCTTTAATGGTTGACTCATTCATCAATGTAGCTAAGTCAGCAGCTGTAAAACCAGCAGTGCGTTCGCCTAAATAATTCCATGGAATGTCTTGTTTATAGCCGAGACCTTGACCGTAAAATTGTAAAATATCAACACGCTTTTGCTGCCCGGGGAGACCTACTTGTAAAATTTTGTCAAAACGACCGGGTCTGAGAAGTGCGGGATCCAGAACCTCCGGACGATTTGTAGCTCCAATTACAACTACACCATCACGACCTTGAATGCCATCTAATTCAATTAAAAATTGTGTTAGCAAGCTTAATTGGTCTTGTTGCGAATGAGGTTGGTTTAGATTTTCTTGATCTTTCGCCGTATCGTCGTTTGCTTCCGATGATCTCATAACTTCAAGAGGAGATTTTGGTGTTCCGTTTTGAAAAGAGGTTAAAGATTCTAAAAGTTCATCGGGTCCCATTGGATTTTGTACAACACCAGTCCGTTTTTGAGCTAACGTATCAATTTCATCAATAAATACAATGCAAGGGGCAACTTGTCTTGCTTCTTGAAAGACCATCTCTAATTTCAGAGCACCCGATTCTCCAGGTTCTATCAATGAACTACCTGAAAACACAACAACCGGAACTCGAGCTTCTCCGGCGAGAGCTTGTACTAAAAGGGTCTTACCTGTACCCGGTGGACCTGTTAATAAAATACCTCGTGGTACTGTTTTGCTGAGAGTAAATTCACGCGCGGAATTTCGAAGAAACCAAACAACTTCATAAATTTCAGGTAAAAGGTTTTTAATTCCAACAATGTCGCTAAAATTTTTGGGACTTTCTTCAATAACGCGGAATCCTTTTTCACGTTGACCCATCAAAATTTCAATTTCTTGTTTTAAGGAATCGTCTAAAATACCCAAAGACGAAACTAAATCTAATAAATACCCTAAAAGTTCTCGCCCGTAATTATCAGCCAAACTTTTGAGTACCTGAAAGATAAGAACAGCAAAACTCAATTGAGTCACAACTAACCACGATCTTGAACTGAGGGGTTCCCAATTGTCAGCCAAAACTGAAGTCGAGTTTTTTGTTTTCGAAAATAAAGATGCTAATTTTCTGTAACTACCAGAAGATTTCTTTGTAAGAATTCCAGTTTCCCTTTCAAAAAATGCATTTTTTGAACGGGAATCTGTCGCAAAATTATAGTCTGGGGTTGATGTTACACCCATATCAAAAATCGGCGAGTATCCTACAAAATTATCTAAGGCCAAAGAGGGTTTTGTTATTTTCGGTTGTTGGATTTGAACTATCGGTAGAAAGTCATATTCAGGACTGGAGTTATCTTTTTTCAATAAAAGAACATCAACCCCCTTTTTCAATACAGGTTTTTCTTTTTCCTCAACTGCTACGTGTAATAGTGAATTATAAGGTTCAAAATTACTTTGTGGAGACAGTGTTACCGGGCCCCAGATAGGCGGGTTTTGACCTTTAAAATAATGTAAACGATACAAATAAGGATTTTCAAAGCTTGAGAAATCCGGAGTTTTTGCAGTCGGTACAAATTCCGGCGAAGAGTAGACACCGAAAAAGTTGCCTCGTGTTTGAACAAAAGGATTCAAAGGGGAAACATAATTATGGAACCAAGAACGGAGATTTTTTTCTCCATAAGTTCTCCAATCTAAATTTTTTTGTGAGTCTAAAACCAGAGCGGGCCCAGTATAAAAAACTTTATTGCGGTCTATATTTCGCAATAAAACATCCTTTGTTTCAATTAAAAATGCGGGCAACTTTTTAACATCAAAAAGGTAGGTTTTACTTGATAAGGGAACAGTTGATGTTTCTAATTTAAATTCTTCTGTAGCACCGGAAAGAGATTTTGCACCAAAAGGAGAATGTTTATTTAAAGTATAAAACCAATGAAGATCTAGATCGTTCATGTCTGGGTAATCATAGCCTGACATGAGACGAAAGCTAGGTAAATCCTGACAAAGTGTTTTTTTCTCCAAATCTTTTAAAATCTTCTCTACGAAAAAGTTCTCATCTAAATCGCCTTTGTACTTTAAAAGTATTTTTAAAAGGGTCGAATTTTCTGGGTTTCGGGTTACATTTATGCTTTTTTCGAACACATCTTCTCCAAAAATGGATTTTTGGATAGGGAAAGCAGATATGTTTTTTTCAAGAAAAAGGGCTTTTAATTCAGAATTGAGTTGATCGAGGTTTTTATAAAAACAAAGTCGGTTTTCATAAAACTCATTGTAGAAAAACGGATTTTGTTGGGAAATACCATGAACTTTATTGCCTTTGATCTTCGATATTTTAACCAAATTCAACTTATCAGTTGTCGATTGTGACAAAAGTGTTTTTCTGCTGTAAAAAGAAGTCTCACCTTTCGCCGGTTTAAGGGGTAAAGCAAAGTTAAGTTGAGGGTTTTCTGCACTAGAAAAAATGCTCAAAGGTTCATTCGAATCTTTTTTTTGAAATTTTTTTAATGCTTTGAGATACGATGGCAATTCATCCAGGTTTCGAGCCATTGCCTCAAATGAAGAAAGTTTGGATAAAAAATTCCCTGAAGGCAACATATAAAAATTACACGAGACCCCAATCAAATTTTTATTTGTAAAAGATTGTGGTTTTTTTATTTTTGCAAGAAATTGAGGCTGTCCAAACAGGAATTTACTAGAATACGTCGATTTGTTTTTTTTATTTAATAAAGAGTTGTTAAATAAAGGCGATTTCGACGCATATTCGAAAGTTTCAAATTTTAGTTTTGGTCTAAAGCTTTTTAATATCGGTAAATTTTTTTCAAAAAAAGGATTGGCATTGCCAAAATGAGACTTATCAGCGAGAAATTGAGAAAAACCTAAAGCAAACGGAAAAAAAGTAAGAATTGTTGCTAAATTGAGAGGCTTAAAATTCATTTTTTGTCTTGAATTTAAACGATGAGTTGAAACCCATTTTTTAAGCTGAAATCCTTTGTCTTTGTTTTCTCCCAAAGTTAAATTAGCTTCTTCGATCGTGTTTTTTAAATCTTTTTCTATACGCATATCTATAATTTAATGGGGACTATAAAGTTAAATTTTAATAATGAAAGTGCTGCAAAAAAGCTTCTCAAGTAAATAGGTAACAACCTAAAACACTAAGGACAATTTACTTTTTCTCACAAGTGCCACATTAGGGTTCCAGGTACGGACAAAAACAAGGTTTCAAATCATGTTTTTACATTCTATCTTTACTGTTATGAATGCCCAATTATTTTTGGTTCTGGTTCCAAAGTCTTTTTTTTATTATAATGATTTGTAAAGATAGATCAACTTGATGTTTTTGCGCAAGTTATAATTATTTTCCAAAAATTGTTTTATTTTGGGTTCCAAAAATGCATTTTTGGAAAGCGCGTAATTTCGATTTTGACCAAGTATGACTAAACCCTTTTCCAAAAATGCATTTTTGGAACGGGACAATATATAATAATGCCTTTTTAACTCAGTTGGTAGAGTATTTGCATGGTAAGCAAAAAGTCGCCGGTTCAAATCCGGTAGAAGGCTGGAAAATTACTGTTGAACACAAAAAGTTGAACCACATCTGACTTAGTCTGCCGCTTTCCTGAAACGGCTTTGCAAACCATTTAAAGGTATTTTTGGTCTATTCGAAAAAAAAGAGTTTTTTTAGAAGTGATTTAAAAATGGGCACTATTTTTTGAAAGAAACAGACTTTTGGCAAAACTTTAGGGAAATAAGTTATGTAGATTCTTGCACCTTCTCAAGTTCTAGAAAGTTTTTAACAAAACTATTTGTTGGGTGATCAGAAAGTTCTTGAGCACTACCTATTTGTAAAATTTTACCTTTTTCTAAAATGACAATTTCTTGAGCTAATTCCATTGCTTCAGAATGGTCGTGAGTAACAAAAACAGTTGTCACAGAAATTTGATGATGTAACTCTCGTAACCAAGACCGAAGTTGCTTTCTTATTTTTGCATCTAAAGCTGCAAAAGGTTCGTCGAGTAGTAAGACTTTTGGTTCAACAGCTAATGCTCGAGCCAACGCTACTCTCTGCCTTTGCCCCCCGGAGAGTTGATTGGGATAACAATCTCCAAATTTTTCCAATTGCATTAATTTTAAGAGTTCTTGAACTCTCGTTTTTTTTAAATGAGAGTCAATCTTTTTGACATCAAGCCCAAACGCAATGTTTTCAGAGACGCTTAGTTGAGGAAATAGTGCGTAATTTTGAAACACAAAACCGATCTCTCGATCTTGCAGCTTCATATTGGTTGCATCTTGACCCTCTAACCAAATACGACCAGAATCTGGTTTTTCAAGCCCCGCTAAAACTCGTAACAATGTAGATTTTCCAGATCCTGAAGGACCTAATAAACCAACCAAAGAACCATTTTTAATTTCTAAATTTACTCTATCCAAAGCGTGAAAAGAACCAAAAGTTTTGGATATATTTTCAACTAAAATACTCATATTTTTTCTTGGAAATTTTTTTTATAAAAAAATGTTAAACCAAAATTAAAAAGTTTTGACAACATTTTTTTCCCCCTTGAATTTAAAATTTAAGAGAAACCTCATCCAAAATTTTGGAAAGAATTTTGGAAAGCAAACGACTCGGGAAACAAGTGTTATCAAAAAATGGAGACCATTTTTTGAAGAGCCGTTTGCGGGCCAATGTACAAATTCGAGGACTAAATGCGCTTTTATAACATATATTTTACGATAATAAAATTTTCATTTGATAATTTTGTTTACTGGTGAAAACTTTTTAATGTAACACCAGGAAACAAAAGTATTAAAGAATAGTTACTGATATACCGTGCGAACGCGGAATTGTTTTGGTTCGTCATTTAGCCAATTTAGTCGAGTTTGTGTACCACAGGCTAACTCAAATGTTTGAGTTATTGTTTGAGTATTTATAAATTCAACACTGGTTTTATCACCAGCGATAAGACTCAGTAATTCTTCAAACTCATCAATAAGGTGTATGTATTGTGATTTTTTTGGAGATTGGGCGAAACGACGTAGTTGTTCTTCACGAATTTTTGTAAGTGGCCCACGTTCACCATATGGAACTTTTCCATGAACTTTTAAAGGTGCTTCTTTATACAAAGTTATTGTTTCCGATAAAGCTTGTTTTAAAAAAGAACGTGGAACAATTAGATCTAATAAACCATGGTGTAATAGATATTCCGACGTTTGAAAATCGTCCGGCAATTGTTCCTGCAAAGTTTGTTCGATAACTCGACGACCAGCAAAACCAATGAGTGCTTTTGGCTCAGCAAAAATAAGATCACCCAACATAGCAAAACTTGCTGTTACGCCACCTGTTGTTGGTGAAGTTAGAACAGAGATATATAGAAGTTTAGCACAATTTTGGTGAACATGCAGGGCAGCTGAGATTTTCGCCATTTGCATTAAACTTAAAATTCCTTCTTGCATTCTAGCTCCACCAGAAGCACAGACTAGAATTACAGGTAAGCCCTCTTGAGTAGCATATTCAATTAAACGGGTAATTTTTTCGCCTACTACAGACCCCATGCTGCCGCCCATAAAATTAAAATCCATAACCCCTAACGCTACTGGAATACCATCAAGTAGTCCCGTTCCTGTTTGAACAGCATCCTGTAAGCCTGTACGTTCTTGTGCATCTTTTAATCTTTCAGTGTAAGCCTTTTGATCTCTAAATTCGAGTGGATCACAGGGTGATACAGTTTCATCAAAAGGCCGCCAAGTACCATTATCAATTAAATAGTCAATTCGCTCAGTACTACTCATTTGTAGATGGTAACCACAACCAAAACATACACGCTGATTTTCCTTTAAATGCTTAATATACAAAATTACACCACAATGGTCACAGCGAGTCCAAAGACCTTGACTCACGTCAGATTCTGGATGGTTGTATTTAGGTGCATTTAATAGCTTTAATTTTCGTTGATTTTCTATCCAAGAGAGAATTGACATAGTAATTTTTCGTTAATTTTTTTATCTTGTTGGCACATTTTATGCGTTTCGGGAAATTGGTTCTCCTTTCTTCTAGGGTAACACAAAAACTTACGAAAAGAAAGACACGAAATCAATCTTTTTGCTAAAATCCTTCAACATTTTTGATCAAGGGGTTCCAAAATTCGTGAATTTTGGAAGTGGAGGGGCCTTCTTCCTACAAAATCTTTTTTGTCCTACTAATTTTTTCCAGAAGGGATTCAAGTTCTCTTAAACCTGTTAGATAAGAGTTCGTGTACCTGTACCGCGGGCGGTCCCTCCCCCGCCGAAACCGGGCAATGTTTGGGAACAGCTCAGGTCCAGGTACTAAAACGAAACTCAATAGATAAAAAAGAAAAGTTTTAGTTAATTTCTTCTTTCTCAATATATAAAAACAGAGAAGCCATAGCTATTGCTGGAAACACGAGTCCGACTAATGGAACTAAAATGCTAGGTAAGAATTGAGCACTCATACAAACTCCTTTGAACAAATTTATGAAATTATAACAGTAAAACTGTTAATCTTCTTTCTATTATATAAAATTTTCTTTATAAAAACGAGGGTTTCTGTTAGAACAACGAAAAAGCTCACCTAACAAAGCAGGGGAGAACTCATATTATGTGGTCTAAAAATGGTCCTCATTTTCAGAAGGAATTTGGGTAACGTTTTGAAAAAAATATAGGCCCTACCGGATTCGAACCGATGACCCGCTGCTTGTAAGGCAGCCGCTCTACCAGCTGAGCTAAAAGCCTTTTGTCTGCTTTAAGTATATCAAACTTTATAAAAAGAAACAAGTTGTAGAGAAAATAACACAAAGATATATGCCTTTTTTCTTTGACTCAATTTACGAGATGTTCCTTTCCCAAATGGAATAAAGAAAAACTTCCTCTCCTTCCAAAATTAAGTAATTTTGGAACCAATTGGAGGGAGAAAATTGCCTTTGGTCGGACTCGAACCGACACGTTAAATAACACCAGTTCCTAAAACTGGCACGTCTACCATTCCGTCACAAAGGCTTTGTTTCGTTCAGTATACTAGGAAAATATTTTTTTTCAATAAGAGTCGTAAACTTTGCATTCTAGGCCCGGTTGTAATTAGTAGTTACACAGGTCATGATTCAGTTTATTCATATAGTATAAAATCATAGTTTTACACTAAGAAAATTGCAATTATTCTTAAGTACCTTGCATTAGACTATCTTCCCAGAGGGCCTCCCCTCAAGTATTGTCGCCCCTTACACGTTTCACTTCTTAGTTCGGGATGGATAAGGTGGTTCCATGCAAGCAAGAATACAAGGTAGTGACATAACTTCTTTCCCAAAAATAAATTTTTGGGCTAAAGTTATGTCGGGTATTTTTTTGTGTGGTCAAAATCAATCGGTCTATTAGTACAGATCAGCTGAAACTATTACTAGCCTTACACCTTCTGCCTATCAAACAGGTAGTCTTCCTGTGACCTGATGGAGAGCACTCATCTTGAGGTGGGCTTCCCACTTAGATGCTTTCAGCGGTTATCCACTCCGCACATGGCTACCCAGCGTCTACCATTGGCATGATAACTGGTATACCAGAGGTGCGTCCTTCCAGGTCCTCTCGTACTATGGAAGGCTCCTCTCAATGCTCTAACGCCTACACCGGATATGGACCGAACTGTCTCACGACGTTCTGAACCCAGCTCACGTACCGCTTTCATGGGCGAACAGCCCAACCCTTGGGACGTACTACCGCCCCAGGTTGCGATGAGCCGACATCG
>Ga0209230_10000173_pt1 | contig 23579 bp, 13 predicted proteins | sample LakOntMetagenome_FD_187467 | JGI IMG/M metagenome (GOLD analysis project Ga0209230, IMG submission 187467) | Freshwater and sediment microbial communities from Lake Ontario - Sta 18 epilimnion Metagenome (SPAdes) (version 2) | ecosystem: Environmental > Aquatic > Freshwater > Lentic | place... | reverse complement strand
GTAGTAGTAGTAGTTGTGCCACATCCACAAGCAGTTACACATGTCAGACGTTCTAATTGCTTAGATATCTGCCATAGTAAGTTAGCTTGTGTGCTCCAACCAATTTGTCTACTAGGTATAGCCATTTTCTTTTATATTTATTAGTTATAAACTCTTATTTCAAATGTTACAGCAAATCGTAAGTCATTACTAGATATTATATCATCTTCATAAGCCACACTCACTGTTCCTGTGAATATCTCTAAAACACCTGGTTGATTAGATGTATCAGGAGCACATAGCACTCTTAATTGTAAACGATCTGTAGGATTTGATTTATTGATTGTATCACTTATAAAAATAGCTGTTTTATTATCTGTAAATAAATTATTAGACCAACATCTATATCTACCTGGTGCTTTATATTCAAATGATATATTTCCAAGAGTATTTTCTAATACTATTGCTGTTGGAGCTCCTGTATTAAATCGTAATTCACCTAATAAATTATCTCCCCAACTATTTGGTGTAGTTCCTGTAGCAGAAAAAAATGTACCTGGATTATTATTAGGAGCACCTACATTAGTAAAATCAGCTGTACCACTATCATTACCTACAATTTGATAAGTGATACCAGGTAATAATGGAAGATCCATAAGTAAAGTTGGGCTATCACCACCAGTCTGTGTCAATAAAGCTGTATACACTCTATAAACAGGTAAAGTGGTTGTAGTAGTTGTAGTACTACTACTTGTGCTCGTAGTGGTTGTACAAGCCTGAGCTGTAACATTAGTAAGTTGCTCTAATTGCTTAGAGATTTGCCACAAGAGGTTATCTTCTGTTCCCCAGCCTATTTGTCTAGATGGTATTGCCATGATTTTTATTTTAAAAGATTGTTAAATGACGCTATAAATGTAGTGATAATTTTTTATATGAGTTACAAATATATTTATTTATTTCTACACTACGTTAACTGTTGATAAAAACATACTGAACCTGCTTTTGCTGTAATGGCTGAACTAAGCACCTCACTTGCAAATCTTGCTATCACTGTTCCATTAACAGATGGTATAATATAACCCTCTATAACTGCATTATTACCTACTAACTGACCTGATGATGCATTAGAAGCAGCAGGTAAATCATACGCAATGCTATTAGCATTTCTTGTTGTTGTAGTTGCTGCAAGTGAATACTCACTCATGAAACATAATGATGTAAATGATGGTCCTGATATAGAAAATCTTGAACCAGTTGTTGTTAATGCTGCTGAATAGTTTATATAAAACTTAAAATAATAAGCTTTACTTGCAAGCACAGGAAATGATAACCCTGTTACATCTTGTATTGTATTAGCAACTGCGTTATTATTTATTACATCTGATCCAAGTATCACTGCATTTAATGTACTTGATGCTGGATTATTACCTTGATTTAATGATGTCTTTACAGAACCAGCGTTACTCATAACTTTAAAACCTAATCCTTCTTGATATTCAATCTTTTCACAAGGAGCAAGTGTTGTTACAAATAGTTCATACAACGTACCATTATCATTAAAGGATATTGTTACAGTTTTATTAGCAGTGTCGCTATTATATATAGATATATAATCAACTATTCTTTGTGTAGATGCTGCAGGAGAATCAACTAAATCAACATAAGTAGTATTGTTAGTATTCAATACATTTCTTACTGGTACAATACTAGTAGTTGTAGTGTCTCTGTAAGATGCAAAACATCTAAATTGATTAGTTGTTACAGTGGTATCAAGTTTAACCTGTATCTTATCTGTTGTATTTGTTAGTATTATCATTTTAATTATTTATTTCAGATGATAATACACAATAACCTTGTGTACCATCATTGTTTATTAAATGAACATAAGTTTCAATATCTACAACATCAATAAACCAACAAGTACATTGTTCTCCATTATAAGTAATTATATCATTAACCTGTATCATAACTTTATATTCTTAAAAAAGCTGTTCGTTGTACCTCATTAAACGTTAAAGGTGTAAAACCTAAAGCATTCTGTTTGTTATTAAATGTAGTCCAATCTGTAGCACTTAAATATCCATCAGTTGATGTTGTAGCTTGTGTAATACTAAATGTTCTATCTGCAGTTAAATCACCACCACCACTCAAAGGAGATGTTGTGGATATTGTTCTTGCATTTGTAACTGGTGTATATCCTAATGCTGTTGTTACATCTGAAGATGTAATAGACGATAAATATGTAGTTGTATCTAATGTAAATGTTCCAACAGCAGTCATTTTAACAAATGGCGTGCCTGTTGTCCATGTTGGATAGTTTAATGTTCCCCATGTACCAACTGTTGGTATTGTAGGAAAAGTTTGAAATGCTCCTGTACCATCTATATATTGAGAAACTGTTCCTGTAGGTAAAGGATAATAAACAAGATCATATGTTGGTTGTCCATTAGCCCATACAACATTTGGATTAGGATAGGTTCCAGATAAGTCACCTCCTGCAGGACCTGTTGGAGAACCACCTCCTCCCCCTGTACTAACTTCTTTTACTTTTCCATACTTATCTATTACAACAAGTTTAGCAGAGTTAGCTGAGATGTTTCCATTCTTATCTATAAACTCATACATTATGTTTCTTGTGTTGCTCTAATGTAATATGTTGTTCCAGCTACATCAGAAATGAGTTGTATGTAATCACCTTTGAAAAGAATATATGATTGTGTATCTTGTATAGAATCACCTGCATTTAAAGATAGTTCGTATATAGGTATTGCATGAATACCTGGCCCAGTCATAAATCTATTAAGATTGAATACGTAATTAGAATTAAGATTGTTGATAATAATATTAGTTATAGTTAATGATGTAGTGGTACAAGTTATTTTTGTACTACAATCTATCGCTACATTACCTTGATATATTACTTCCATACATTTAATGTTATTGTCATAATTCCAACATATAGAACATATGTGTCAAAATCATATTTCTCATCAGCATGCATAACATCCCAACCTAAAGCCAGTCTATCATGTGGCCAATGAAACACTATTTCTAATTCCCATTCCATTATTTACCCTGTCCTCTATAAAGCTTCTTGTAATTCTTAGAGCTTTTTAAGTTTGATGTTTGTGCTTTAGCATGTATATTTGGTCTATTGACCTTTGGTGCTTCTACTTTTTGTACTACGTTGGTTATTTTTGCCATTATATTTTATTTAATTGGAAGTGCATTCCATCTTTACGTGTCCATGTTCCACCCCAATCAAATCCTGCATCTGTAAAACATTTTACAAACCCTGATGACAACTTAGGAGTTTTACCAAGACCATTTTCAAATGCATTTATATCAACAGCAATTCCCCAAGAATGCAATGACATAGAAGTTAATCCTCTTTTCTTTCTAATGTTAAAACAACCATCCCATGTTTTAATTTCTTTTACATGACCAGTTGAAATTAAGTTTTTAAATGCTTGTGTGAGAGGTGCAACAAAATCTTTGTTGCAATATATCCTTTTAGGTATTAAACCTATTTCAAGTTCAGTTGGTACATCAAAAAGCACCATGCTTTTTTGTAAGTTTGGATCTCCATATTTTTTTAAACATTGTGCACTTGTTACCATAATTTATTTTTTAAATTTAATTTTCCAATACATTCCAACACCATATGTTATAGTGCCATCAAAGTTAATTTCAACATTTGCCTGATATAGTTGATCTTTTTTGGTTTTGTATATTAATCCAGGACTAATAGATTGTAGGGTTCCTTCGTCACCAAACAAGTTACCTCCTATATAAAGCTGTCTTTTGGGATCTTGTTCTTTAATAATTGTAACTGTCTTAGTAACAAAGGGTATTTTATAATCTTTTATGTAAGTTCTTTGTTTTAACTTGTTTAACCACACTGTATCAATGATTGTTATCTTGCCAATGCTGTCTAGTTTTATTGTATCTGAATACACTCTCAATGCAGAATGTTCTTTTAATAAAACTTTAAATCTTGCATTACATGTATCTATACTTTCTCCAGGAGTGTATTTAGGACCCTCTGGTTTAACATATACAACACTTTTCTCTTTAACCTTTTTAATTATAGTGTCTACAGTATGCACCCAAACAGTATCAATCTTAACAAAAGTTGTCTCTTTAGGTATAAACACTTCATCAGTACAAGCTCTTTGTAATAATATTATAAATACTAATACAGTTATCGTACCAATTATGAAGTAATTTTTAATTTGATTTCTTTGATTTTTTAGAAGCATCACTATAGTATAATTTAAAAGCAGCAAATGATATAATTATAATTCTTAATATTGTTCCTGCCCAAACAGGAGCATTTAACTCACTTAAAAGTTGAACTAATAAGTCAGTAGTTTGATCAATTATACCACCTATTATTAATACTATAGGTAGTATATTATTTTTTATCCAGTTGTATACAATATTATCTTTCATGATTATTTAATTTCTAGTTCATCTTCTTTTTTAGCAGGTTGTTGCTCATTAATTTTTTCACGTTTTGATCCATACACATAAGCTTTTAGTGTTGTCACATCTTCTTGTAATGTTTCAATTCTAACTTGATTTCCACTTTGGTTTTCAAGTAGTGTTTTAACATCACTTCTAACTTCTGAAAGATCTCTCCAAATAAACAATCCAACTACTGTTAATAGAAATGGACTGACGTAAGCTTTTAAAGCATTAGCAAACTTATCATTTTGCTCGTTATTTGTTGCCATGAAATAATATAATTAATGATTAATGTACAATTTTAAGAAAATCTCCTGTTCTGTATATTTGACCAACAACTAAGCCAGCAAATAATGCAGAAGAGTTATTACTAAATTGAGGAGTGATTAAAGGAGCAGTTAACACAATGTTCCAATCTGTTGCTCCAGTCCCTACAGACTTAGCAAAGTATAAGATCTTTGTGGTTGTATCTAAATAAGTTTGTCCTAGATATATAGCAGGGATGCTAGGAGCAGTGGTACCAAAAATTGGTACTAAATTATTGTTTATCTTAGCTAATATAGATTCAAGATCCTCTAAAGGATTCACTTTTATATTAGGAAGAATTGGGCCATTGTATATAATGCATTTAGCATTCTCATACACAGCACATGTTGGGCAAATTGCAGCTGTTCTCATGTGAGCAAAGTTAAATATTAATTATGTATTTTGAAAGGGGGTGTATCAAATAAATGATATAATATAGCGTTCTTATCTTCTAGCTTCTGCAGTAACTTTTATACCTTGTGCTTTAGCTAACTCAGGATATAAATAAGCAAGATATTCATTTTGGATTTGAGCAGCTACAGGTATCATATTAAAGAAGTATTTAGTAGGATGAGACTTTTCAATCATTTCTTCATCATCTGTTGCTTGTCCATACATTTCTTTACCTGTATACCAAAACACTTGTCCAGCTCTACTTAAAAGACCAAGAGATGGAATTACAGATCCTTTGGTCATACTTTCAAACGATAGAGGATTGTAATAGAATGTGATCTCATCAGATATCTTGTTTATAAGTTTTAGAGTCCATCTGTATTTATTCTTTTCTTCTTCTGTAGCATCTTCTGGTGGTTCAGCAGATTTAGCTGCAATAAGTAAACCAATAACACAAAGCAATAGATATAGTTCTTTCATTTGATTAGCTATTTGTTCTCTCATAAGATCTTGGAATTCCTCTTCTGTAATCTCTAATTCCTGACCAGTCTTTCTGAAATAGTCTAACTTCTTAACTTCAAGTATTTCATTAAGTATTTGTAATCCTTCATCTGTACCAGTTATTATAGCTCTCATTTTTGCTATGTTTTTAAACCCTACATATTGCCAGGTTTTAACAAATGCTCTAGTTCTACCATACTCCCATTTATCAAGCTCTGCATTCTTATCAATTCCTAATGTGTGTTCAGCAACCAGTTTAGGCATCCAGTTTTTAAACATCATGAACGAACTAAATATAGTATCTCTTCTGTAGCCAGCTTTATTGTCTTCATTCATCTGACCATTAAGCTTTCTACCATATTCAATAATCATTGTTCTGAATTTAGCAAGCTCTATGTCACTCACTCCTGGAATTATAACTTCATCATTTTCAATAGTAGCCACCTTGTCTAAAGAAGAAGATTCTTTTAGCTCTTTTACTCTTTCTTTGAATGATTTTTCTAAAGCCTTTCTTTCGCTTTCAGACAATCCTTTTCTAGCATTTCTATCTTGTTTCTTTAAATACTGAATTATGTTAACTATCTTACCATCTACTACCATTGAGTTATCAATAATACTCAACGCACTACCCATCTGTAATCTTCTTTCAGCAAAAGAGTTGGTTGACATCATCACATCACTAAATGTCCATGTAGATAAATATTTACCAAGACCTTGTTTCTTAGCTATTTTTCTTCTTTCTTCTGTAGTTACATCTTCATTCAATGGTACAATAAGATCTAGAATTCCTTTTTGTATTACACTGAAGTTGTTTCCTGTAACAATCTTGAAGTTGTTCTTTTGGAATTCTCCAAATGAATACATAGATCCTCCATTAACAAATGCTTGAAAATTGTATCCTATAAAGTTAGCTCCAGCAATAAGAGGTTTAAGTCCTACAGCAAGAGCACGTGTTAATGTATCAGCATTACTTAATAGCTTTTTAGCATTTACTGTCTTTGCTTGTTTATCTTCATCTGTTTTGCCTAATTTTTCTCCAAGAGTAGCAAAACCAACGTTTCCTAATGATCCAAGATCTTGTCCTAGTTTATATAGTCCATCATCAATGATTGTTTTTAATACATCTGCATTCTTGTTCTCTGATTCATTTACACTCAACTCTGCATCTGTAAACTGAACTTGTCCATTTTCAAATATAAGACTTCCTTTAGCTTTTTCAACAGCATGTAATGTAAGTAGAGTGTTCTCTAAGTTTTTAGAACTCTCATATTCCAATAAAGACTTAACCCACATTGCTCCAATTTTATTAAGATCAGTAGATAGTTGATTTACATTTTTATCTGTTTTAGTAAAGTATTTAGGAATTGACTTTCTCACCTTACCTGTCTCAGGATCTGTCTTAGAAACATTTTGTTCTTCGTTTATTCTAGTTTGATAGAAATCTGTCCACAAAGATTCTTTTGCCTGAGCAGATAAATCATCAGTTTGAGCAAACTTCTGAAGCATTGTAGCTTCTATTAATGGAAAGAATGAACTTCCTTGTTTCTCAAGGTATCCCATTTGTCTAGCTTTAGCATTTAAGTTACTATAGAATTCCCATACATCAAATGCAGCTTTGTTTCTACGCAAGTCCATGTATTCTTTAGATAGATGTCCTTCTTCAAGCATCACTTCTCTAAACAACTGTTTGAATCTGTAGTTATCATATCCATCAAATTTATCACTTTCTATATCTAAAGAGTCTCTAAGTTTAGCTCTTCTCCAAGAACGCTGTAATGAATCTTCCTCTGCATCATTTGAGAATACAGTTTTATCAAGATCTGCTAATCCTTTTTCAATTGCTGCTTTAGAAAGTTTATTGTATTCAGTAATGTTCATGTTGTTTAAGAAGAATGCCTTATCACGTTTCTCTCTAGCATTTTTTAATTCATTCCAGAATACAGGATCAAACTTCTTAATAAGATTTAATCCTGTTGGAGACATTGTCCCAATCAAATCAAATGCTTTTACACCTCTGGCTGCAGCTTCTTTCTCTAATAGAATAAGTAGTTTTTCATACTCTTTCATCTTTCTAGCAAACTCAATGTTTACAAGACTCTTAGCATTCATCAGTAAGTTAGAAGCAAGCTTGATGATTTTAGCAGAAAGCTTAGATCCTTCTAAGAATGTCTTAGCAAAACCATCTATTTCTTTTTCAGCATTAAGAATAGTTTCTTTTGTTTTCTCTGTAGTGATGCCTTCTTTCATTCCTAAGTGTACAGCATATTGACTCTGTAAATCAGAAATCTCATTCAACATTCGACCTGCCATAGAAGCTATATGCTCTAATTCCTTTAATGTCTTTCTGTTCTCATCAGTCATTCCTTCTCTTTCATATTCAGAAAGAAACACTTGGTCCATTGATGTAAACTTTACAGCACTTGCACCATACTCAATTAAGTCTCCTAGTTTTTTATCTAGCTCCTCTTTACTTATTGTTTCATAGTCTACATTAGCAAAGTCATCCAATGCAGTTCTTGCGTTGTTCAAAAATGATTTACCTACAGTTACAAGAGGTGAGAAGTTTAATCTAACATGTAGATTACGAATAGCATCACTTAACTTGTTAATCTCTAATATCTTAGCATATCTATCTTCAGCAGGTACTGGTTTCTTGTATAGTTTTTCCCATTGCTCTCTTAATGATTTAACAAGAGAATCAATCTTTGGGTTACCTGTAGTTTCTGAATTGATGGGAACAGGAAGTAAGTATAAGTTTGTTTCTTCTAATGAATTCATCTTACCTATCTCCATAGATGTAGGAGCAGAGAATCCACTTTCAGGTTTTCCTTCAACAGAGTATTTATAATTTATCACAAAAGGAATCATTCTGGCCTTTCTCAATTGATTAGGCTTCAATCCATAGTTGTAAAGCATTTTTGTATACTCACCCATCTGAGCTTTCCAATCTTTCTGTTTACCCCAGTGGATATCTTCATTAAGACTCTTGTTAACAGATGTAGTTTTCCAGTCAAGGATGTCCACTTTAACATCTTCTGTACCATCTTCTTTTGTATAAGGCTCAATAGCAATGAAGTCAATTGCAGATGCAAGTTTACCTTTCACCTTTTCATTAACTACTTTTGGTTCTAATACAAAACGTGTACCTGGCTCATAAGAGTTAATAAGCTCTTTAGTAAATTGTTCTACTCGTTCTTTAACTTTAGGAGTAAGTTTAGTTGCTATCCCATTAGTTAAAGGAGTGTTTAATTTATATCCATTCTTATCAATAAGATTGTTAGTAACGTATTTGTATATGTAATCATGTATCTCAGTTCCCCAATCTCTTTTCTGGTCATCTAAGAACTTCTGAAGATCAGTTCTATCAGGCATTTTACTACCCTTTTTAAGCTTTTCTGTTACACCAGGAATCTGTTCAGGAAGACCATCAAGTGTATAGTGTCTAGGTATCACTTTACCTGATGCATCTGTTGTTTTCTCAACTCTTTGTATTCTTTTATTGAAGTCAGCAATTGTATCATACAGTTTATCTACAACAGAGTTTTTAACCTGATAGAATATACCACCATTAGTTATATCAGAAACAACACCACCCACTTTACCAGATAACACTCTGTTAGAAGTTTGTTGGAATATATCTATATTAGATTTTCTATATTGTAATTTAATTAAATCAAGAATGAAATCAAAAAATTTCTGAATCATAGAACGATTAGCTTCATCCATTAACTCAGGAAACTGTGTAGAGCCTTCAGATTCATTGATAATCAATTCAGCTATAAGTTTATCCACAGCTTCCTTCTTTATCTTTCTAATGTCTGGTTTACCATTAGCTAATTGATATGCTTTCTTACCCTTATAAGCTTTCAATGTCTCATCATAGATTTTGAATCTACCTATCTTAGAGATCATTTCTGTAATAACTCTTGGATTAGTTTGTTCTATAATAGCTGTAGCTATGTGTATCACCTCTTCTGTTATAGCATAGTTTTCCTTACCCTGAGCAATAGCAATTACTCCTTTAAATAGATCAGCAAGTCCATTTATTCCTTTAACATTTATATCAGGATTACCTTTAGCATATTCATCTAATGATTGTATATCTACATCCATCTGTTTAGCTACACCTCTCATTACAGAGACTGTCTGTGCAGAAGCTTTAGATGCAGGCATATCTTCTAATTGAAGAGAAACAAACTCTTCAGGATTAATATCAAGTTTAGCAACTGATTTAACCTCTATATCATCCAAGTTAGGAAAGCCATCTAATCCATTCTTTTCTTGCCACAAAGAAACCTTTGCAGCAAGAATTACTGGATTGATGTTAGATTGTTCAGCTAATGCCTTAAACTCTGGTGAGCTTCTATTTACACAGTATGCCATATTAACATTCTTTTATTTTAATTTTTTCTTCATCTGATAAACCATCCCATTCTTCTTGTGCAATATTTTCAGGTTTTTCAATTGAAGGTGTTGTACCTAGAAGAGCTAATTCAATTTCACTATCTTCCACTTCTCTTGTCACCTTTAAGAATCCATTATCTAATACAGATTGTGTAGACACTGTTGACAAAGAATCTAAAGGAAACTCTTTACCATAAAACTCTTGTGCTCTGAATGAATCACCCCAAGCATTTATAGCTTTGTATACATAGTTTAAATATACTTTACCATCATATTCAGATTCTTGAATCAAAGGAACTCTTTTACCATCTTCATTCACTGTGTACACTTTCTTAAACAAGCCTTTATTAATGTGAGCTGTATCACCTGTTCTTCTAGCTTTCTTTCTTTGGTTCTTAGTAATCTTATCTTCCCAAGTGAATGAAACAAAATCATTACGTCCTTCTTTTGAACCTTTAGAGAATACAATCATTTTAGGAAGTTCTCCTGCAGTCATTTTTTTCTCTAACTTTTTACTCAAGAACTGTTGTTCTTTATAAAACCATCTTCCTGGAGTTGATTTACTTTCTTGTAGCTTTCCTTTTCTATAAGATACAATGTTAGTATTATTCCAGTTGTTTCTTTCCAGTATATCTAATGTCTTGAAGTCAGCTAAGTTAGGTATATTTTCTAGATTAGACAATGTTTCATTGTAAAATTCTTTGAAGTCTTCATAAGGAAGAAGGTTAGTAAATGCAATAGGAGAGTTAGTAAGTCCTGACTGTATTACAGCAAGTCTAACAAGTTTTCCATAAAGATCTTTGTTCTCATCTCCTAGTTTCTTTTTCAGTTCTTCAAATCCATATATGATTAAGTTTTGGTCATACACTTTACCATCTCTTCCTTTGATAGAAATGTTATCCACTTTAGGAATAAACATATTCATCATCTTTTTAACTTGTCTAGGAAGGTATCCTAATCTATTTAGTAACTCAACACTTATGTCTTCTTTCTTATAAGTGTTACCATCACTTAGTTTGTATTCATCTAATATAATCTTATTACCAGCTTCAAGCTGTAATGAGTTAATGATTAAGTTATCAAACAAAGGATGATTCTTATCTTTCAACACCTTATCTCTAAACTCAATAAGTTGTTTAGCAGCACTTTTTTCTGTTGCAGTTCCTAATAAGATTTTCTTAATAGAGTTGTTAAGCTTTCTATTATTTTGTACAGCCCAATCAAAAAGATCATTCACTGTTTTCTGAGAAATCTTAAGGAAGTCTCTATCATTAAGATCTGCATAAGGAATAAGAACAGGTTCTAACACAGCTCTTATCTTAGGTTTATCAGATACAAGAATTTCAGCATTTGCATCACGTATGTCATATATTGTTTGTGCAAGAGGTCCTATAAAAGAACTACTTAGAATAGCATCTATAGCAGGTATTATATCACTATTTTCATTTACAGAAGAAAATATAGTCTTTTGTGCTTTAGCAAGTTGTACTTGTTTCTTAGTTACTAAATATGGATCATTGATTGTAGCTGTGTCAAAGTTAGAACCTTGTGTCACCTGGAACAAATGATTACCCATCATGGAATACTTTAAGAACTCATCTAATACAAATGATTGTGCAGCTAATTCTTTAGGACTCATGTCTGCAGGAGACTTACCTATCATGTCAAATAACTCTGTCTCACTAGGCATCTCATCTACTTGTTCATCAGTTAAGTATTCATACTTAGCATCTGCAACAAAGTTATCAATGAACAACCATGAGTATCCATTGTTCTGAATTGTTTTTAAGTACTCACGAACAATTGGTTGGTTCATAAAAAAACCAACTGTCTTAATAGGCACACCCACTTTAGTTAAGAACAACCATGTAGAAGCTACGTTTGGTGTAGCACCAAGTCTCATAATCCATGGTCCCTTAGCAATATCCACATATCCATCAATAAACTGTCCAATAGTATCAGAGATATATGTTTTATCATCAGCACTTTTTGTTTTAGATAGAGTGGCATATCTTTCACCATTGATCATAATTGAGTTATGTTCTTTGAAGTTAATCTTACCATCACCTAACCATTGTCTATCTTCCTCATTAACTATTGTTTTTATTTTTTCTGGATCAATAAATATAGGAGCACGTTGATTTTGAGCATGATTTGTTTGATTCACAGCAGCAATACCAATAGCATACTTACCAGTAACAAATGCATGTCTCAAGTTAGTCATGAATGTTCTACTTAGCATGTTCTTAACATCACCATAGTCAAGTTCAGGATTACCAAGTTTATCATTTATATCACTTGATAATTTTTTCAAATCCTCAGCAGAGTTAGGTTTGATTAAGTTATCAAAGTTAAGATCGTTCGAAACTAATTTCTGTAGAGAGTCTATGTATTCATTCTCTAATGACTGTCTGTAAATATCATTGATTACATCTTCTCTTTGGAATGAATACTCTTCAGGGAAGATGGCTTCCATTAATTTATCTACAGATTCTCCTTTTTGTAAAAGTTTTTTAGATCTTAGATACTCATTGAATGCTCCATCATCATACATCTTACCAAACGCAGCAATTGCTTTCTCACCTATACCTAAGTAAGGAACCACTTTAGGTTTTCCATCTTCACCAGGATATATGTTTTTCAAATAGATTGACAACTTATCAATATCAAAATCTGATCCAGCTTTCATAACAAGTTCTGATGGAATAACTACTGAGTCTTTATATCCTGCAGGTAAGAACTTAGCTATCTCAAATACATCAATAGAGTTTTGTTTCTGTGTTGGGATACGAAATGCCACACCCATAATAGCTTGAAACTCTTTCTTACCTTCTGGATCATTATTAAAATAATCTATAAGCTCATCCTCAGACATAGTTGATTTAAACCATGGAGCCACCATTATTTGACAAACATTTATTGGCTTACCATTTTCATTTCTAGTATAGAATTTAAGTAGGTCAGAGCTATAAACATTCTTACCTTTAACTATTTGTTGACCAGGTCTTTTTGATTCTAATAATGTATTAGGAATCTGTACCTTCATACCTCCAGATATTTTAGGAGATGTAACATTCTTATCAGCAATAGAATATAGAATGTTTCTGATTTGTTGATATGCAGGTGTTGCTTCTAATACAACATCTCCATTCTTAAATCCATTAAACGCATCAGTGATGTTATAATTCACTTCTCGTTTCAAGATCTCATCTTCTAATGTATTAACTAGTTTGTTAATATCAGATATTCTGAAACTTTTTTTACCATCAGCACCAACTGTTTGTTTTATTCCAAGCTTTTTAAGAAGAGATTTATATCCATGTTCTATCTTAGCTTCTAATAGTTCTTGGTTATGTTTGATCACTTTATATAACTCAGAACTATCTGTTCTCTCAGCCTCAGACATTCCTGTCCATTTAATAAATCTAGCATTGAAATCTGTAATGATATTTCCTTTAGAATCTTTAGTTTGGAAATCAATTGGTACACCAGCTTCTAAGAAGTCCATTGTAACAAGTTTTGTAATCTGAGATCCTTGTGTTACATAGTTAGATTCTTTAGAAGGAATCTCTGCCTGTACACCCATGATACTAAATGGTATTTTAGAAACAGCTTGTTTATCATATATATCTACTAGAGCATTAGGATCTTCAAATGGTGTCTCATCAAAATTACCATCCTTATCATATAGAGGAGATATCTTCTCAGCACCCACTTTAACTCCTGTTTCATATACAGCATAGTCAATATTCTCAGCTTGCATCTTGTTATATAACTTGATAGCATTAGAGTCAGGGTTCATCTTATGAAGTAATCTGAATGATAGAGGAAGCAATGCAAACTTGTGTAAGACAACATCATTATAGTTTCTACCATCTTGTTTGTTACCAGATACAATAGGTTTTCTAGGAGTGTATGTACTTGCTACATTAGGACTGTTTCTATCAAATCTTTCTAGTTCTCTTTTAGTTGCTCCAGACTTAGCTAAATCTTCATACCCCATGTCATGTCTATATTGAGCTTCATTAGCTTCAGTCCATTCTCCAGAACGTATTCCAAAGATACGATTAGCCTTATCAAGAATATATCCACCACCATCAGTCTCTTTGTATGGGTCATAATCCTTAAGATTACTATAACTTAATATATCGCCTATAGTGATTGCTCTGAAGAATTCATTATTCATATCAGTGTAACCAGCATCTCCAGGTTTATATCCTTTGTTATATACAGCATCAAGTGCATCATTTATATCTTGGGATCCAGTCATAAGAGCTTGTCTAGGAGAGTTGAAGTTTTTGATACGTTTCAACTCATCACTATACTGATAAGGATCTGAGTAAAGAATCTTATGCATCTCAATGTTTGCAATCATATAGTTAACTGAAAGTAGTTTAAGTCTATCTTGTAAACTTTCTTCTGTTAATTTTATATCACTACTATTCTCAAACTCAACATCTTCTATAGTTATTCCCTCATCACCATAAAATACAATACCATAATCCCCAAGAAGTTCTCTTGTATCTTTAGCATCTTGTTCAATGAATGCATCTACAGCTCTCTTTATTTGAGATTCAAATGCATTATACACTTCCTCAGCAGGAGTGTTTTTGTATTTTTCATTAGTGATTTCATTATTAAGTTCTTCACCAAGGATAGCCTTAAAGAAACGTAAGTCTGATGCATTCTTTCCTTCAACAACAAAACGATCATCTCTTGAAAGTTCTAGTTCAGACATGAAATAGTTTTTAAAGATCTCATAATGTTTACCATCCATGAAGCTTTTACCACTTAATAACTCACCCATCTTAACAGCCCACTCAATAGATGCATCTCCAGGTACAAGATTTAAGTAGTATCCATTTACATTAAGATTCATCTCTTGCACGATTCTTTCTTTAGCTGTAAGTTTAGAACTTTCTTTCTTTTTACCTTTACGTTGGTTATCCATACCATCAATGTATACAGATTTACCTAAGTCTTCTGTACCCTTGATACGATTACCTGTTCCTTTCTTAGGATCTAAGTTAAACATCTTCTGTAATAATACACTTCCTTTAGCAAATACATCTGTACGTAAGTATCTGTATTGACTATATTCAGGTTGAGTGTCAAGTTCCTTAATGTTATTTAATTTAGAAAGAACATTGTGTAAACTACTTAATGCATTTACACCTATGTAAGTTTGTGTACGTTCTCCATTCATGTTGAAATACGTACTCTCAAATGATTTATTTTCAATGAAAGCTTTAGTAAGTCCTAGTTGCATTAAACGTCCTTCTATGTTCAATGATCTAGGAGTTAATACAGTGATACCTCTAGCAACTTCTCCATTAGCTTCATCTGCTGCCACTTCTGCTTCAGTTTTAGCTTTACCTTGATCATTTAATTCAATGAATGTTTGTTTAATACCTTCTACAGCATCTGTAAAGTTTAATAACTTGTCATCTTTTAACTTCTTTATGTCTTTGATGTTAAACTCAATTCCTAATTCACTAAGTAGTTTAGTATAGCTACTTAAATCTGAACCAGTCAATTGCATTGATTTGATTACATCTGTAGCATAATATCTACCTGTCTTATTCTCATAAGAGAATAACTTAGAATCAGATTTGATTTTATCAATCATGTCAGTAGTCATATCACGCTTAGCTTGTTTAGCAGCACTAGTTAATGTTGAATCACTAACTATCACTTCTCCACCAGGAAGAACGAATACAGATATAGCATCAGCGTTTTGACTCTTCATTGCTTTCCAGAATGCAGAAAACAATTGTATTGTACTTTGATCAAATGATTTGAAATCAACTGTTGCAGCAATACTTGTTTTAGTAAGTCTTGAATATAGATTCTCATAAGTAGGATCAGTTTTAGCCATATCTTTAAGTGTGGCTAACATATCAGTTGGACTTAAGGAGTTGTGAAGTTTGTTTTTCAATTTGATAAACACCTCATCTGCAGGTAGAAGAATAGCACCACCAATAGAAGAACGTTTACCTCTTAGTTTTCTAACTCCATCAACTATGTCTACATAAGAAATAGGAAGAGTTCCTAGTAATAACTTAACAGCACCATTTGCTTTTCTGAATGAATCAATCTTTCTAGCATCTTGCCAGTCTGATTTTCCAGATGCGTCTTCATCACCTAAAACAAGTTCATCATTCTCATCAAACTGTATATCAAACGTTTTAAGCTTTTGTTTGTGTAATTCAATAATGTCATCCCATTTATCAAATACATTAATGTACAAAGCTTCTAAATCATTTTTCTGTTTAGCCCCATCTTTTTTAGTAGTTGTACCATCAGCCATGTTATCTTCAACAAGATCTAATTGATGACCAATTAGATCTGACATTCTTACTTGAAGCATTTGATATAGTTCTTTTTGTCTAGGCTTAACTACATTGAATAAGCTTTCCTTTCTGTCAATCATGTCTTTAAGAGTGATGAATGTCATCTCCTCTATCACCTCATGTAACTGAACACCAGGTATTCCTTCCACTCTAAGATCTGATGTAATATCAGCTGTAGCATTTTCTATATCAATTATTCCCACCTTAGCATATGCTAACTGAGACATGTATGGATTATATGTATTATAATATCCATTACCTATCTTGTTGAATAACTCTCTTGTATTACGTTGAGCATTCTTTCCTGTAAAGAAAGACTTGATGAAGTCAATCAATTGAGAAAACAATCTACCAATTAAGCTTTTAGATTCATTTGGAATACCTAACTTATCATTAAGGACAGCATCTCTAAACTCTTCAGCAAGTTCTTCTTTGATTTGAAAAGCTGTAGCATATTTATATTCAACAGTTTTGCCTGTTTCTCTATCAACAAATGTTCCTGGTCTACTTGCAAACTCTTTAAGGATAGCTTCTTTCTCACTTGGATCAGCAAACATTTTCCATACAGCTTCAAACACCTCGTGATACACAGTACCCACCTCAGCATTCTCATATATGTAAATAGCACCATTGTGAAGCATACCCCAAGCTTGTCTACCATTGGTAGCTTGAATGATGTTCTTCACTCTGTATATAGGAACATTAGGAAGCATTTTCTTAATACCTTCTTCTAATTTACTCCAGTCTTCACCTTGGAACTTTCTAGCTTGTTCAGCTAAGACAACACGCATTGCTGAATCATCAGGAGCTTGTTTTCTTTGTCTACTAGTAAGCATTTGTGCTCCAGTAGTTTTTGGTTTAGAAACAGGTGTCTCAGGAGTAGCAGCTTTTTTATTGAAAGTGATCACACGATCAATTGCTGCAATAAGTTTAGGATCATTTTCATGTAAAGTGATAGATTCTCCAAAATCATTACTCACTTCAAAGTAATTTCCTTTAGGGAACATATCAAAGTCAACTTCTGCAAAGTCTTCAAATCCACCAACCATTTTTTGTTGTTCTTTATCTTCTTCTTGAAAATAAGAAAACTTAATGGTTTCTCCTGGTTCCTCTGCACTACTTGTAATCTCTTTTACCTCCCCACTTACAAGTTGTGGTTTGATGTTATCTGCAGTGGTAATACTCCAATCAACTCCTTCTTGAGCAGTTGATGGTGTAACTGGAGTTGGTTCAGTTACAATATCATATCCTTCAGGTGCTGGAGGAATGTTTGGTGTAAATGGTGTAGCAAGTGGTGGCTCAACTGGAACTTTCATTGCTTCCAATTGTGTATACACTTTAGCGTATATATCATTACCAATTAATTCTTGAGCTTCTGCTTGTGTAATTCCCTTAGCTTGCATCACTCCTTTTGTAACCTCTCCATCATAAGAACCAAACTGAATATTGAATCCATCACCAGTTTCATTAAACTTCTTACCATCTAATGTAAATACTATTTTACCATATCCACCTATCTGTATAGTGTTCTCTGCTAAGCCATTTAAATCAAATGTAGTTTGTGGAGCATTTGCAGCAGGCACCTTAGACTTAGTTTTTAATGCATCTAGCTGTGGTCTTAGTTTAGCTAGTATAGCACCATACACAATTGCTTTAGCTTCTTCTTGATCAGTGATTCCTCTATCAGTCATGAATGCTTGCATTGTATTACCTTCAAATGTAATAGTGAATCCTTTTTCTTCATTTGTGTCTACAAACTCCTGACCATTTAATTTGAAAGGAATATTACCATACTTACCTAAACTGTAGTCATTGTTTCCACCTTCTAAATCATATTGTTTTTCTGCATTAACAGGAGCTGCAACAGGAGCAACTGTTTTGTTTGCTTGAGCCAATAACTCATCAATGTACTTATTCAATAAATACTTGCTAGTTATATTATATACACTAGCTTCATCCTGTTCATTATCTTCAAGAAGATTTCCTAAATCATTAGCTAGTTCTTCTTGATCTAATGTTTCTTGCCAAGCTAAATATTTATCTTGGTCAATGATATTAAATATACCATCCATGAAAGGTTCAATGTCCTCTTCAGTGGTAACTGTGTTTTTGATTCTTTCTAGAGCATCTTTCTTTACATTAGCTTTAGCAGGAGCTTTAGGAGCTGGAGCAGCTGTAGCCACAGGAGGAGCTTTTGGAATTTCAAAATCATCTGATATTGAATCCATTGTAAAATAAATACCTTTCTTGTTAGGAACATCAGGATCAGTTAGTGGTCTCACCTGTGTAACTAAAGGAATCTCATCAGCAGTTCTTCCTTCTGGTGATAATAGATATGTTTGATAGTTATCCCATTCTTTTTTAATAGGTTCACCATTTTCATCTATACCAAGTATTTCAGTGTAGTCATCTCTAAATGATCTCTCGTTAACCAAAGTGGCATTTACATTATTGTACATTCCTCTAAGAACAGCTTTGATTTCATTTTCTTTATTCTGTAATCCAGTTGTTGTAAAATCAAATGCTTCTGCACCAATACCTGACATAAACAATTTAGTAAAAGACTTATTACCCTCTGTAACATCTTCAAACCAAACACTGTTATATCCAGGGTTTTCTTTTCTTTCCCCTGTCTGAGTGTTTCTAGGAATACCCCAGTATACAATAGTCTTTAACCAGTTGAATAAGTATTGTGTTTCTTTTGTTTTAGTAGTGCCATCTTTCTGTGTGTTTTTGGTCACTTGGACCATAACATCATATATTGCATTAACTTCTTTCTCATTAAGTTGTCTGTTCTTCAACTTAAGTAATCCACCAGGAACTTTCAAGAACACTCTACCTTGTGGAGTGTTGAATGTAACATTACCATAAGTAACAGAGTCATTCTTTGTAGCAACCATTAATACATCATTCTCAAGTAGGTCTGATTCAGATACCATACCTGTTTCTGTTACAGCCACTCTAGCATCAAGATCTTTTACTTCTTTTCCTTTTTCATCTAAACGTGTTACATAATCTGGAATACCAAATGATTCAGATACAGGTTGTGGATCAGGAAGTTTAATTTCTTTTAAACGATCATCTCTCCACTTAGCATATTGTAACTGTAAAGATTTTTGTGCATCAGTTAATTTACCATCTTCAGTTTCTTTTCTGAACATAGATCCTCTCTCTATATCACCTTCTGGAGTGTTATAATTAGCTTCTAATTCAGAATTAGGAAAAACTTGATAGATAGCATTATTAATAGGATCAGCTAATTGGTCTGCTGTAAAAGGAGTTCCATTCTCATCAACCATTGTAATTGTACCATCCTCATTATCTTGTACCATTACAAGAGCAATAATCTTTTTAGGATTGATAGGTTTACCTTGATAATCTACAGCTCTACCACCATCAGTTAAATGGTCCATAAGCCCTGCAATACCAAGTGTTTCTTCTGTATTAGCTGTAACTACAACTCCACGAATAGAATCTCTATTTGCAAACTTATACATATTAAAACCAAAACGATTTGCTCTAGCATGATGTTCTCTAATCTTCTCACCTTTTTTACCTCTAGTAACAGCAACTGTTGAACTAACTAATTCAAAGTCATCTTTCTTAGATGATGCTTCATAGTATTCATTATTAAAGAAACTTTGTATAGCATCACTATTAGTTCCTAAATATTCATTACGAAGAGCAAGATCATTTTGTAATCTCTTATCTTCAGCTTTCTGTTGTTTATATTTCTCAGCAATATCCCTGAACTTATTAAGAATGGTTTCTTTAGCTTCGATTTCTCTTTGCGTTTCATCCATAGCTCCTTGTAGGATATCTAAATGTTCAATAACATCTTTCAGTCTTGTTTCATTAATACTGATTTCTCCATCTTCCATCTCAGCAACAATGTCATCAATCATCTGTAAATCAGATCGATAGTTAGGTTTAAGCTTAAGGAAGTTAGGATTGTCTTTTAAGAAGTCAACCCAGTCTTGTCCCATAAGTCTAGGAACATTTGGATACTTAGATTCAAAGTTTGATATTAGTTTAGATAGATAGTCAATAGTTGCATCTAATGCATTCTGTGTTTCTCTTCCTAACTTAGATAGAATAGTGATTTGCTTTTGAGTTGTCTCTTGTAAGATTTCAAGATCTAAGATTTCTTCTTGTAGCTCATTCATGAAATCTTTGAAGTTAGTTGAGTACTCATCTATATTATCAGCCATGTCTGTAATATAAGCAAGTGTAGCTTCAATCTCTTCTGAGTCTGTCTTTAGGTCTTCTATCTCTCTTTCAATTTGCTCTTGCATTCTAGAAAGCTTCATAGCATTCTCAAGAGCTCTTGATGTAGTGGCTTTAAACTTGTCAACTTTCTTATTACGTTTATCAAGACCAGCTTCTTCTATTTCTTTTGCTAGTGCTTCATACTCCTCTTTAGCTTTAGTAAGTTCTTTTTGTTTTTGATCAATAGTCTTTTCAATTTTATCTTGTCTCCCAGCTAGTTCATCAAATAACTCAGTCAATATAGCAAGACGAGCTTCTCGTTTAGCATCTAGACGTGGATCTGTTTCAGAAGCAAATGCAGTTAAAGCTTGTTGTTGAACAGCAGTTAACTCATCTATTGCTTTAATCATAGGTTCTGTAAATCCTTTTTTCTTATTAGGAACAAATTGATCTCCTGTAACCTCAATCTCTTTACGCTCTCCTTTTTTATTATTATAAATGAAAAGCATTTGATTCTCCTCAGGATCATATTCAATTCTACCTTTTTGTTTACCTCCTGATTTTGCACCAAAGTTAAACTCATAGACAGTGTTCCAATGTTCCATATAGAACTTGGCCTTCTTATTCTTTAATGTTGAATCCACCTTTCCAAGGTTATATCTCTCTAGTGTAGATTCTTTTACATCATGAATTACACCATCTGAGTCTTGCACCTTGATTGTACCATCTTCGTTTTTACCTAAGACAATTAATCTAGGAGCACGATATACATCTTTACCCTCTTTACTTTTATCAGTAACTTTTCCTAAGAAGTATTCTGTACCTATCTCAATATCTCTAGGTCCTCTTCTAGTCTTGATAGAGATTGTTTCTTTAGCGTTTGCAATATCTTCAGGATCTTTAAACTCTTCTCTTTGTTGAGTGTACTGATTTGGATTAGCAATAATATCGTTGTATTCTTTAAGATATTCTTTTCTTCTCATTGCTAACTCAACAGAATCTATTAAGTTTTGTTTAACTTCTGGAGTGTTGATTTCTGGATTAGCATCAAGTTCAGCAAGCTTATCAGCAAGTGCTGTAGATTCTGGATTAGTTAATTCTTCATTAACTATATCTTGTACAAGTATGCCTTGTGAAATAGGAAGCATAGACACTTCAGGAATACGAAGATCATAGTCTGCCACTTTACTAGCAGCATAAGCCATTTGATCAATTGCTTGATCTGAGTATTTTCTTTGTTGTTGACCTTTATCGTTTAATATAGGTTGACCTTTATCATCTTTTAATATCTCTCCAGAGTATCTAAGATTTGTAGACTTGAATATTTGTTCTGTATTCTTAGCTGTTTCTTCAAACTTAGAAAGTCTAGCATTGAATGTTTCAGCTGTGTCATTGATATTAGCAAGTCCTGATTGTTTAAGAGATGCCATTCCTTCATCAGTCATAGAATCTTTTCTCATCTCTTTGATATCATCCATGACCATATCTATTCTACCATACTTGATACGTGGTGCCAAGTAGTTATGCATCATGTCAGCATTAAGATCTTTTGCTTCTAACTTATCACCTTGCTCAATAGCATCTTCTTGTTGTTCTTGAAGTGCCACTCCTCTGTTTACAGCATCTAATTTATATTGGAATGCTTCTTTGTATGTAGGTGCATTATTAAGTTCTTCTAAGAAAGCTGCAGTGTTTGTTTTAATGGCTTTACCCATTTTGTAATTACCTCTAGCTTGCATAACACCACCAGTAAGACCTCCAATAATACCACCCTCAATTCCTTCTTTAGAGTTCAATGCACCCACACCTTTACCAGATTCGTCTGTACCAAAGAAACCATACAATGCACCATCAACTAATATATCAGCATTTTTTCCTTGAAATGCTTTATTGTAATAGTTTTGTGTTCCTATCTGTAAAGCATACTGACCAATCTCTTGACCCATCTCTTTAGGATCAAATACATATTTACCTACACCTTTAACTTTATTATATAGTTTACCAAAGCCAGTTTTAGCAGCATCTCTAGCAACATACTTACCATTTTTTAATACAACATCACCAGCCATTCCAGCCAAACTATTTGCAGCTTGTCTTTGAGCAGCATAAGAACTTCCTAATAACTTAGGAAGCTGTACATATTCTGTAGCAGCTAACAATGCCATATTACCAAGAAAAGATGTTTTACCTACCTTTTCTGTTTGTTGATCAATTTTTTTTAATTGTTCTTCACTTAATGCTACACCAAAGTTACCTCTTGTTTGTTGATCTATTAATTGTCTTCTAAACTCATTGGATGTTTGTATTCCTTCAAATGCAGCTTCACCACCTTGAGAATATACAGCAATACCAACTCTTCTACCAACATCATTAATTTTTGCAAATTGATTTGTCTGTTGTGCAAGTTGAGATATCTTAGATGTTCTTTCTACAACATCAGCTATAGAAGTAATTTCTTTTTCTAATAAAGCAGCAGCTTCAGCATTCTTACCAGCAGAGAAAGCTCTTGCTGTACTTTTTAATAATGGAGCAAATGCTCTAAATGATTGACCAGCTTCTAATGCAGCAGCTCCTCTACCAATAGCAGTACCTGCAGCACCTAAAACACCAGAAGCCATATTACCAGATATAACAGCACCTACAGCAAATCCTGAATTCTTAATCACTTTATCGAATAAGAAGTTTGCTGTCATCCAGTTATCAGTAGAATACCATTCAGAATTCTTTTCTTGGTCTGTATAATAGTTAGGTAGATATTCTTGATCCACCTTTTCATTCCATTTATCAAGTCCTTGCATTACAGGATTATCCCATATGTCTGCAAGTCTTCCTGTAAACATAGATGATATAGCTCCTCCTAATGAAGCAAAGCCACCAACAATAGTTGTAGCTGCAAGATTGGTACCTTTTAATACACCATTTACACCTTTTGATAATACAGATTGTTGTGCTCCCAAAGCATCT
>Ga0209230_10000170_pt1 | contig 23745 bp, 30 predicted proteins | sample LakOntMetagenome_FD_187467 | JGI IMG/M metagenome (GOLD analysis project Ga0209230, IMG submission 187467) | Freshwater and sediment microbial communities from Lake Ontario - Sta 18 epilimnion Metagenome (SPAdes) (version 2) | ecosystem: Environmental > Aquatic > Freshwater > Lentic | place... | reverse complement strand
CTTGCCGTAAGATCTGTTTGTTTATTTGTAAGATTTTCTGGAAAATAACCGAGTGCGTCCTGCTTTGCGGAAAAAACTGCGTTTTGCGCGTCCGTCATAAATCTATATGACGAACTTTGATTAATATTTTGCGGATCCGTTGCGTCAATATTTGGTACATTTCCAAGGCCCACGTCGTTTGCCGAAACATACTCCGTTATTTGTTTCCAGTTACCAGGATATGCCGAAGGTGTATAACCTGCTGCACCTATAGAAATATACATTCTAAATGACGCACCGTTAAACATAACTCCATCGCCTACCGTATAGGTATAACCATTATTGTAATCGCCTAACCAGTTTATGTTTGTAATTAAATTTAATTCCGTTTGCGTAGCTGTTGAAATTGGTTTGTTTAAATCTGTTGTATTATCTACGTTTCCGAGGCCTACGTCATTTTTATTTGTTCCGTGCGGATTTCCCGTAGTTTGTGAATGGTCGTAAGCAATTTTACCACGATCCCCCCTGTAAGCTGTCGAACTTGTTTCACCAAGTGCCAAAGACGAGGAAATTTCAACATATACAGATCCACTCCAACGATAAGAAATATTTGTATTAATTGCGATATAAATTTTTCCGCTTTCACCTGTTACAGGAAACAACGAAAGGCTTGCATATTCGAGTACATCGTCAACGTATGAAGGTAATTGCGAAGATAAAAGTTTACCAGCCCCGTCCAATTCCGCCAGGCCGTTTGGCGATCCTTTTAAACTTGATAGTAAATAATTATTTAATGTTGTTTTTACTAAATTATTTGTCGGATATTTTGTTATCGAATTATCCAGTGTTAAATTTTCCTTATTTGTAACGTTTTCTGGCGTAAATCCTAACGTATTTTGTTTTGTATTTAATGCTGTTTGTTGTGCTGTTGAAATTGGTTTATTTGTATCGCTAGTATTATCGACGTTTGCCAGGCCAACCGCGGATTTATCTAATGTTTGAAACGTTTTATCGCCTCTGAAATATTGCGCCGTAGTTCCTGCCGTAATATTATTTTCTTTTGCTGCTAAACCTGGAACGGTAGGTAAATTTGCAGTTCCGCCAAGGTCGCCAGCAAGTTTTAAAATTCCTTTTGTTGTTGTAGTTGCATCAGATACCGTAATAGTCGCTAATTGATTATCTACGTACGTTTTTGTAGCTTTTTGTGAAGGATATAACGTATCCGAAGATCCAAGCGCTGTATCGGTCGATTTATTACTTAAATTTTCCTTACTATTTAAAGCCGTTTGTTGTGCCGTCGATACTGGTTTATTTACATCGGACGTGTTATCTACATTTCCAAGGCCTATATCGTTTTTATCCGCTAAAATATTAATTATATTCATTGATCTAAAGTTATAAGATTTACAATTTGTTTAAATACCCCGTTTATTTGAACTTCTACTGTCATATCTGGAAGTATATAAGTAGATCCTGGCGTAATATCAATCTGAAAAGTATTATTAGAATTTTTAATACTTACTGGATCACATGGAAACGAAAATTCGCCCTCGTAATCGTATCCAATTAACGGTAAATTACAGATCCCGTTACTATCCCTAATCTCGAGAGTAAACGTCATTACGTGGCCTGCGATCTCGTCCTGCCCTCTTTCTACAAACGTAGTTATATTTGCATTAAGTATACGCCCGATCTTATACCAGCGAGGCGATTTTTTTAATAAGTTGTATATATCCCTGCATATTTGCAAAGTATCCGATTTTGTTTCGACCAGGTTTGAATTATCTTTATAAATACGATCCGCAATTACCAGTATAAAATTAATAGGCGTATTTAATTCGTTTACATTACCAGTTTGATAATCTACGCCCATTAAAGGATAGTTTCTCGTTCGATCTTTTAAGGCCAAATTAAGTTCGCCAAAATAAAACGAATGTAATTGTAAATGCGCTTTCTGGATTTCTTCGAATTCCTTTACTATAACATTTAAAGTTTTTATCATACGAACGAAATATTAATATCCACACCCCCGTTATCTGGTCTTATTTCCGATCCAAGTTCACCGCAACCGTTTTCATCAAAACCGTACAAAGAATTGTAATAAGTTGTATATTCTGGAAAATTTAAGTAATTCAATTTTAAAAAACGAATTAATCTCTCACGATAAAAGTTGTAATCTTTTTTTAGCGAATTTATTGTCCTATTCATTTCGCTTTCATTTACCGTATTTACACCTTCCGCATTTACTTTTGATAAACCAACCTGGCGAAGTTCTAAAGTAGTCATATCGACGGCCCTAACTTCTACCGCTGCGATTAAACATTTAGATAAATATTTACTTAATAATTCCTGTTCGTTTACATTCAAAGTATTATTATCAACGGCATTGAGTAAATGATTATACAACGAGGATCCTAATATAGGTTCGATAACTGTATCCTGCACCCTGCTAATAATTGTCGAAATTAATGTATCGTCGACATTTGTCGATATATAACTTAATTTTTTTAAATTACTTACTGAAATTAAATGCGCCATAATTTTATTTTTTTTCGATTACTATTTGAAACCAAGTGTGTCGACATGACGGCGTATTTATTCCTGTTTCTGGATTGTGATACCAACCGCCCTTATACTCCCAAACGTTTCGATCAATTCCTGCGGACCTTAAACGATCAGAAATTTTGTCGATTTCCTGCCTTGAAAAAACTCGCTGTAATTGGATAAGATTTTTACAAAAAGGACGAGAAGTCGATCCAGGTGCCAACGAAGGTGCGTCGATTCTTTCTCTATATTGATAAACAATTTCGAATCCAACGCCTCCGATATTTGTACTACCTTTTGAAGTTATTTCAAAACCTTTGATCATTCCAAGTGTTTCGAGTTCGATTAATTGTTTACTAATATATGTCGCACCCTTATTTAATGCCTTAACGATTGCCGAATAACTTTCACCGTTTTTGATCATTTCTAAAATTTTGCTTTGATCACTTGTAAGATCTGAAAATTTATATTTATTTAATAATTCATTTTCTGAAAAATCTAAATTATCATATCCGCATAATTCACGTGAATAAACTTCTTTGTATTCTTTTTTCCCTAATTCGTTAAACCAAGATAAAACAGTATAATCGTCAATTTTTGGCGTTTCGGTGCTGAAATTTAACACATCACCGTTCGGTATAGGCGTAAGGCCAGCGAGCGCACGTTGTTCGTTTATAGTTAAGTTTTTCAATACCGCATTTGCAACCAAAGGCGACATTTTATTCAATGTATCTGCAACGATTGATTTACTATCCGCAATCGGTTCCAATTCCAAAGATTTAACTTTAAAGTAAATTTTATCGCTGAAATTGTTTAACGTATAATTTGCATACTCGAGCGCATCAGTAATAATTTTTTGACGATCACTTGCATAATTATTCATGAAAATTAAATAGGCTGTTTGTAGTTCCATTGATCCGCCAAGCTGGCCAGAAGTTTTTACGCCAAATAAAGAAGGATTAATAACGCTGTGTCCGTACATAATTTCATCGACGATACTTTCTTTTGTTAATAGGTATCTTTGATCGAGATTGTTGCCGTTAAGCTGTAAAACTGTCGGCGCCATTTCCTGCGATTTTGAGAATGTAACAACTAAACCGCCTTGCGTATCCCTGTTTGACGCGTCACCTTTTAATTTTTTTACTACGTTATCCTTCCCTGCTTTGTCGTTTGGATCACCCCAAGGTACATTTACCATAGTTCCGCCCTTAAAGCCGTTCACAACCTCGGAATATTTAAAGTAATTGATTTCAATACTTGCCAAAATAGAAGTAATACAACCAGAATAAGAAGGTATTGGATAAACAGATTTAGTTAACGTTTTTTTGTCCTCGTTTAAAAGGTGCTGTTTTGATTTACTACAAACATATAATAAACATTCCGTATCCGTTCCTGTTACCTCTTCGATCGATTTAATTAACTTCCAAGCTGTTTTTTCTTCGCTTTGTTTATATGCCTTCCAGTCTTCCGAGTATTCGTAATATCCTTCGACTGTGGATTTTCTAATTAATTCAACTGGCACGTGGTGTGCATCCCAAAATTTGGAAATTGTATTTAATTTATATATAATAGCAAACGAATTAATTAATTCCTGGTCAGTCGCAAGCTCTTTAACTATTTCATCCAGTGAAAAAGGCGCATTTCCGTTTTTCTTAATTAAATTCCAAAGATCAGTATTTGTCGAATCACTATTTACACCGTCGGACGCTATATATTTAATTTTACTGTTTACGATCCCTTGGTGAATAGACGATGAATAATATAAATACAATAAAAATTGCGGATACAAATTATCATCGCCCCAATTATAATGCGAAGATCCTTTTTTAATATTTTCCGATGGCGCAGGTATTTTGGCCTCGCGAAAAATGTAATCAGTATAATTATTCATAAACGTTAATTAGTGTATTTGTATTATTAAATTTATTTTCTTCCGTAGGATCTATATAAACTTTTGCTTTGCCAGATTCGCACAAAATTCCAGTTGAAAAATCTGTATCTGTATTTGATTTTTGATAAATTTCATATCTATATTCGCCTTCTGGTAAATCTAAATCAAAACTTTCATATAAATTAAATAAATTATAACGGCCAGGTGACGAAGATAAATCGAATAAATTTACGAAATAATCTTTATTTGTTTGCTCTCTAATAAATCGAAACAACCAATTAACTGCTAAATCCAGATCTGCTTTTTCGTTAAGCGTTACCGTTAGAAGGTTTGCGCTTTCTTTTTTTATCAGTAGTAACATTTTTCGTTTTATTTGGATCCTTAAATTTAACGATTTTTTCTCCGTCTTTATCAATTACATCAAATTGACTTAAAAAAAGTTCCCGTAATTTTTCCATTTTTGTATTTTTTTATAAAAATAAAGGCCTAAATTATAAAATCCAGGCCTTTTTTAAAATAAGAGTTTAAAATAATTATACTAATAAAGCATCTACAATCGTACCAGATACTTTTGGCGCATTTTTTTTCTCACGACCTGTAAAAGTTAAAGTAACCCCGTTCATATCTTCGAATTTAGTTCCAGACGTTCTCGCAAAATTAAATTTTACACCTTTGTCAAGTCCCAAAACTTCATACGTACCGTCGTTTAATTTTCCAATAACACAAAGTCGATCTTTTGATAAACTTTCGAACTGGTCAATCATTTCCGCCGTGTTTCCTGCCAGTTTAATATTTCCTGTAATATCAAAACCTGCACTTGCATTTTCTCTCGTACCAATGCTCGTTACCGTAAAGTCCGACATTTCAACGTCAACCAAAACTTTATAAAATAATTTTGTACCTACGTTCGCCATTGCCGTAAGTGATCCAGCCGTACGAGTATACGTAAAATTTGCCGTACCTGTACTTGAATCACGCATCGAACCGATATACCATTCGTCGATACCTGCTGCACTATCACATTTTAAAGCGCCGAATCCTGCTGTTAATTCACACATATTTTTTAAATTTTAAAAGGGCGCTTTTACACGCCCTTAATTAATTATTTATTTAATCTTACGAAATATTTACCCCAAACAATTTGCGTACCTAATCTAAAAGACGTTTCCGCTTTTAATTTTTCGTTGTACGAATCAAATTTAATATCGAAGTTTTCGTCCTCTCTACTATCCACACCCAAAAATGTTAACGATAAAGGTAAAGCGAAAATTTCGTTTAATCCGTTTAACGCTGGATCAGTTTTTACCATGATACCAAACAAAGGTAAAGGAAATTCTAACGATCCACCAACTTCAGTTGGTAAAACTGTAGAATAAGGATTTGCAACGTTATATTGTTCCAAAATCGCCAATGCCTCTGTACGTCCTGTATACAACGCAACTGGTATTTGTCCATCAAATACTTCCGCAGGAATAGTTTTGTAAACTTCTTTTGCAGCACTGTATCCGTTTGAACTTGTAATCGTAGCGAAAACAGTTGGCGTTTCTAAAACGTCAACATTAGTTTTTAACAATTTAACTAATCCGTTAAAGTGAACTAAATCTGGATTTAACGAAGTTGTATCGCCCAACCATACCAAACGATTTGATTTTTTTTGCAATACTTTTGTTAAATACGCCATTAAAATAGTTTCTAACGGTGCTGGAAGTTGTCCTTCCTGCATTTTCATACCTAACGCATTCAATACTTGCGTCATTTTTTTGTTAAGATCCTCATTACAAAATTCGATACCCATGTACAAAGGTTTTGTCGTAAGATCTACACCTGTAAGGATTGTCGAACCGTCTGGCGATGGCGCACAATTTGCTTTCGCTTTTAATGCGATATCCGCCTCTAATAATGCGATTTCTCTTGTACCTTTTACGCCTTCTTCCAATGTTAAAGTCGATAAAAAGTTTGAAGTTTCAACTAAATCCGCTGTGATATTTGGAAGTGTGTTGTCTTTCCAGTTATCTAATCCGGAAACATCGTATCCGAATTTTTCTTTTAATGTTCTTTTTAAACTCATCTTATTAATTATTTTTTTGTTAAAATTTCACGAACTGTTACGGCTGTAAAAGTTCCAGTTTTTGTTTTTTGGTCTTTAAACTTGCTTTCTTTTTTTGAAGCAAGCGCCTCAAATTTTTCTTCGATACTTGCTATTCTTAAATCAGCATCTTCGATTATTTTTTGAATAATTGTATCGAATTCTTTTTTACTTACGAATTCCTCGTTAGGTGCTGGCGCAGGCGCTGGATCCTCGTCCTCCATAACTTCTTCCATATCTGAAAGCATACCGTTAACGTCAATCGAAATAATCATTATTTTACCGTCCATTTCAATTTGAAAATCGCCTTCAGGTGCTGGTATTTGATTATTCTCTGCGTCTAATACAAAGATTTTCGTTCCTTCTTTTTCTTCTGTTTTTACAACTAACTCACCTTCGTAGTAAAGTGTAATTCCGTCGATAGTTTGAACTTCCGAAAAATTTAGCTTTTGATCTTTTTTAAAAAAATCAAAAATTGTTTTTGTCTGTTTATTCATATTATTTTAATTTAATTGCTATTTCTTCGCAAGTTACTTCTACCGAAAAGCCTCCGAACTCGCCTTTTTTTACTTTATTCCAAACGCCAGGGTCATTAATTCTATACGATCGAATCCATGTGCCGGCCTGTAAATTTAAACCTCTAAAACGTTCTGGTATTTGGTTTATATTATTTACAATATAATCAGAAACAACTTTTATATTTTTAACAACTTTATTCTCGTTGTGATCCAGGTTTACATTATTTGCGAATCCCTGTTTAATATTTTTTGTTCTTATTATTTTAATAATTTCTGGACGAAATAAAACATATCGTTCTGGATTTTTACGATAAATAGGCTGGTTTGCCGATATCATTACACCAGTAACAATTCTTTTTTCTTCATTAAATAAATATATTTCTTTTTCTTCGTTAAATGCATACAACGGTTTATAATGCGCAGGTAATTCTACAAAAGAATTAAAATCTACGCCTGTAATATCGTCGCCTTCATTTACTACTAATTCAAAAAACGGTAACATTAGGTTATATTTTAATCAAAAATACGCTTATTTTTTAAATGCTGGATATTAATTCAACTTTTTTTGTTTTTTCTTGCATTTTTGTTATATCACTATCCACTACTACGACCTTATAAGTGGATTGCGCCCTTACTTCCGTATCCTGTTGATTTACGCCTACGCCCGAACTTCCGCTTCCAGATCCAATTCCGCCAGCGGTGTTTATTGTTGGCGCTTGTACGCTTGTACTGGATCCTAAAATAGATTTCGCTTTACCTAACGCCTGCAATACCGCACCAACCTGCGACGCGTAAAATATAGGCATTGCGAACGCTGCTGCTGGCCCCGTTGCTTTTGCCGATTGTTGCGCAATAGTTAACGCACTCATGAATCCAGTTGCCGTATCGATTCCTATTTGTATTAACGCAAATGCTTTTGCCTGTTTTGATCCCTGCGCAAATAAACCACCAAGCGCACCGATTGCCGAACCGATATTATTTGCCAGGTTAAATTTAGCCTCTGCGATTGCGTTATCAATTTCAATTTGTCGATCTTTGCTTTCCGTTCCAATCGCTATAAGGTTCGCCTCGTGCTGTGCTGTAATTTTTTGTATTTCGCCGTTTGTTAATTCTTTGTTTTGTAATTGCTGTGCGAAGTCTAAATTTTCAAGTTCGACCTTTTTTTCCTGCTTTGCTTTAAACTCATTTTCGAGTGCAATTATTTCCGCCTCGATTTTTGATTTTGCGTTTAAATTTTCTTTATCGATTATAGCCTGTTCCTTTTCATCCTTGTCCTTATCCTGTTGTTTTTTTAGGTTTTCCTTTTCAACATCGTGCGCTACTTCCATCGCAAGCATAGTACGATCGAACTCATTTTTTAAAAGTTTTTTTGTTTCGTATTGTGCTTTTAAATCTGTTATTTCCCTTTGCTGTTTTAATGCTAATTCGACCTGCTCTCTGGTCGCCTGGTCGGTAATACTGGACGCCATTAAATCTTCGTACTTTCTTTTTAGCGCTTGTTTATCTTCTAAATGTTTTTTCTCGACTTCCTTCTCTTTGTCTTTTGCCTCTTTGTCTTTTGTGGCTTGCTCTGTGCTGTTTTTTTTATTATCGTCGATTGTTTTTTTATTATAGTTTGCCGTTAATAAACTTTTTTCTCTTTTTAGTGAAAATTCCTCGTCGTATAAATCCTGGTTTGCCTTCCGGGTAGTTTTAATTTGATCATTCATAGACTTAACGAGATCCCAGTTTTCGTTATCGTAGGCATCCATTTTATCCGTACGAATTTTATATAATAAATTATTATTATTTATGATATCCTTCTCTCTCAACGCGTTTCGTTTATCAATTCCTTTTAATTCTAATTCGTATATTTTTTCATCCGAGGCCCCGATTGCTTTTGCGTAATCTATTTGATATTTTATTCCGTCTTCCATGCTTTTACGTGTTCGCTCCTGTGATCTGGTAAACCGCTCCATAGACGCAGTAAAACGATCTTGTGCTTTTATCCCGTCCTCTGCCGAACCCATGTAAGACATCATTTTTTCGATTAAGAATCCTAATAAAACAACCAGCGCACCGATACCAGTTGAAATTAATGCAAGTTTAAACGCCTTCATTACACCAGTAGAAGTTCCAACCGCTATCGTATAGGCTTTTTGTAGCATCGTCATAGTGCCCGTAGCCTGTGCGTTAATCAATTCTGCGGAAGTAAGTGATACGAACGCGCCTACGACAGATTTTTTAATTGCCGTTGCGAAGTCTAAACTATCGTTTTTTAATTCCTTCATTGCGCTAATACCCTGCGTTAAAGCGATTGCGCCCTGTACTTTTAACATTTGCTTTTCGATTTGCTCACTATTCCCGCCGAAAATAGCTTGCGCGCCTGTTACCGCTGAAAACGCGCCTGCAATTCCTTCCGCTGTTCGCTGAAATTTACCACCGAATTTTTCTGGATCTGCGTCGTTTATTGCATCCGCAACCCCACGCATTTGTTCTTTTATATGCCCAGCCCTTTTTGCGACCTTTTCGAATTCTTTGCTTGCAGGATCTAACGTTTGTAACTGCAACGTTAAATTTTTTAATTCTTTTCGTAAATTAGTAAAGGATCCGCCAGCCTTTTCGGTTTCCTTCCCTGTTTTTTTAACGGCATCTGTTACCCCGTCAATTTTACTTTTTGCGTCCCCTGTTTCTACGCCTACTTTAAAAATTATTTCTTCCATTACCCTAAAAATTTAATAAGTTCGCATTGTGTTGTGCCTAAATTTATATTATCGTAATCCTTTATTGTGTACAATCTGAATAAATTTCCGTCAATCATTTTTAATTTACTAAAATCCATGTTTGAAATATCCAGATCGTTTAGTTTAAAATACGCCCTTAATAGTTTTGCATCTGGCGAAGTCATTTCATTAATAAATCGAACAAAATATTTTGAGTAAGTATTTAATGAAGGAAACACCAAAATTTCATCGAACGAATACTGCCTGGATTGAAAATGTAAATCAAATAAAGGTATGTAATCCTGTGAATTTTGTAACCTAAAATGATGGATCATAGGATAGTTTGTACTCGCTGTTTGTATCGTGTTTCCTGCCCTTTGTATTGCGCAATTTCCAGGCCTTAAACCGTTGTAAAAACTTAAATGACCGCCACCTTTATAAGATTTAATTGTTGATCCGTTATTTTCTAATATATGCGGAATTCGTAAATTAGATCCAGAAATTTTTACCGACGGATATGTTGAAAACGGCATTTTAAAAATTCTTTCTTCACTTTGAAACGTGTCGAATAATATATCCAGTTCGCCGTAATTATCGCCAGTTATACGAGTATATTCATTATTAAAATAATCCTTCTCGCTGTTAAATTGAAAAACATAATTTTTACCTTCGATTAACGAATTACTTTCGATATTAATTTCCCTTTTTTTGTCAATTTTTTTTGTCCATACGTCGTATTCTGTTTGATCCTTATAAAAGTCTGAAAACGAATTTATATAAATAATTCTGTTACTTGTAACTGGATCATAAATCGGATCCGAAATTGTCGCATAAAACATGTTTAAAATTCCCTTAAGAAAATCAGCACATTTTATTATTGGTATAGCTGCATTTAAAGAAACAACAGAACCGTCGGTTAATTCCTGGCTTTTTTCTGCCGACATTGTAAAATCGCATTCAGTAATACTCATTAATATTTGTGGCGTTGAACTCGTAACAAATGCGGTATATCCAAATGAATAAGTTTCGCCTGGATTACAGTCTAAATCAAACGTGTAATTTAAAGTATATGTTGAATTTGTTATAGTAGTATTTGTTTTACTAAAAACAGAATAAGTATTATTTTTATATACTTTTAATGTAGTTAAGTTGTTCACTGGATTACTTACATTTCCACCATAATACGTAACTACTATTTTAATATTAAAAGTATAAAGCCCTTTTACATTTATTTTTACATAACCGCCGTTGTCGAATTCTATTGTGTTTTGATTTTGTTGTATTGACGGTATAGTACCGTATTCGTCCAAAAGATATAAAAAATCTTGACTAAAGTTTAAATACCATAAACTACCAGTACCAGGCGGTAAATCGAACATGTTTGAATAAGTCGCATTTAAAAATTCAATTTTTGAAGCCAGGATCGCGGCAGCTGAAAGTTTTAATTGATCTCCGCCACCGTAACCATAAATCATTTTTTTAATATTATCATTATTAAAAAAATTAGTTGTATAATCTACTTTTATATCCGTGTCCTTATAGGCGTATTCGAAAATCTTAATAAGGCATTCTTTTACATAAACGTGCGGTACTAATTGATTTACTTTATAAGTCGTACTATTCGGTTGTGCGAATCCATAATTAACAAGTGGATAAAGATATCCGAACGACATAGGATCGTAACCGTTGGAAGGATAGACACCGTTAAAATTTGAAGTTGCTACGCCGTTTTTAATTACTGAAGTTTCCCAAGTGCTTAAAACGTTTTCCCTTGTCAATTCGTGATCATATTCAGACCAGTCTAATTCGTTTAAATTAATCGATTTTAAATTAGAAAAAATATTTACAACCTCTGAATATATTGTACATTCAAAAGTATAATTTTTATCTAAAATATTAACCTGGTTTAATTTCAATAAACCACGAAAAATAATAATATCGCCTTTTTTAACAATACATTCTGGCGCTAAATTAGGTTGAAATTGTAATCCTACTGAATCAGTTACTTTTAAACTAATATTAAAGGCCGATAAAAAAAACTTTTTATTTTTACTCGTGCCTGGAATATTTATAGTTTTGGAAAACGATCGCTTTCTTTTTTCTGGATCTCGAAACTCCTGTAAGGAAAAATTTAAAGGTACACTTATATTTTCGGCCAGGTCTAATTTAAAATTATTTACTACTATCGAAGTTATCATAATTCTATGCTGTTTTTAGTTGTAAATTCAATATCGACGATTTCGTTATATAATTCGTCGTATTGATCCTGTTTAATTGTGAAACTTGTATTTGTAATAATTACGCTTTGAACGTCTCCATTATTATAATTTAAGTACACAAGAGGACTCTCATATAATTGCGTCAACCAGTTCTGTTCGTCCTCGTTTAAATAACCCGAAATAAGCTGTAATTTTTCAGTTTTTTGTTTTAAATACGATTGCCTACCGTCCCTTAATTTATCAATTTCAAAATCATTTGTATTACTGTTCCACTCGCCAATTTCTCTTTCGTATTCATAGCTTTTAATTGACGCGCTTTTACGTTCATTATGCTGGAATAAAAAGTAATCATACGCGCCGAACTTATTTAAAAATTTTAAAGATTTACCAGGATAAAAACAAGGTTTTTTAATTGTTAAATAAACAAACGGCGTAACTAAATTATCTGTAATTGGATTAAAAACTCCAATTCCTAACCATTCGATGCCGTCCGCTACGGCCTGCGTAAATACGCCTAAATCAACTAACGCTTTTATATTAATGTAAATACTATTATATACACCCTGCTCGCCCGCCGGATATTGTATTTCAAAGTTCACATTATTAGTCCCGTTAAAATAAGTTATTCTCAATATTTTGTCAAAATTTATTTGGTTTAAATAATCTATATCAAAATAAGAAAAATGTATTGAATCGTTTTTTAGAAAATCACATATATATACAAAAATATTATAAGGCGGAATAAAATCAATTTTAGGTTTATCAGTAAGGAATTTTTTATCAATATTCCCAACATTATAATCGTACGGATTGAAATTTTGAAATTCTTTTTCCGATAAACTTCCTTTAAAAACTGTCGTAATACTTGAGGTAACGGAACCATGCAAGGCCGTTTCACCATCGATTGTTGTTGCGTATTTTTCATATACTAAAATATTTGCCTGCCTTACGTTTACACCACTATCGAATATTACAGTACTGTACTGTGATCGGACAATATCTGGTAATTGTAAATAAGATCTTATGATAGGCGATATATCTATTTTTCCATAACTGTTACTAAATTGACCATTTGAATATTCGGGATAAATTTCGAAGACTCCTACCTCGCCAATATACTGTACAAAAACTTTTACAATAAAAGATAGTTTATATTTTTGTAAACCAGAATTCGGCGAAGGCTGGTAATTTTCTGTGCCGAATCCATAAATTATTGGATTATCTGAAGGCGTTAAAAATTGCGGTGTCTGTGAAATTCCTATACTCATTTTTTAGGTTTTTTAATTAATGTAATTATACTTTCTTTTAATAGCTTTGAAATTGGTTTACTTATTTCTTTTATTTTTTCTGGCGTGATTACTTTATCAAAAAAATGCGTGGCCTTTTGGCCTTTTTTAATTAAGCTGTTTTGGATTGCGTACGCCAGTTCATCGATTGTTTTTTCCTCTGGTAAAGGTATCCCTTTATCGTAGATCCACTTTTTAATAGCATCGTGAAAAGTTACACCTGTATTTATACCAGGCCCGTGCGTCGGCGCACCTCGATTTATTACTGTACCGTTTACTCCGTAGTTTATATACTTCCAGTAATGCGGTGCCGATACTTCGATTTTGCTGGCCTCAATTTTAGTCGGTAATATACTTTGTTCTAAATTACCAGTTGCGCGACTATCTTTAAGATTTCGGCGCATTTCTGCGATCAATTCGTTAGTTATATCTAACAGTAAATTTGATAAAGCGCTATTAGGTTTATTCGACAGAATATTATCTGCGGTACCGAAGTCCAGATTGTTAATTATGTCGCCTTCGTTGATCATTTTACTTTATCTATTTTTTAAAGATTTCTTTTGATTAGTAAAATTAACGAATTTTAGTCTATGATTGAATTTATAATAATTCCATTTTAAAATTTCATCCCACGATTGCGAATAAAATTCTGAAAGCATTTGTATTATTTCTTCCCAAAAAAATTGTTTTTTTTCTTTTTTTTCTTTTTTATTTTTTTCAATTCGCTGTTTTTCTTTCTCGTCCTCTCCGAATATATCTAAATTAATTCGAGTGATTTGCGCAAAAAAAAACTAACTAAATCCAAATAGGTATTTAACGGCATCGAGCGTAAAAACATTTTTTCTCGTTCCTGGTTTGAATAGATCATATTTCCGTTATCGTCCAGATCTCCGTAATTACTTCCCCTTTCGATATACATTAAGGCAGCCAAACGGCCTGGATCCTTTTCGAAGTCGCTGTTCGAAATATCTATATGCCAACCTACGCCAACTTTTTTAGGATCTATTAAATCGAATTCTTTGCCTTCTATTATTATTCTTTTTTCTGGGTGCTGAATTTTATATTGTGAAAAAATTGAAACGATATGCAGTAAAATATCTTTTAAATCTTCCAGTTTTATTTTACGCAATTCATTTTTTGTCGCGCTTGTAACAAGTGATAAAAATTCGATTATATCCTCGATTTTCATTTTGTTAATATTGTACTGCGGATACGTCAACGCTTTTAAATTATGGATCCTTAAATCCTTTAAACTTGCTGGCGCTTTAATTTCAATAAATTTCGAAGTAATCATTTTTTAGATCTTTAAGTGATTGTACGGCTAACGCTAAACTCATTACACTATCGTCGTGCACTCCCTGTGGTGCACCGTATTGTACTCGTCGCGTCTTTTGATTGTAAATATAAGTAAACGCATTTAATTCGTCTACCAAGTAATTTTCGTTTAAAATTTTAATTTCTTTGTTTTCAAATAAAACCGCCAGATCCTCGATCATTATTGGTTTACTTTTTGTCGTTGTAACAAACGGTTCGACGTAGCTGTATAATCTATTTTGTAACATTTCGAAAAATACGTCCCCTTGATTATTTACTTCGACTTTTACCCTGGCGTTGTAATCCTGTATAATATCTCCGACTTCATTTATAATTGTAGACCAATCTAAATGACGCCAACGTTTTATAAAAATCATTTCGTAATTTGTATTCAGCAAAGTTAAAACAGTATAATCGTCTGCTCGTCCAATATCCAGGCCTCCGTAAATATTTTGATTTAAACGATTATCTTTTTTATCTGGATCTGGAATATATACGCACTCCGTAACGTTCTTAAATAGGCCAGAAACATTATCGATAAACTCCGCTAAATATTCCTGTTTAAATACATAATCTGGAAGGTTACGTCGTCTTTCTTCCAGATCATTTATTTCGATCATTGGATTATCGTAACTTGTAAAATGAAAGTATTTATATCTGGTATCGTAATTCGGCTGTAACGATAATTTATAAAAGTGATTTCGACCTTTTGGTGTACTTATAAAAATAACTTTTTTACCTTTTACCAATACAGTTGCCGATAGTATTTCGGTCCATAATTCTGGCCTGGTAAATGCGTACTCGTCTATGATCAAATAATCGAAAGTATTACCACGAATATTATCTGGACGCTCACCAGAGAAATATTGAATTTTAGATCCATTGCTGCAATAAACTGTTAAATCAGATCTGTTATAGTGAAATAATCCGCTGTTAGCCGTTGCCTTTTCGAGTTCGTCGAATACCTTTTTACCTTGTTTATAAATCGGTGTTACCCACGCTATCGAACTGCCAGGATCATTTATCGCCCAAAATAATTTTTGATTTATTCCAAGCATTGTTTTGCCGAACTGCCGTCCAATATTTAAAATATAATATTTATACGATTCGTTTACTATTGAATCGTGTATTAATTTTTGTTTTTCGTGCGGTTTATATCCCTTAATTGTCGAACTCAAATTTCGAAATATTAATATTAGTATCGACTTCTTCTTTTGGTTTACCGTAAACACGATCAAATAATACATCGAGTATATGTATAGATCCCTTCTCGAAGTCCCTTTTTGCCTTCTTTGCGATTAACGCTATCCAAAAAGGTAAATCTTCATTGTTTGCCAGTTCTGTTAAATCATTCCTATTCTTTGATAAAATATTTTTAATAATATCCTGCACCTGCGTTTTAGTCAACTTCATATTTTTCTCGTCCAAAAAATATTCGGTTATTATTGTTTCCATACTTTTTGGCCTTCCGTTTGGATTACCCGTTTCGCCTTTTTTCCAGGGTGTACGAAGGTTTTTATTTTTGTCTTTTTTTTCCATTTTGCTATCGGTGTTTTATCGGTGTATTCTGGAAGGTTCGTTTGTAAATTTAATATCTTCCGAATAAGTATCCCAAGCAATATTCGAAACGTTTTCTGTTTTAATAATTTTTGGGTAAATATGTTTCGCCTTAATGTGATGGTGTAGCCTTCCGCCGTTCTTAATTTGTTGTTGCGCATATATTGCCGAAGGAAATTGAATCGGACAAATAAGCGATTTATTTAATAATTTCGCCTCGTTATATAGATCTGTTAAACCGCCTTTTGCCGTTGCCGAAGGTGTTTGTTTTAACGCAAGCCCGTCGCCTGTACTTCCTGTAAAAAGGCCTTCATTCATTATTCCGACAAATTGACTGGTATCGTCGTCCTGGATCCCTCGCTCCCCTCTATAAATAAATTTTGTATTTACGAACGTTGTATTCATTACTTTATTACGTAAAAGTTTTGTATTATTTCCACCAATAAAATCGCCTGTTTGTGATATCCCGAAAAGTCCTATCTTTTGACGGATCATAAATTCTTTTATTCCTTCGAATGTACTGAATATATCGTCAAAATTTGCCAGGCCTTTATACCTTCCGTATCTTTTAATCTCGTAAGCATTTGTATCGTCGTCCTGCACTATATAAAAATCAATATTTAATTTTTCAGCAAATTCGTAAAACATATTTCTCGCCTGGCCTGCACTCCTTCTCGATACCGACGGCCTGTGAACATAATCGTAACGATCCCTGGCCTGCTGCATATTAAAAATATGAAGGTTAAACCCTACTTTTTCGCTTTTTTCCTGGTATTCGTCTATATCGTCAGTTTCATCGTCAATAAATACGTGAATATTTTTAACTTCCCAACCTATTTTTACGAAATAATTAACCGTTTTTAAATTATCGGCCCTGTGATATGAAGGAATAAAAATATTAATCATCGTTCCACTCGTTTAGTAATTCATGAATACGTAAAATATCGTCCTCTATAAATCCATTAACTCCATTATCACAAAGCACCAATCGAAGTCGTTCTATTATCGTTTTTTCTTCGTTTTCTGCATTAAAATAGTAATAATTAGCGACACTCTCAAAATCTATTTTAATAAACCTGTATGCGAATAATAATAAAACGTTTTTCATTTCTTCGCTTAAATCTGAATTTAAAATAAATTCTTTTTTTGCATTAAATTTTGTTAGATCAACGCAATTTATTAATTTGATTTCTGGTTTATTAATTGGTTTATAATAAATATCTTCGAACTCGAGTGCCGATAATTTTTCAGTTTCTGAAATTTTAGGTAAATCAAGGCCCCATTTATCCAGTTTATCCGTGTCCCATTCATTCGCTAACGTATCCCATTCCCAGTCGCCAAATCCGACGTTATCTTTTATCAAAAATTCCCTTCTTTGTTCTTCGGTCCAATCGTCTGCAATTATTATTGGAATTTCGGTTAGTCCAATTTCCCTGCATGCTTTTAATCGCATGTTTCCGCCGAGTACAACGTATTTTCCGTCCTTATCAGTATAAACTATCAACGGCCTTTTATTTAACATATCTGGAAACGTTTTTAAACTATTTACCAGTTTTTTAAATTTATCTTTTGTAATAGATCTCGGATTAATTGGATTTTCGAGAATATTTACTATTTTTTCTATTTGCATTTTTTGGATCTATTTTTTAAAATTATTTAACAGATAAAAGTTTACGTTTTTCATTCTTGCGTAATCGTCATTATAATCTATCGGTAGATCGTTTTTTTCTTCGTTTATAACGATTGAATGTTTTAAACTGTACTGTTTTATCAATTCGTCATTTTTACCTCCGTAGCTGGCCGTTAAAGTTAAATTAATAGGTATATTGTTTAATCTTTTAATCCAATACTTCAAAGATTTAGTATACGCCCAAAATTCAACGTCTGGATTTTCTTTTGCAATTTCCAGCCACATATCGAAATACTTTTGATTAAAAAAGTCGCCACTTGCGTGAATCCGTATTGCCGTACAGTCTTTCGGAATTATTGGTTTATTACCTTTTAAAACATGATCGTAATTATTCCATCGGTGATCCCTTACCGCAGGAAAACGTTCCGCGCTTGCTGCATAGCAACGATACATTTTAGATTTATTTTCGAATTTACCTGTTTCACGATTTACTTTTACCAGGCATGTATCCGCAAACGGACACGTGTGACCTGTTGGTAAATTCCACTCGTAAACAATACCAGTATAATAATTCTTTTTTTTTATAAATTTCATTTTATTCGTGGTTTACGTCCTCTTTTTACTCGTTCAACTGGTAAAATTTTAGCGTATTTTTCTGCTGTGGCATTATAAAATCTATCGGCCCAATTATTAACGATCAACCAGGCCTGCGATACACAATTAACGCAACCTTTACTAATTGGCCTTCCTGTAATTTCAACGTAAATTTCATTTAATTTTAAATAATCTTCGAGCGGTAATTTACTGCTATTTGATAAATGTTTGATTTGTTCGAAACAATCAAAACTAATTTTTGATAAGATCATAAATTTTAGATATTAAAAATGTATAAATAGGTACAAATAAATCGCAATTTGTTACCGCTGTTACTATTACCGAAACCCAAAAAGATAAACATGGAAAACAGTCTAAAAGTTTTATCGGTTTAGAAATTCTAATACCAAATAGTTTTCGAATGTAATATCCAAAGTTTAATTCGTGATCCAGGATTACAGTAATAAATAAACTTAAAAAAATAAACTTCATATTAATAAAATTAAAAAACGCCCTTTAAAAATTACTAAAATCACTAAAGTAAATTCAAAGGGCGTAAACTTTTAAACATGTAAAACGATTACGAATATACTAATTTTTTCTTATATATTCTGCAATATAAAGTAAAATTACGAAGGCCCAAATTATAATTGCACTGCACAACCATATTTGAATTAAAATTTTAAATATATTCATTGTATTAAATATTAATCGTATTCTTCATTTTTAAAAAATTTTAATAAACCAGTTATAAAACCGTTATCTTTTTTATTTAATCTTATCCAGGCCCTTCTCGCATCTATTCTTTGACGTGTTACGATATTTAATTTGCTTTTGCCGTTCCAGTTTATGTTTAACCTGTTTTTAATTAATCTGGCTTTATTCATTCTAAAAAGGTAAATCGTCATCTCCTTCTACTCCTGCGATAGGCTGTTCCGAAATTTTTGGCTGTGGTACTTTATTAACTGCATTTTGATTTCCGTACTGTACGTCAATTTTCCAGGCTGCTATATTATTAAACCATTTTTTAATACCTTCTTTATTGGTGTAACCTTTGCCGTTTATGTTTATACTTACGTCAATAATTTCACCTAATTTAATACCGTTCAAAAGTTCGCATTTGTCCTGGCCTAATTGGATTAAAATTTCCTGCGGATACTGTTCGTTAGTTTTAATTACGAATTCTCGCTTTCTAAATTTTTCTGTAATTTGTACTATATCGAAAATTTCGATTAACGTTCCTGTTAAAATCATTTTTTTTAATTTAAGTTTTGATTATTTATTTTATATGAACGCGTTCGCTCATTTTTTTAAGGCGGTCCAGAATGTAATTATAATTTGACGCCTCACTTGTTTTTATTGACCTTGTAAGATCTTCGACAAGTTTAACGCTTTTTTCGTAAATATCTTTATTTTTGATTAAAAAAATATTTGTTTCTGGTAGATCTTCAAATAAAAAAACAGTTGCATTTAGTAATAAATGAATTGCGAAAATTTTGTCTAAATCATTCTGTTTACTCATTGTAAAAATATTTAATTATTTATAATTTTATCACTTTAATTTTAATTCGTCCCTTTTCGAGATCTGCAATTTTACGAAATGCTTTTTTTGATAAATCGACAACTTTTAAATCCGACGGACCTGTATCGTTTACTCGAACTGTTACGCTTTTTCCGTTTTCCTTATTGGTAATTTTTAACCTGGATCCGATTGCGAATTTATTACTTGCGCATGTTAATTTATCCTGGCTAAATATTTCACCAGAACGTGTTGGCCTTCCATTAAAATAATCTGCATAATAAGTTGCCTCGTAATTAAAACTGGCCAGCATTACGCCAGCCAGAATTAAAATTAAATTAAATTTTATTGACTTCATTTTTCGCCCATGCTTTAAAATTCACAAATTTGCCGACAATATTTAAAACTTCTGGATCCTGTTCTAATCCGTCTGGTGTACTAATAAACATTTTGTCGATCCAATTAATTAACTGCTCTTTTTTTGGCGCTTTTGCTAAATCCTGTTTAATTTTTTGTATACGTAACTTTTCGGCATCTTCTATTTGCTTACGTTCCCGGATCTCTTTTTCGAGTTTTTCTGCTTTCGCTATTTCTTCCTGGATCTGTTTCTGCAAAATAGCCTCTTTTTTTCTCGCCTCTGCGATTATCTTTTTGTTTTCTAATCTTTGTACTTCGATTAACCTTTTACGCTCGTCCTCTTCCGCTTTTGCCTTAATTTCGGCCTGCTTTGTTTCTTCCTCGATACGTAGTTTTTCTTTTTGATCTTCCTCGAACTGTAATTTTGCACCTTTAAAAAGTCTATCGAAGTCCGTTACTGTCATTATTCCAAGATCCAGGCCAAACGGAATAAATTCTTTGTAAACTTCTATTATTTCAATTCGTTGTTTACGTACAGTTTCGATAATCTGTTTCTCTTTGTTTTCTGCATGCTTTTCGATATGCTCGAGGTTTTCTTCCATGCGTTTATTGACTGCGATTTCTTTGTTTTTTATAGCATCAACGAACTGCCCGCCTTTCAGAAAAAAGTCTTTCGTTGTTTTATGCCAGATCTCGATACCTTTTGTACGATTGTCCCTAATTTTTAGGCGTAATTCCCTGGCCTGTTTGCTTGTTTCTTCGTCCTCTATATCCAAAGTTACGATTTGATCGTAACCCTGGATTAATATTTCGCGCTCTGCTTTTATGTTTGGTAAATTACCAATTAATTCGTTCGCTTTTGATTGATCAATACCGAACTCGTCTGCGTTTATAATTTCGTTTTTCATTACTTTGTGATTTTTTCGTAATACTTTAAAAATTTAGTACAGAATTTTTCTACCTCTGCACTCGTGTTATATAAATCTATTTGGATCTCGTCGCGTGTAATTCTTTTTAGATACATTGGTTTCGTTTTGAAACGATCATCGAAGGAAACGAAGTCCAAATATTCGAGATCCTGGTTTACTAAAAAATAATTATAAACCTGGTATTTATATTCGTTTGGTAATTGATCCTGGCGAATATATTTTACGTGAATCTTTGTACTCGGACATTTAATTTCGATTGCACCTTTGCGATCTTTTGTAAATCCGTCTGGCGATAGTGCTAAAAAATCATTTTCTTCGCTTAAACAGAATCCTACTTCTTCGATTTCTATTCCAGTAACTTGCGTATATAGATCCCTAACGATAGGTTCGAGATCTTTGCCTCGTTGCATTGCTGCATTAACAAAATTTTCTTCGACTACTTCCGAAATAATTTCCGCTGTTAACTCGTCAACTAAAGATAAATTATCGCTTTTAAATACTTCTTTTAATCTCGTTCCTGTTATTTTTCCAAGGCGCATTTTTAACCATTCCTGCGATCCTTGTTCTACTTTTACTTCTATCATTTTGTTTAAAGTTTAATTTGTGATTTAATTAAGTCCAGGTCGATCGAATGTAATTTTTGATCAATCGTGTAATTTGTTGGCGTTTTTCTGTTTAAATCAGATCCGAACAGTTTACCAAAGTGATCACATGCGTCTTTTATTGCGATTGTTTTTGCTATTGGTAACGCCATAGTAACGGCACCAGAATTAACGTTTGACATATCCATTTTTAACGGCCCTGTGCCCTTTTGTGTTTGTAATTCCTGTGCGCCAACTCCGTCGTGAAAATTCCACTCGTTCGTAATAGGGTGCAAATAATGTACGCGTACAGTAACCTCGACGGCATTCATTAACATTCCAGACTTCATTACTTCGATCCTGTATGCTTTAAAGATCTTTTTTAGTAGAAATTCAACTCGTTCAATCGGAATGTATTTGTATCCAGATATAAACGGGTGCGTTTTAATCCAGTTCGGATTCGGTTCCTGGTTTAAAAGTACAGTAAAAACGTCCTGTTTTTGTGCTGTAATTACGTCGTCGTATAATTCACTAATCGACGGCAAACTTGTTGTTTCGTTTTGCATTTTGTTTTAGTTTAAAAGTTTATTTTTTGTTTTACGATGTTAAAATTACAAAATCTTCGAGCATTTTGTTTAACGCCTCCATTTTTTTAAGTTTCTGGCCAGTATTTACCAGGTGTGACGCTTGAAACTTTGATACGTTTCGGTCTGCATCTGTACTAATTTTAGTCGTTACGTACAAACCGTCTTTTTTTTTCTCGTTCATAAATTGTTTTATGTTGTTGCTGTGTAAAATTACCTAATTGAATATAATTCTCGGATATATCACCGTCCTGGATTGTTTCGGTCTCGTTTGTTTTAATTACGAAAGGCCTATTTTCGACCAGCATTGAAACCCATGTATTATCGATTAAATCGTTTGATCTCGTAATATTTAAAACCATGAAATTTCCGATTTCTATTTGAATTTTAAAATATTCCTGTATGCTTTCTAAATTCATTTTTTAGCTGTTTCGTTTTATAAATATACAAATATTTTTTAAATATAAATAAAATGTAAATTTTTTATTTAATATATTTAAATATATGCTCTATTATTGGCAAAGTCCATCCGTCACCTAATAATGATCCAGCCTTTGATTTAGATAATATACTTGTATATCCATCCGGGAAACCTTGTAAGCGTTCCATTTCTATTTGGTTAACTGTTCTGACTATTCCTTCTGTATGTATTAAAGTTAACATTCCAGTAGTTTCGTTTCTATGTTTTAAATACTCTTGGCTTGCTTGATTATTTCTATTGTTTTGCATTTTCAAAGCAACATGTTTATCAGTGTCAACATAAATCATATTAATAAACTCTCTTTCAGCTCTTTTTTTTATACTCTCTTGACTTGTACAAACTCTACTTTCACTTTCTAATAATGCTAATGCTTTTACACGCTCTACTCTACCGCCTGTAATAACATCTTTAAACATTATACCTCTATCTTTTGGCTGTGGTATATCAGTCACTAAATCAAAAATAGTTTCTTTTGTACGTATATTAGACCAATAATATCTATCACGTAATTGTGCTGTAACTAATTTTGAATTTATACGAACAGGATAAACACCTAATTCACGACTCATTATACCAACATCAAATTTTGATGCACTACCAACATTTTCTTGTAAAAATAGTACATTAGGATTAAGTGATTTAATATGATTTAATATGTCTACAAAAACAAAAAATAAAGAAGATTTTTTTCCGTATATTCCTGCTCGTTTTCCTGCTACGGTTAAATCCTGGCAGGGTGATCCACTTAATATTAAATCAATTTCCTTCCAATTAATATTCCATTCCTTCCATTTAGTAACGTCCCCAACTTGTAAAGTATCTGGGAAATGGTATTGAGTTAATTCTATAGCATAAGGCTTTACTTCACTTGAATAGTATTTATTTACTTTTATTCCGACATTTTCCAGGGCTTGTCTACCTGTATTCATTCCATTAAACAAACTTAATACATTCATTTTTTTAAAATTTTACAT
>Ga0209230_10000169_pt1 | contig 23748 bp, 14 predicted proteins | sample LakOntMetagenome_FD_187467 | JGI IMG/M metagenome (GOLD analysis project Ga0209230, IMG submission 187467) | Freshwater and sediment microbial communities from Lake Ontario - Sta 18 epilimnion Metagenome (SPAdes) (version 2) | ecosystem: Environmental > Aquatic > Freshwater > Lentic | place... | reverse complement strand
GGTCATCAAATCCCTACCAAAAACAGCGTAATCTTCGGGCGGTGTATCCAACTCTTGCAAAGCTGAGCCAATATGAATCTTAATTTTCTCTGCAGTTCTTTCACCAATCAACAAATTGTGTTCACGTCGCATGTACTCCAAAATATCTAGGTTGAATTCATCACCTGCTACACGAATGCTTTCGTCACATACAATACCACCCAAAGCAATGATGGCGATTTCAGTAGTTCCCCCACCGATATCAACGATCATATTCCCTTGTGGTTGAGTAACATCAATGCCAATACCAACCGCTGCAGCCATTGGCTCGTGAATGAGGTAAACTTCTTTAGCTCCACTTCTCTCAGCGGAATCTTTTACGGCGCGTTTTTCAACTTCAGTGATGCCACTGGGAATACAAATGACCATTTTCAATTGTGGCGAAATCCACCGTTGCTTTTGGTTCATCATTTTGATCATGCCGCGAATCATGTGCTCAGCCGCCTGGAAATCTGCAATTACTCCATCTTTCAAAGGACGAATCGTTTTGATTCCTTCGTTTTCTTTGCCAAACATTTGCATCGCATCTTTACCGATCGCAATTACATTTCCCGTATTTCGCTCAATGGCGATAATACTCGGTTCGTCAACCACCACTTTGTCTTTGTGGATAATCAAAGTATTGGCGGTGCCTAAGTCAATAGCAAGCTCTTGGGTAAGAAAACTGAAAAAACTCATGGGTTATAAAGTGTTCTGCAAAATAAACACAAATCCCCACATTTAGCATAGGATTTTTCAGTAATTTCTTAAAAATTCCAAGTCATACATACATGTTGGATTGGTGCAAGGATTTTACCTTCCTTAAGTCCCCAAGCCATTTCATAGCGAATTGGCATTTTAAGAACTACAAACGATGCCCCTAGGCCACTTCCTGCGATCCAAGGATTTCTTTTGGCAGTCACCTGAATTACCGAATTGGGTGCTATAATCGTTAAAGTATTGTAAGGGTTATTTGAATTCGCAGGCGATCCACCAATGAATGACGTCCCCAAATCCACAAATACGTATAGTCCGAGGGATTCACTCAACGATGATTTGCTTACTTTCCAGCCATACACTGATTGCGGAATAAAATGGAATTCTGCGTTGAATACCGCACTAGATGATCCCATTCTTTCACCGTTTAAAAATCCCCTCACATTTCCCGCAAATTTACGATAAACGTAGTTTTCGTGATTCTCAACCTGATTCTTTAAATCTAAATTCCATTGGTCTTTGATCATCCAACCTTGTGAACCACCAATCCAATACTGCGTTTTGATTGCTCCAATACTGTGAGTTAAATGGGCATTTGATTTGAGAGTCATACCCCTGCCAATGGGCAGATCAAATTTTGTTTTCCATTCCATGTCAATGCCATGACCGATATCTCCTTGAAATGTTTGATATCGGGCCATCGAAATAGTCGCCGAAGATTGTAAGGTATATCTCAATTTGGGTTGGGAGTGATTGCCGCTGATCAACCACAAAGTAGAAAAGAAAATACCGTGATATCCTGCTTTCTTATTTGGTGAAATGGTGGAAAACGGACGGCTGATTTTATTTGCGATCATATCGTTTTGAAAGACATAACCACTGCCGAAATCCCATTGCTGATTGTAGCGCTTGCTTAATCCTAATTTGAATAGATTGGCACTGTTTTGTTTCATTATCACATCGTTCTGATAGAAAGTTCTGTTTCGATGCAGGAATTCTTGCCAAATTCTAAGTCCACCAATGTGAATATCTTGATAAAGCCGCACTGAGATTCGATTCATAGGTAAATTACTGAGAAGTCCAATTTTAATTTGATGTTGATTCTCTTCGTTCTTTAAATAAAATCGCAGCTCCGGTGACAACGGATGATTATAAATTTGATTCGGTAAAACGTTCACTAAATAAGGAAATTGTACAGGGTCTTCGTTGCTTAAAAATAGACCACCCTTTGTTAAGTTATATGGCGAAAATTTGGAAACTCTTAGATACCCATTTTTTGTATAATTGAGATAATTTGGATTGTTTTTTTTACGTGTTAAATCCTTTTTTGGGTAATTAGAAATATACTCCCAAGCAATTTTTTCACCGAAAAAAGAACTGGAATCTTTGATAGAATCCGTAGCAATTTTATGGTGATTATTATCAATTGGTCCATTCACCGGAATCAGTTCTTTTAAATCGACATTGGTAATTTTTGATACATCTATAATTCTGAAACAACTCCGATTGTTGGCGAAGGAAAGTTCAATGACATTGGTTTGAGAGGTGGCATTGTCAATAAACTGGCATTGTTGAACAAAATCACCCACAATTTCTGTTTTCCAATGATAGTTTGTAGTGTCTATCAGTTCAATGAAATGTAAATACCATTGGTTGTTTTTCGATTGTAAATAACTCAAACGATGGTTGCTTTCTACAATAAACCCCTTAAATCGGTCGGTCAAAGCACAGGTATCTGTGTAAATAACCGACGCTTGACCATTTATCAATTTCCTTTTAATCACAAATGTCTTTAAGTGTGTTGTTAGCGCGTTTTCATCCACCCAAAACTCATCGCCAAGCGCATTCTTTTTCAATGCCACACGATGGAAATCGTATGGAATCCATTGGCCCTGGTTGTTGTTACTTTTAGTGCTCGAAGTCAAAATGTAAGCAATGCCCCAACGGTAAAATATGCCATCTGAATTGTCATGATTCAATAACCACGATTGAGCAGGCGTTGGCAAAGTTTGCTCAAGCCTCAACATTTCACCGCTGGTATCGATTTGCCAAATGTCGGTCGATGTTTTTTGGGCAATGAATACGTATGTGACCACGTTGTTGTTTAATGAAATACTTGTATGAGCTCTGATTGTTTGCCCAATGGTAACAATCGGGAAATTGACGTCATTGGTTAATCTTGCATGAGTTGCATGGTAAACGGCTTTTTGTTTGGATTTTGAATAAAATTCAATGATCTCGCAATCGGAAGAAAATCGCTTTAAAAGATAGCAACTGTTAATTCCCAGTGAAAATGCGGCTTCAATGGGTTCTTTGTTGTTTTTCAGTAGCAGTTCATTGGTTTTCTTGGGATCTTGTTTCGATGCGATTTCCCAAGTGGATTTTTGCCATTGTACACACGATGTCCCCGTTAAATACTCAAAAGCAGATTCCAAATTGCTGGTGTATTTTACCACGAACCATAAATTTGAATATGCCAATTTGCCATACTGCTTTTCAATCTGATACCAAATTCTACGACCATAAATTTGTTGGGCAATGGGCTCAATGACGTTGATATTCTTTAATCCGCCTTTGTTGGAAAAATACCTGTATTCACCTTCTGCGTGAACATCCCATCCCTCCGAAGCCCAGTGAGCGCAAAATCCCTGTGAAAACCAATTCGGTATTTTGTAGTTGCCAGACCGACTCATTTTTTGCTGAATGCTGCTGCCATGGAGAAATTCATTTACCACAAAATGAGCCAAGCAATATCGAATTTGCAATCGAATTTGTTTGAAATGCGTGCCCATGAAAATGGGGTAGTGATTGGCCGTAACTGTCGTGTTGCTTTTTAAAAATCGTTCCGTCCATACCGCATGATTTTGCAATGCAGTTTGGTATTCCGCTACCTGGTTGAAGAGTTGAATGTGGAAATGCCCCGATGATTTATAACCCAGAAGGGTCTCTAACTCTTGCAGGTCTTTGCTACAAATGGCAAAAACTGAATCCAAACTCTTTGCGGGGATTGCGTCTTGGTGTACCACGACATCTGATTTTACGTCTACCACAATTCTGTTGAACTGATAGGTTTGGGAATACAAAGAATTGGATAAAATCAGAAGGACCAACGTGAATAGTATGAATAGCCACCCTTTATTGGTTCGAAAATAAGTAGGAGTGTTGAAACAGAATTCACACGTATTCATGGCTGTGTGCCGAAGATACGAACAACAAAGTCCAATCGCAAATGCCACAATCTACTTACCTTTGCATCCATGAATTCATCCACAACAAACCATTTTATTGAATTAGAAAATCAATATGGCGCGCACAATTATCATCCATTGCCAGTAGTTTTATCAAAGGGCAAAGGCGTTTTTGTGTGGGATGTTGATGGAAAACAATATTTCGATTTTTTATCAGCCTATTCAGCTGTGAATCAAGGTCATTGTCACCCCAAAATCATCGCAGCACTACAACAACAAAGCGAAAGAATTACACTAACAAGTAGGGCGTTCCACAACGATCAATTGGGTCCGTTCGAAAAGTATATCACCGAGTTGTTGGGTTATGATCGTGTTTTGCCTATGAATACGGGTGTTGAAGGAGGGGAGACGGCCATTAAGCTAGCCAGAAAATGGGGATATCAAGTGAAAGGCATTCCTTCAAATCAAGCGAAAATTGGATTTGCTTCAGGGAATTTTTGGGGTAGAACGATAGCCGCGATTTCTTCATCGCAAGACATCGATAGTTATGGTGATTTTGGTCCATTCGTACCAGGATTTGAAATCGTGCCTTACAATGATTTAGATGCCCTAGATCGTTTATTGCAAAATGGGGATGTAGCTGCATTTATGGTAGAACCCATCCAAGGTGAAGCAGGTGTGATTGTACCCGATGATGATTACTTGAAAGGCGTTCGTTCATTGTGTAACAAATACAATGTATTGTTTATTGCCGATGAAGTCCAAACAGGTTTGGGAAGAACAGGGAAAATGTTGTGTTGTGACCATGCCGAAATTAAGCCCGATATTTTGGTTCTCGGAAAAGCCCTCGGCGGCGGTGTGTTTCCAGTGAGTGCCGTACTTACAAGCAATGAGGTGATGAATGTGCTTCATCCCGGTCAGCATGGTTCCACTTTTGGAGGTAATCCAATGGCCTGTGCCGTTGCTATGGCTTCATTGAAAGTTTTGGTTGATGAAAATTTGATCAATAACGCCGCTACTATGGGTGAGTTGTTTAGAGAAAATTTAAGAAATATCGCTTCTCCCATTATTTCTGTAGTGAGAGGTAAGGGTTTGCTGAATGCCATCGATATCTTGCCATTTGGCAACGGTAAAACAGCGTACGATGTGTGTTTGGCATTGAAAGACAATGGGTTATTGGCCAAACAAACCCATACTCACACCATACGATTTGCGCCCCCTTTGACCATTACACAAGAGGAAATAGAACAAGCCTCTGAGATTATATCAAATACAATTCGTGAAATTGCGAAATAATATCTAGGAATTTTCGTATTTTTGCAATCCAGCTCGGGTGGCGGAATAGGTAGACGCGCAGGACTTAAAATCCTGTTTTCAGTAATGAGAGTACGGGTTCGATTCCCGTCCCGAGCACAAATGAAGAAGATTGTATTGTCAATCGTTCTAATTGTTGCCATTTCTTGCAACAACCATCGAAATTCGGGAAGATTTATCAGTGAAACAGACACAACCTATTCCGAGGACGTCAGAAGCGTTTCCGCCAAAATCAACCAGAACCCCAATGATGCAGAACTCTATTACAAAAGAGGCAATACGTTTTATTACGAAAAACGATTCAAAGACGCAATCCTGGATTTTGATGCTGCCATAACGCTCAACAACAATCAACCACTATACCACCTTCGCTGCGCTGAGTCATGGATTTCGCTCGATTCAACCAATTCAGAGAAAACGAAATTACACTTACTCAAAGCCATTGAGTTAAAACCCAATTATTATGCAGCCATGTCTTTATTGGGTAAGTATTACCTGGCACGACAACAATACAAAGAAGCCATTGATAGTTATACGAAATTGCTCAATGAGCCGGAATTTTCAGATCAATCCTATGTGATGATCGCAGTGGCCTATAAAGAACAAAAAGATACGGTGAAAGCCGAAGCATTTATTGACAAAGCGCTTACAGTAAATCCCCAAAATTTCGATGCCGTGATGCAAAAAGTGCTTATCCTTTTTAATAGGAACGATGCGCAATTGCTCCAATGGTCTAACAAAGCCATCCGCATGAATGAATTTAGTGATGAAGCACTTTACACCCATGCCTTGATTCTCCAAAAGCAACAAAAGTATTCCGATGCTGTGGGTTACTATGAAAGAGTGGTAAAGGTAAATCCCAACCATACGCTGGCCCATTACAATGTGGCAGTGATTCAATCTTTGTTTGAGAATTACGAGGAAGCCATTGATTGGAGCGATAAAGCATTGGATCTGAATCCCGAATTTGCTCAATCCATGGCGTTAAAGGGTTTTTGTTACGAAAAAATGGGCAACAAAAAAGCGGCTCTGCAAGAATACAAAGCCGCTTTGTCTGTAGATCCTAACTTGGCGTCTGCCAAAGAAGGACTACTAAATGTTCGCTAATTAACGCTTTTTCAAAACCACCTTTGAGTAAATGTACTCTGTGGTTCCACCGAAATTGTAAAGATATTTTCTGCGAAGAACGATTTGCTCGCCAGTGAGTGATGCAATATCCCAAGTGTAATTGAAAACGGTTACTTGTGCGGCATCCGCACTTGCCATACTCCAAGCTGATTTCTCTGTCAGTGCTTCGGTGGGGTCACATTTTACACTTGAACGGTTGACTTCAACTTGTGATGTGGAAATGAAGCTATAGAAATCGTCTTTCATACATGCTTCGATATTGTCAAAATTGTCCTGACTAGAACTGTCGTTCCATGAACTCAACTCCCAAGCATGCATCATAAATACTTCCTGCTTGGTTTTTCCACTGATGTCGATGGCACCTGAATTGGATCCGCCAGACTCACAAGATGTTGCAAAAAACAATGCAACCGCCGATAAACTTAAAATCAATTTTTTCATAATGTGTTCCAAATATAAGTACCGTTTGCAATCTCCCCAAACATCATTTCAAATCATTAATCACTTCAGCCGCCATTCTAAGTCCAAAAAGTGCAGGCATGAATGAAATCGTCCCGTAGAAAGACTTTTTAAAGTTGCTGCCATCGGTCAATCGAACCGCGTCCCTGCAAAGCTCTCCCTTATTATACACCGATTTAAAACCGGTATATATGCCATGTTTGTGTAATCTTTTCCTTACGTTTTTTGCGAACGGACAGTTGAATGTATTGCCAATGTCTGTTACATCTACCAAAGCCGCATCCAATTTGCCACCGGCACCCATGCTAGATATCAACCTTTGGCTATTTTCTATGCAGCTTTTAATCAAAAAAACTTTTGGAGTCACAGAATCGATGCAATCCATTACATAATCGTACTTTTCACTAGCAACCAACTCACGCGTGTGCTCTGGTCTTTGGAATGAATCAATCACGGTGAGTTTGACATCGGGGTTTATATCGCGAATGCGTTCCGCCATTAATGCCGCTTTTTTGAGACCCACCGTGCTGGTTAATGCTGGCAGCTGTCTGTTTTTATTGGTCTTATCCACGATGTCGCCGTCTATGATGGTTAAATTTCCAATCCCAGCTCGAGCGATAAACTCCGCCGCAAAGCTCCCCACACCCCCAAGACCAACAATCAATACCTTGCTATTCGCCAATTTTTCTACCGAATCTTTTCCAATGAGCAGTTCTGTGCGTTCTAACCACGATAAATCCATAACTGCAAATTTAACATCATTCTAAGTACCTTTGTTTTCTATGGAAAGATTGAGGAAATTTTGTGCCCTTTTACTGCTGATTTTCAAATTCATTGGAACAACATCTGCACAAGAAATGCATAATTTGTCCAAAAACGATCCCAAACAAATATTGAGTCCGAGTGCACAGATTTTTTCCAATCCATCACTAAGAACGTCGTTGGTACCATCGTACAATGGAAAATTCCACGCTCAAATTTTGGTTAATGAGGAATTTGTTGCGCCTTTTGGTGTTGATTTATTATCTGAAATACCAGATAAAGACAATGCCAAAATTCGTTTATTGCATATTCAATTCGATGCCATTTCTTGGAATACACTAATTGAAAGAGAAGGTCTGCTTTATGTAGATGTTTCGAGCCGAATAAACAGTCCCAGAATGTTGAATGATACTGCCAGAATCCATAGCAGAGTTCACCTGGCCGAAGAGGGTTTGCAAAACAATTTGAGTCAAAATTACACCGGCAAAGGTGTGATGGTTGGCGTGGTGGATATCGGGTTCCAAACAGATCATCCCACGTTTTACAGCAAAGACGGTAAGCGATACCGTGTGCAAAAATTTTGGAATCAACAAAGGGGAGGTACTCCGCCAACAGGATTTATTTACGGCACCGAATATGGCGATTCTTTGGCAATTGTAACTGCGATAGACGACGATGGTTCTCACGGTACACATGTAGCTGGAATTGCAGCCGGCTCCGGATTGGCATCGCCAAATTTAAAATACAGGGGCATGGCACCAGATGCAGAACTTGTATTTGTGGGTATCAAATATGCCAACGACACGCTAGGCGGAAGCGGTTTGGGCGATTACGTTGTGGCCAATCCTACCATCATCGATGGGTATAAGTATGTATTTGATTTGGCAGAAAAGCAGGGGATACCCGCCGTTTGTAATTTGAGCTGGGGCATGCATACAGGACCGCACGATGGTACATCGCTGTTTGATTGCTCGGTAAAGTCATTGGTTGGGTCGGGGAGAATCATCGTAGGCGCTGCGGGCAACGACGGTCGCAATCAAATGCATGTTTACGCCCAAACCAAATCGGATACTGTATTTACTATCGCCGTTGACAATAACAGAAAAAACCATCCGCGCGAAAACGTAATGACAGACATTTGGGGCGGAGTGGGCGATAAGTTGAGCGTGCAAGTGTCTTTGGTCGATACTTTGGGTAATGTCATTGTCAATGTACCCTGGAATTTGGCCGGTGATTGCGTCAATTGTGGATCCTATAAAAAGATGTATCACAAAGGAACTGATACCATTTGGGTAATTGCCTCGGAACAAGTCTACCCATTGAACAATAAGCCCAATTTGTTTTTAATCATCGAACACAATCGACCGCAAAATGGATACATCCAATTGGGGTTAACGAGTTCGGGTGAAGTTCATGCGTGGAATTCTGGACAGGCTTACCGTTGGACGTCTGGGCATTTTTACGACGGGCATAAAAATCAAAAATTTGGAACCAAGTTTATCGCTGGTGTAGCCGAAGGTTCGGTTGGAGAAAATGGTGGGTCAGGTACGCACACTTTAACCGCTGGAGCCTACATCAATAGAAATGAATGGACCAATTTTGAAGGCAAATATTTCAATCAACCTTGGCATGTTGTGGGCGATATCGCTGGATTTAGTAGCCGCGGCTTGATGCCCAGAACTAAGGATTTTCCAAATGGAAGAATTAAGCCCGATGTGATCGCTCCGGGGCAGATGATTGCGTCTTCATTGCATCGCAGACAAGTTCCAGGATGGTTGAACAACGAAATTGTGCACAAAACCACCTACAACGGGCAAGACGTTTACTGGGCGATGTTTTCCGGGACGTCAATGGCTTCGCCACACGTTGCTGGGATCGTGGCACTGTATCTTCAAGCAAACGAATGGTTAACACCCGCAGAGATTCGACAATTATGGAGACTCACCGCCAGAAAAGACCAGTTTACAACGAATGATTCCAACGGAAACAGTGGCTACGGCAAAATAGACGCTTTTGAAACACTAAAAATCATTGACAAATATGCTAGCATAAAAAACAATGAATTGAAATCTGGATGGATGTGTTATGTGAACCAATTTTCAGAACTCATCATTTCAAATTCGAAAAATCCGCAATGGCATGGCGAAATTGTCCTTTGTGATGTAATGGGGAAAACGGTGTGTGAAAAGACCATCAATCCCAATCAATCGATAAGTTTATCGCATTTGTGTGATGGAATATATACCGGCTGTGTTTTCGACCCCAAAACGGGTGAAAAATACACCTTTAAAGTGGTTAAGTGATGGTGGTTTCTTAAACAAACCGTCGAAAGAAGGCTCAGGCCACCCCTTACTTTTGCTTCAAATAATCCAAATAGGGCAGAATGTACCTGTCTTTTTTCTGAGGATAAATGTCTGCAATGGTCACCATGATTCCCGATTCCTCTACATTGCCAAAGTGGTCGTTGATTGATGTGCCGAATGCCCGCATGGTCGGACTCAAATTCATATAGTTGTTGAATAAAGGGGGGATGTTTTCGCCCAGTTCACGAACGCGTGTATTCAGCAATTTGTGACCGTCTTTGTATTCTAAACCCTTCAATTTCTCCATGAAATCTTGGCATTCAAACTCCAACTGGATGGGGGTGTCTATTTTTACCAATTGATCGGGATCTGGGAAATAATGATGCATAAATCGTAAAATTGTATCCCTTGCTTCGCGATTGAAATCGGTGTACATGGTGATTTTTCCGAAAAAATACTTCATATCAGGATGCATAACCACCAATGCGCCAAGACCATCCCACAAATTGTCGAGAGAGAATAAGCCTTTTCTGCTTCCCGCGCTGGGTTGAAATTCTGGCTGAACAAAACTTCTGCCCAATTCTATGGCAAAAGGGAAGTATTCAGATTTTAATTTATCAGAAAAATCAAAAATCTCTCTGGTTGATAAATGATATTGACCATTTTCATCCTTTGTATCGCTACAAAGTACCACGCGATATCCACCCACAATGGCATTTTCCGATGGGTCCCATACAATCAATTGACTGTAAGCAAATTGTCCCAAGTCAAATTCATCGATATCGATGGACTTTCCGGTACCACCACCGGCTGTTCTAAAACTTACCTCACGCAAACGCCCAACTTCCCTCATCAAATGGGGCTTGTTGTTTCCATTGAAAATGTAAATTTCGTTCGATGCGTTGTTGGTGGGACGTATGAAAATGTCTGATGTTAATTCAGCAATCAATAATTCTCGTTCTATTGGTTCAATAATTTTCTCTGTCATGCCAGTTGCACTCATTCGGTAAAAATAAGAAAATAATTGAGATTGAGAATCAATTCAATTGAAAAGTGGCGTTTGGATTACCTTGAAGGGTATAAACAAATTTCTTTAATTGTTGGGCTTCATTCCAAACGTTCTTCTTGTTAAAAATAGTTGAAGCGATTGGCTTGCCAATAGTTAAAGTAATCGATTTCCCTTTTTGTTTATATAACTCGTCAGCCAATGTCAACATTTCAATGTTGAATTTAATACCCAAAGCTTTTCGCCAATTAGCCAATCGGTAAAAGCGATTTGAATTACATCCATTCACATGAACTGGAATAATTGTGTAATTGTACTGAATCGCTTTTGCCAGAAAACTTTTTTGCCAATCCAAGTCCATGATTACACCATCTGTTTTTCTTGAACACAATCCAGCAGGGAAGACAATCATCAGCGCGCCAGAGGCGTAGGCTTGATCCACTTTCACCATAGAATCTTTGGCTTTTTTCCCAAATTTATTCACAGGGATAAAGTTTTCTTTGAACTGCGGGATATGAGCCAAAACATCATTCGCAATGATTTTTACATCTTTTCGAATTTTCCCCGCCTCACTGAACAATGCCAATGCATCCATTCCCGCCATGGGGTGGTTGCCAATTAAAATGGCGTTGCCCACAACGGGAATGTTGTGTTTGTTTATCACGTGTATGGCACATTGCATTTCTTCAAGCGCATGAGATGCGAAATCGGTGCCATTATCTCCATGGTACTTACTGAGTAGATGGTTTAGCTCATCTTGGTGTACAAAACCTTCAAACCAACGTATGATAAATCCTGGAAGCCAACGCGAAAGCCAGGCGCTCTTTGAGGCGATTACCTGTTTAATGTTAATTTGTAACGGTTGGTTTTCCAAGTTTGTGGGGGAATTAATTTAGAATGGTTGATTTCGTTGCGTCCAATATGGCAAACGACGCGGCTGAGCTGCTCGCTTCAGAATAGACCCTCAATACTGGCTCAGTACCGCTGGGCCTAATCATTACCCATGATCCATCGTGCAAACGGAATTTGAATCCGTCTACATCCTCAACAGATACTATATTATAACTTCCGAAAGAACTGTAACTCCTTGATTTACATTTCTCAATAATACTTTCCTTCAACTCGTTGGTTAAGTGTAAGTCGTATCTTTCCACGGCGAAAGAGCCCACCTTAGAATACATGTCTTGAATCAATTGCGACACCGTTTTGCCTGTTTTTGCCATGTATTCCATCAATACCAATCCCATCCAAACGCCATCGCGCTCAGGAATATGACCTTTTATTGCAATACCACCGCTTTCTTCGGCCCCAATAAGCACATCTTCGGTAACCATGTATTCGCAGATGTATTTGAATCCAATTTTGGTGGTGATCGATTCTAAACCTTTGAGATCACAAAGTTGTTGCACTTTATCGCTCACAGAGAAGCTTTTTACCACTTTGCCGGAATATCCCTTAAATGTGGTTAAATACTCAATCAACAACAAAATCAAATGATGGGAATCAACGAAATTGCCTTTTTCATCAAACCATCCAATCCTATCGGCATCACCATCCGTGGCCAATCCGCACAAATACGAATCTTTTGACTGAATCAATGGACCTATTTCGGGCAAATTCTTCAAAATCGGTTCTGGAGCGCGCCCTTCAAAGCCTGGATTGTGATTGCCATGCAAAATGGTGGCCTCGGGTAGTAATCTCTTAACGATGGATTGACCAGCGCCGTACATTGCATCATAAACCAATCCAGATGAGATCGATGACAATGCATCCATATCAAATTGATTTACGCAATGATTGTAGTACATGGTTTCAAAATCCCCGTATTCAATCATTCCATTGTTGATATACGATTCAAAAGTATCGCCAGCATCAACCAAATCATTCGGAATCAGATTTTCTACCTTGGTTACCTCCGACGGTATGGCTGGGCCTCCATAATTGGCTTTGATTTTGTAACCATTGTATGTAGGGGGGTTGTGACTGGCTGTTAAAATGATACCAGCACCCGTATTCAATTGATTGGCCGCCAATGAAATCATTGGGGTGGATACAAAACCGTTCGACATCATCACTTTAATTCCTTGAGCTGCCAGTTGACGAGCCGTTTCTTTGGCGAACATTTCACCTCCGAATCTGCAATCGTAACCTACAACGCAACTTTTTGGCAAATCACTTTCACTAAGCCATTGTCCGGTCGCATTGGCAACACGTCTTACGTTGGCTACTGTAAACTCATCGGCGATGATTTCTCGCCATCCATCGGTTCCAAATTTTATTTGATACATCCTAATCTCTTTTTAATTTATACAAAGGCATTTTCGCCAGTTATTTCCATACCCAATATCAACAAATGTATATCGTGCGTTCCTTCGTAGGTCACAACAGATTCCAAATTCATCATATGACGCATAATGGGGAATTCACCGGTTATGCCCATTCCGCCCAACATCTGTCTGGCTTCACGTGCTACATTCAGTGCGATTTCAACATTGTTTCTTTTGGCCATTGAAATTTGAGCGGGTGTTGCTAGTCCCTTATCCATCAATTGGCCCAAACGCCATACCAACAATTGTGCTTTGGTGATCTCGGTGAGCATTTCTGATAATTTCTTCTGTTGCAATTGGAAACCACCGATGGGTTTGCCAAATTGAATTCTCTGCTTGGCGTATCTTACAGCGGTATCATAGCAGTCCATAGCAGCACCCAAGGCACCCCAACTGATGCCATATCGAGCACTGTTCAGGCAAGTCAGTGGTCCTTTTAAGCCGGTAACCCCAGGCAAAATATTTTCTTTAGGGACTTTTACATTGTCAAAAACCAATTCGCCAGTACAACTCGCTCTTAAACTCCACTTGTTATGAGTTGTGGGTGTTGTAAAACCTTCCATGCCTCTCTCCACGATAACACCATGAACGATTCCGGCTTCATTTTTAGCCCAAACCACGGCAACATCTGCAAAAGGAGCATTACTGATCCACATTTTAGCGCCATTAAGCACTACGTGATCTCCTTTGTCGATGAAATTCGTGGTCATGCCACCCGGATTGGATCCATGATCAGGTTCTGTTAAACCAAAACAACCCAGCCATTCGCCAGACGCCAATTTGGGCAGATATTTGTTTTTCTGCGCCTCACTACCAAACTTGTAAATGGGGTACATCACCAAAGAGCCCTGAACAGAGGCCGTAGATCTCACCCCGCTATCGCAGCGTTCCAGTTCCTGCATGATGATTCCGTAAGTGGTATAGTCCATGCCGCCACAACCATATTCCACAGGCAATTGCGGGCCAAAAGCACCGATTTCACCCAGTTGTTTTACGATGTGATTGGGGAATTCCGCTTGCTGAGCGAAATGCTCAATGATTGGACTCAATTCGCGCTTTACGTACTCTCTCACCGATGAACGAATCAGTTTTTGTTCCTCCGTGAGCAAGTCGTCGATGGCGTAAAAATCTGGAGCAACGTATCGATCCTTGCCCTGGTTGGCCGAAAGTAATTCTGAAATTTCTGTTGAACTCATATAACTTCTCTATTACAAATGTAACATAGTTGTTTTCTTTGCATAAGTTTTTTCATTCAAGAATATGTTAACAACCATTTTTATTGACCAATTGCAAGTTCATGCCCCAATTGGGTGGTTTGAAGAAGAGAGAATTTCGAAAGTGATGCTAACGGTGAGTGTTAGGGTCAAATTTAATTCAACGCATTTAGGCGATGAACTAAATGATACAATTGATTATGGAAGTATTTCAGCCATCGTTTTAGAGGAATCGCAAAAAGAAACAAAGCTTCTCGAAACATTGGCCCATGCGATCATCCAACGCTTAGAGAGTAAGGCAACCAATGATTTGGTGCACATATGGGTTTGTGTCAGAAAAAACCAAATTCAAGCCAAAGGGATTCAAGCTTTGGCCCACGGCGTTGAGTTGGAGCAATCGTATTCATAAACCACAATCAATTGCTTATATTTGTAATAATGCGTTTATCGAAGGTTTTTTACCTATTTTTCTTTTTGATGAGCACTGCCTTGTCAGCTCAAATTCCAGCGATTACAGGTTGGGTTTACAATAAGAAAACACTAGAAACTATCCCAGGTGCCATCATTGTGGATTCTGCGAGTTTCGCATTCGTTGAAACCAACTCTCAAGGATATTATCAATACGGTACCAAACAAGGAGATAAAACCATCATTGTTGCTGCGCCCGGTTTCAAGCCCCAAAAGGTGGTTGTTGATGTCCAAGCCTCCGTGAGTCGGAATTTTTTCCTTAAGCCGGTGGGATACAATGAACTAGATTCAGCCACAGAGTACCTGTCACTGTATAACCTCAAACCTTCCTATTACTCGATCACAAAAAAAGCAATCATCCAATCGCCCAGTGTGTTGTCTGTGGCCGATCCCGTGAAATATTTACAGTACCTACCCGGTGTTACTGGCGGTATTGAAGGACTTTCTGGCCTGGTGGTAAGAGGGAGTAATGCAGATCAAAATTTGCTATTGATGAATGGTATGCCCCTATACGGAAATGGTCACGTTTGGGGTTTCCTATCTAACTACAATACCGAAATTGTGAAGTCGGTAGATTTTTATCGCGGAGTTGCTCCAGCGCGGTATGGCGGTAGAGCAGGAGGTGGTGTAGTTGATATTCAAACCGATGGTGGAGCCGCAAAGTATTGGACGGGTAAAATGCACGTGGATCCGCTTACAGCAAACGTTGCAATGGATGGCCCTCTTGATCACAGAGGCAAGGTTACAGGTTCTTTCGCCATTCGAAGGAGCTATCTGGATTGGTTGTTTGGCGCAGGTGAAGAATCTGGTTTGATTGGAAATATTCATGACGTCAATGCCAGGGTTGATTATAAACAAAGTCAAACCACCCAGTGGAATTTTTGGTGTTACAACGGACGGGATAAATACGGATTAAAAAGTTCCATCGATGAAACAGATACCCTTTTGAGAAGGGTTGTGTTAAATTTCGAATTGCTTACAGCGTGGCAGAATACACAAATTGGTGGCCGCTACTCGCATGAATTCAAATCAAATCATTTTGGTTCCATCACTTCGGGCTTTTCTCGATATGCATACAGCAATTTGTTGTCGATCGATGGCACCATAACCCAAGGTGGAAACACACAGAGTGCAGCCATTAAGGAAGAGCTCAGAAATTCAATCACAGATTACACTTTGAATGGAGATTTTTCATACATCCACTCGCCACAGCACACCATTCGCTATGGTAGCCAATTCACTTTGCATAACCTCAAGCCAGGCCAAACAAATTATGTTGAGAATACCAATTTGGCCCAAATTGATACGATTTTTGGTATTGCAAACATTCAAAATATTGCTGAGTGGGCCAATTATGCGGAGTTGGATTTGCATCCCAATGTTGGGTTGTCGGTGAATTTGGGACTTCGATTGTGGTCTTTTGTTGCCAGAGAAAAAAGCTTCTTCCGTCCAGAACCTAGAATTATTGTAAGCCAATTGTTGGAAGGCAAAAAACGGATTCAATTGGGATTCAGTATTGCCAATCAAGGGCTGCATCAACTTTCAAGCGTAAATGGTGTTTTGCCGCGTGATGTGTGGTTTCCAAGCAGTGAAACCTTCAGGCCTCAACAAACAACACAGATTTCAGCAGCCTACTTATTTCCCTTGGCCACAGGGGTGGAGTTTTCAGCAGAAACCTATTACAAATGGTTCGATGGTATCACAGATTTAACGGGCGTTGACGAAGATCCCTTCGTGAAAAATTACTGGGAAAGAAGTATCGTACAAGGTAAAGGTGTTGCCAATGGCTTTGAGGCGATGCTAACCAAGAAAACGGGTTCTTACACAGGGCTCATCAGCTACACATACTCAAAAACTGAGCGCACATTTGAATACATCAATGAAGGTAAACCTTTCAACTACAGATGGGATCGCCCACATCAAGTGAAAGCCCAAATCACAATACAAGCCAAAACTTGGTTGGTGATTAATATGTCAGCCATGTGGATGAGCGGAAATGTATATTCAGTGCCCACTGCACAATATCTCACCACCGACAATAAATTGGTTTATGATTACAGTTTGAAAAACAATTACAGAATGCCCAATTATCGTCGATTTGATATTGGATTTACCAAAGAAATCAAACCTTATTATGATCGCGGATATAAAGAATTTTGGGGTCTACAGGTATACAATGCGTTTGGATTCACCAATCCAATTAACGCGCGCTGGGATTTGAATCAGTCAGGCCAACTTCGACTTGTGGGCACTGCGCCGTTTGTTTTCATCCCTTCAGGATTTTATCGTTTGGAATTTTAACATGAAAAAATATATCTATCACTGGGTCTTTTTGTTTGCTGCCTGCACTTTTTTTGTTGGCTGTGAAACAGAACTGGATCAAAGTAGTATTCGATTTACACCAAGATTGGTTGTGAATTCATTTGTAAATAGCGATGATTATTTCAATGTTCAAGTATCACAAACCATTCCCATGTCTGATACCCAACCTCCCAAATTTATTGAAAATGCAGAGGTGAAAGTATCCGATGGGATTTCGGAACAAACATTGACATACAACCTCGGTTTGGGCAAATATGTGGCAAATTTTAAGCCGGTACAAGGAACTCAGTACGATGTAATCGTTTCATACCCCAACTTCGCCACTGCCCGCGGTAAAATGACCTTGCCAAGCAAATTAACAAGTCCGAAATCTACGTGGATTGACGGTACAGGCGTGGATAGCTTTGGATTTCAAACCGGCACAATTACCTGTTTTATCGCAGATCCACAATCCGAAAGAAATTACTATGAAATCAACCTGTACCGATTTGAGGATTTTACCCAAGAATGGCAAATCATGCCTCCCACCACCACAGATCCTTTGCTAAGCCAAAATGCTGAATTAACAGATCTTGGAGGGTATTTGCTCGATGATAGATCCTTCAATGGGTCTACCCGCAAATTTGAATTCATTACGAGTTTTGGTAGTGCAGGGTCTACCTATAAATATTTGATTGAAGTTCGGTCTTTGAGCGATGAATATTATAGATATTTGCAGTCTTTGGCGAACTATCGCAAAACGGTTGGATTGTTTTCAGACCCTACACCCATTTACAGCAACATTACCAATGGTAGAGGGATTTGCGCCGGTGCTTCGATCCAAAGAGATACAATTCAATAATTACAAGAACTTTATTACAACCCATACGTGCCTTCCCAAGAGAAAAAAATTCGAATCATTAATGCCCATCAACACAATCTGAAACATGTTCATGCCGAGATTGACCATGGTTCATTTACAGTAGTAACCGGCGTTTCTGGCAGTGGGAAGTCTAGTTTGGTTTTTGAAACGTTGTTCGCAGAAGGTCAGAGAAGATATGTTGAAAGTTTAAGCAGCTATGCCCGACAGTTTTTGGGTAGAATGAAAAAACCCTTAGTTGATGATATTCAAGGACTTTGTCCGGCCGTGGCCATCGAACAAAAGGTAAACACCAGAAATCCTCGAAGTACAGTTGCCACTTCAACTGAAATATACGATTATATCAAATTGCTTTTTAGTCGGGCCGGCCATACAATCTCCCCAATTTCGGGAAGAGAAGTGAAACGAGAGACCACCGAAGATGTGTTGAAATTTTGTAGCGTCAACAAATCTGGTGAACGGGCACTGATCATGGCGCCTCAACCCCTAAAAAAACGCAATGCCACCGATTGGGATTTGTTGGTGCAAAAGGGCTTCAGTAGGATTTGGTGCGAAAACAATTTGTTTACCCTCCAAACGTTGATTGAGGAAGAAACTGAACTGGAAAATGAGATTTTCATAGTTGTAGATCGACTTTTGATTCAGCCCAACGAGGAAGAATTTCAATCAAGATTATTTGATGCATGTGAAACCGCTTTTTGGGAAGGAGAAGGCAATTGTTCGTTATTCTTCATGGAAAGTGCTGCGTTGGTTGAATTTAATAATCGATTTGAACTGGATGGATTGAAATTCGAACTTCCAACCAAAGATTTTTTGAGCTTTAACAACCCCCATGGCGCTTGCAGAACTTGTGAGGGTTTTGGGTCTGTTTTAGGCTTGGATAGAGATTTGGTGATTCCGGATACGTCCCTCAGCGTTTTTGAAGGGGCAATAGCTCCCTGGAAAGGCGAAACAATGGGAGAGTGGCGAAATGATTTCATTCGCTTGGCGAACAAAGTGGATTTCCCCATTCACCGTGCCATTCGAGATTTAAATCACGATCAGCTAGAATTGTTGTGGAATGGAAGTCGCGAACTCCCTGGAATATTGGATTTCTTTAAATACATCGAAGAAAAATCTTACAAAATTCAATATCGTGTATTGGCAGCCAGATACCGCGGCAAAACCACCTGTCCTGATTGTTTGGGAACCCGTCTGCGCAAAGAGGCCGCATATGTAAAAATTCTATCTGAAAAGGATTTGGATGGATTTCCCACGCAATTGAGTGTGCAAGAATTGCTCTTGATGGAGGTCGACAAAGCCTTAGAGTATTTCAAACAGTTGGTTTTAAGTGAAACCGATTTTACCATATCCCAAAGAATCATAGAAGAAATTCAAAATAGATTGCAATTTTTGAGCGATGTGGGATTGGGTTATTTGTCTTTGAATCGATTGAGCAATACCCTGAGTGGCGGAGAAAGCCAACGCATCAATTTAGCGACCTCGTTGGGTAGTAATTTAACTGGTTCAATGTATATTCTCGATGAACCAAGTATTGGTTTGCATTCTAGAGATACTGAACGATTGATTACTGTGTTAAAAGCACTGCAACAAGAAGGCAATACTGTGATCGTGGTTGAACACGATGAAGACATCATGAGGAATGCAGAAAACCTCATCGATATTGGTCCTTTTGCCGGAACCGAAGGTGGGAAAATGCTCTACCAAGGTGATTATGAAGGCATTGTGCATTGTGAGGAAAGCTTAACCGCCAAATACTTAACTGGGAAAGAGGAAATCGCGATTCCAGAGGTTCGCAGAAAATCGCCCCATTTCATAGAGATTGAGGATGTTACAGCGAACAACTTAAAAAATGTAACCTGCAAATTTCCTTTGGAATCATTTACGGCCGTTACGGGTGTTTCTGGTTCGGGCAAAACCACACTCATTAAGCAAGTTTTATTTCCAGCGTTGAGCCGAGAATTGGGACTGTTTACTACCACAAAACCCGGTAAGCATAAACAGTTGTCTGGTGCTGTTTCGTTGATCAAAGCCATCGAAATGGTGGACCAAAATCCGATTGGTAAAAGCAGTAGAAGTAACCCCGTGACCTATGTGAAAGCGTTTGATGAGATTCGTGATCTATTCGCCAATACACCAGTTTCTAAATTCAATGGATTTAAACCCTCTCACTTTTCATTTAACGTAGATGGAGGCAGGTGCGATGGTTGTCAGGGCGAAGGTGAAACGATCATCGAAATGCAATTCATGGCAGACATCAAGCTCGAATGTGAGGCATGCGCTGGTCAACGATATAAGAAAGAGGTTTTGGAGGTTGAGTACAATGGAAAGAACATTTTTCAAGTGCTGGATTTAACCGTTGATGAAGCGATGGTGTTCTTTGCTGAAGTAAAATCGGTGAGAGATCGCATCAAACCATTGCAAGACGTTGGATTGGGCTATGTGAAACTCGGTCAAGGTTCCAATACTTTGAGTGGTGGTGAAGCGCAACGGGTAAAATTGGCTTTTTTCTTGAGCAAAGCCAGCCCCAATAAAGAGGGTGGTACGCTATTTATTTTCGATGAGCCCACAACGGGATTGCATTTTCACGATATCAAAAAGTTAATGAAATCGTTTGATGCATTGATTGCCCAAGGAAATACAGTTTTGTGCATTGAACACAATTTGGATGTGGTGAAATGTGCCGATTGGGTGATAGATTTGGGCCCTGAAGCAGGTAATGCAGGCGGGGAAATGGTATTCCAAGGTGTTCCAGAAGATATTTCACAAGCCCCTAACAGCATCACCGGTCCATATTTGCTCGAAAAGCTCTTGAGGGTTAAAAATTAGTCCGTTTTCTTTCGATCGATTGTCAAAGAAATTTGAAGGTTGGTCTAATGAAATATGGTCGATGTGCTGTATTTTGTTAAATTTGTAATACTTATGAAAAAACTGTTTCTGATCGGTTTGGCGATATGGTCTATTGTACCTCAAACCCAAGCCCAAGCAACACTCATTGAGAAAGTGGATGCCAAGCCAGGCAAACTCATCGTACCTTACTCAAAATTCCAGTATCCCAACGGATTAACCTTGATGGTGAGTGAAGATCACAGTGATCCTGTGGCACACTTAAATGTGACCTATCACGTGGGTTCTGCCCGTGAAACAAGGGGGAAATCAGGTTTCGCTCACTTCTTTGAGCATATGTTGTTCCAAGGTTCTCAGCACGTAGCCGATGAGGAGCATTTTAAAATCATCAAAAATTATGGTGGTGATGTTAACGGGAACACTACACGTGATAGAACAGTTTATATCGAAACATTCCCAAGCAATTTTACAGAAACTGCCCTTTGGATGGAAGCCGACCGCATGGGTTGTTTCCTAGAAGCTTTCACCAACAAGAAATTCGAAATCCAAAGAAGCACAGTCAAAAACGAAAAAGATCAGCGATACAATGTCCCTTATGGTTTTTTGATGGAGGTAAAAGACCAAGAATTATACCCAAAGGAACACCCCTACAGCTGGTCAACAATCGGTTTTGTGGATGATTTGGATCGTGCAGATAGTACTGATTTGAAGAACTTTTTCTTGCGTTGGTATGGCCCAAACAATGCTTGTATCATTATTTCTGGTGATGTGAACACACAAGAAGTTGTGGCATGGGTCGACAAATACTTTGGTAGTATTCAACGTGGTCCGGAAGTGAAAAAGCAAGCCGTTCCACCCGTACGTTTAAAAGAGAATAAAGTCATTACCTATCCTGATGCGAACGCTTATGTGCCGTTGGTATACAGCACGTTTGTGGGTGTTCCTGTTGGGCATCCCGACGAAGCTGCTTTGGACGTATTGGCCTACTTGATGGGTGGTACAAGGAGTTCAACCATCTATAAGAAATTGGTGGATGCCGAGTGGGCATTGCAAGCCGATGCGAGCAACAATCCATTGAGCATGATCAACCATGAATTGGCTGGTGAATTCTCATTTACAGTTGTGGGTTATCCCTACTCAGACATACCAAAATTGCAACAGTTGCTTAAAACTACCATCGATTCTTTTGGTATCGTGGGCTTTAGCGATGAGGATTTGGACAGAGCTAAAACCAATATTTTGAGTAATTACTCAAGCGGATTGGAAGATGTAAGTACCAAAGCCAACTATTTGAGCGCCTTTTGGTATTTGGAAGCGAAAAACGCCGATGGAAGCAGTTACAACCTTGAAGACGATGCCAATCGTTACAGGAACCTCACAAAAGCAGATATTTTGAGGGTTTATGAGCGTTACATCAAAAACAAGTTGAGTTCTACCATTATCATCACCCCAACACAAGTTGCTGAAGGTGAAGAAAAGCCCAAGTATCAGAGTATAAACCCCAATGCCGGTTTCAAAAGCGCTATGGCAGAAGCTGTATACAATGGTTTAACACCAAGGCCGGTGAAAGACAATTTCGACCGTAGCAAAAAGCCACAGCCCAGAGCCATCGAATCGGCTAAAACACCAAAAGTAGAAAAAATGGTTTTAGCCAATGGACTTGAAATTTGGTCAACCTATTTTGATGAAACACCACGCGTAATTGTTCAGTTGAACATCGAAGGCGGTAGACTGTTGGAAGATGGTAAATTGGTTCCCAAAGGTACATCTGAATTGTTGGCCAGTGCCATGGAAACCGGTACTGCACTTCGCACACCCTCTGAATTGGAAAAGGAATTTGAAAAATTGGGTATCAACATCGGATTTGGCGCAGGATCCACAGGAACCAGCATCACCTTGTCTTGTGAAAAAGATAAACTCGATGCAGCCGTTGCCCTTTTAGAAGAAATGATGTTCAAACCTCGTTGGGATGAAGCAGAATTCAAAAAAGGCAAAACCAGAGCCAAAGAAGGTGCCAATAGCAACTTGAGAAATAGAAGCGTTGGTGCATCTAACGCTTGGAAAAGATTGATGAATGGTGACAACGCTTTGGGTACTTCAGTTTTGGCTGATGACTATGATAAAATCACCATGGCCAATTGCAAAGCTTACTATAATGCCAACTATGCGCCCAATATTACCAAGATGGTAGTGGTTGGACCTTTGAGTAGTGCAGAAATCGAAAGCAAATTTGCGTTTTTGAAGAATTGGGAGAAGAAAAACGTGGTTGTTCCTAAGCCCGCGGCACCGCTTTCAGTAGAAACGCCTCAGTTGTTTGGTGTGAAATACAACGATGCGGATCAAAGTGATATTTACTTGGGCTTCAAGTCTGTTCCTTACGATGCAACCGGTAAGTTTTTCCAGAACACTGTCATGAACTTTGCATTGGCTGGGAATTTTAACTCTAGGTTGAATTTGAATATTCGTGAAGACAAAGCTTGGACCTATGGAATTCGCGGAGGTTTTTCACCGTCTTATAAGGATTTGCCGGGTACTTACACCATCTCTGCCGGTGTTAAGGCCAGGGCAACTGATAGCGCGATTGTTGAAATCGTGGATGAATTGGTTAGATACAAAAACAATGGTATCACAGAGGAAGAGTTTGATTTCACTAAATCTGCTTTGATCGCCAGTGAAGCTTTGGAGTATGAGTCGATTGGACAAAAAGCGGGTTACATCCTACAAATGGCCAACCGCAACTTGCCCACAGACTATGCCGATCAGCAATTGAGAATTTTGCAAAGCATGACCAGAGAGCAAGTAAATTCAATGGCCAA
>Ga0209230_10000168_pt1 | contig 23790 bp, 20 predicted proteins | sample LakOntMetagenome_FD_187467 | JGI IMG/M metagenome (GOLD analysis project Ga0209230, IMG submission 187467) | Freshwater and sediment microbial communities from Lake Ontario - Sta 18 epilimnion Metagenome (SPAdes) (version 2) | ecosystem: Environmental > Aquatic > Freshwater > Lentic | place... | reverse complement strand
CGTTGACAAAGTCCATACGCATAGTTGATATGCTGGCAAATCCTACACCATCGTGTGGGTTAGCACCTACACGAGCAATGATATCATTAGTTAATGTTTGTGTAGGCACAGTAGAATTACCACGTGCATTACGTCCAATAAATGCTGAATAATTAACAGCACCATAACTGTCACTGTATAGACGAGTTGGGGCAAGGCTTGTTCCAGTTAGTTGTAGTAGTACACCTAAATTAGCGGGACTTTGAATAATTCTATCTCTAGCACCGACAATGCTCATTGCGGCCTCTGTTGGGTCTGTGGCAATTTCTGATAAGATAGTTACTCTACCCTGTTGATCAACGTTAAGCAGATCATATTCATCTGTGCTATTGCGTACTTGAATAGTTCGTTTGAACGTTACAGGAGCCGTAGCACCAGTAGTTCCAATAATGATTTCTCTGTTAGGATTGGTCAAGAACAGTTGATTGTCACGGAAGCGGAACTCGCCTACTTCTAAACCAGCACCACCTGCTACAACCAAGTCACCGTTGATGGCAGTGATACGTAAGTCTGCTCCAGTAACTTCGTCTTCGATGTATATAGAAGCACCACCTAACCATAGACGTTTGAATCGTTTGGTAGGAGTACCTAAATCATACAGGTTGGATTCTAATGGAGCAAATGATCCATTAACACCAATACGTCCACGAGGGCCAGTGGCCAATACAATGTCAGTATCAGCATCAGTTTCTATACGCAGGGCTGCATTGGTAGTTGGTCTAGCAATACTGATCACTGCTCCATTTGCGGGCACTAGCCCTGTAATTGTTTTATCAACAACAACAATGTTACTATTGCCGCCAGTACCCACTACTAATACTGTGCTGACTGCTGGTACAGCATCTCCAGCAATAATATCTTCGATTTCCAACGCAGGTGTTGGCGTAGTGGTAAAACGATAAACTGCCCACGGATGATTTATTTGAATATGTGTACCGTAGGTATTTTGCGGAATGTTGTCACCTTCACCTGTGGAATAATCCACTGTAGCATCTAACAATAGATCCGCAACAATTACTTCGATGGTTTGTAAACTTTCTGTAAAACTACTGACTGGTAACTCTAATCCGTCCGGTAGTATAGTTCTACCAGTATTGTCTAAAGTCCAAGTGTATTCTGTAGCACCATTGTGTGTTTGTAAGATGATTGGGGAATTATCTGTCGATGTTCCTATAGTGGTATTTGTAACAACTAGATCCCCTAACAGATCAGGATCTTGGGCACTAATAACACCGTCCAGTATGGTAATAGTTGAGCCATCAACTTTAACTCCGCCTAGTACAGTTGTGCTGGCAGTTGGTAATACATAAACACTTTCTGGACTAGCTTCGACCCAAAACCCATCGTAAAATACATACAGTCTACCATCAGTAGCATCGTACCATAATGTACCTTCTACTGGGCTAGTTGGGGGCGTTGTTCCTGAACTTGTACTAGGAGGAATATCAGTTAGGTCATTATAGCTGCCAGTTGTTGCCACAGTGGCTAGATCTGGCTTGTCTGTAATTTGATTCCAGGATTGGTTGGCAACAGTTAAACTAATACTACCTTCATTTGATCCGTTATCATTATACGCAACAATGATTCCCGTTTGTGTTCCTCTAGAAAATAATTCAGATACATTATCTCCAATTACTTCTACTAGTTCGCCACCGCCAGATATTATTGCATACAGCTCGTTAAAGTTTTCATTAACTTTATTAAACGCAATACGCAACGGATCGCCATTGCCAGCGTTCTCACTGCTACCTATGTTAATAATTTTCTTTGTCATTTTATAGTCTTCCTACGACAACTTCAATAACGCCTTCGACGCCATCAAAATCTTCTAATGCTTTTCCAATAATTGTACCAATTTTTGGATCGTTTGTTGGACGAGCATAACCTCCACCCGCACTAACCATCATATCTCCTTTACGAATTTTTCCTTTAACTTTACATGGAACACGTCCTTGTAACGCTAATGGAATAACAAACTCGCCCTTCATATCTTTACCCATCCAGTAAGCTGGGTCAGTAGAAACAACACCTGCAACACGACGTGTTTCGTCTTCTGCAATGGTCACTTCAAACTCTCCGCCAAATTCTAATACTGTTCCTGGCTCGTATTGTTTGTCAGCTACATAGTTTTCTGCTAAGTCTTTATAGTTTGCATAGTTAGCTGTACCGTTAAATGTTACAGCATTAATAGTTCCGTTTCCAGATATAATTGCTAGTCCTGCAGTTCCTGGATTCTGCGCCGCAGTTGGTGCATAATTTGTACCACCTAAATAAAGACTTTGCGCATTAGTTGCTAGACCTACAAACCCAACTGTGGGTGCAGTAGCTTCAGCAGTGAACACAGTAGCAATAATACCTTTACTACTTGTTCTTCTAACAATTGAATTTGCATTTGCATTCGCAGAGTCTGCTAATATACTGATAGTGGCAGCTTGACTACCATTAAATGCTACATCAGCACCACTTGCTCTAACTGCAACGTCACCAGCGCCAATACTTGTACCAGTTAAACCAAAGGACAATGCACCACTTGACTTAGCAAACGTTGCAGTACCGTTAAATGTTGAACCAGTATTAATTGTAGCTGGAGCAGTGGTAGCACCGTATATACCAGATCCAATAAAATCAACACCGTAGAAGCTCTTAGAATATATATTTCTAAATCTTAATGCGCTAGTACCAAAATCTAATTTTTCATTATCATCTGCACCCACTGCCAATATTGGAGTAATAGATGCTTGACCAGCTGATAGACCGTTAGCAGTAAGTGTAATCTTACCACGCATTGTACCACCAACTCTTAGTAATGCACCATAAGATGATGCACCACCAGATTTAGCAGAGTCACGAGGAGCTAACGCAACAGTTGATCCGTCAGCATATTGACCACTTAACGTGTCATCACTGATCAGTGAAGCAACTGCATTCGATGTTAAACCAACAATTTCTTTTAGTGTGTCAGCAGTAATTTCTTGTATTGCTCCGCTGGAGCTGTCACCATCTGTTGGCACCCAACGACCAAGAATTTTCTTATTGGTGATTTGTTGAATACGATCTAATCTAACGCCTTCAGATTTGTTAGTAGCCTGTCTTAACTGTACAAATCCACTGTTAGTAGTGAACTCACTTGTCTGGAAAGCAGCCACACCAAAGTCACTTGCACCAGAGTTGGCTAATGATGTTTGTACGCCTGCCCTATTCAACGATAGTTTAGATTGTAAAATGCCTGCACTGTTAGAAATACTATCATTATCAATTGCACCACTCTTAATTAAAATTGCGATACTATTTGCAGTTCTTGCTACAGTAACATCACTGCTTGCAGATACACTGGCATTGACCATTGAACCACCAGATCCAGAAGGAACTTCGCCAGTGAATACCATAAAGTCGCCACTTGCTGGTGTACCTGTTATAGTAACGTCTGCAATATCTTTAATATAGTTTTTGCTATTAAAGTAATTTAAAGTTACTAAGTCAGTTGGATTAATTGGATCAGCTGAGCCAGTTGTTCTGTTACCATTTAAGTTGATATCCTTCTGGATAGCTGTCATAGTAGCAGAAGCACTTGCTCCTGTTCCAGGCTGTAGCTGTGTACTAAAAATTGCTGACACAGTTGGACTACTTACTGGGTGTACTTGCGTAATTAACGGACCAGCAGTGTAACCAGAACCTGCATTAGTAATAATAACTTGCTTAATTCTCTGTAAAGGCGCCGCGCCTTCCATAATTGCATAACCAGTAGCAGTTGTACCACCAACAATTTGTGGTGAGCTAAATGTTAACAACGGAGTACCAGTATAACCAGATCCAGCAGTAGTTAAGTTAACAGTAGCAACGCTACCACCAATAATAACTGTTGGGGCACTAGTATAACCGTAACCTGGATTATCAATAACAATTGATAAAATACCTCTAGCGCCTGTTCCAGCTTCTAAGTTTACACGCCCAACTGCGCCTGTACCACTTGTTGAATAAAACTGTACAACTGGCGGTATAGTATATCCTGCACCCGGAGCAACTACTTGTACTGCACTTACAAAGTATCTAGTAACAGTGTCGTTTAATGTGAACCCGCTCCATCCAGCTCTTATTCCGCCAGTCGCAATAGATTGATCAACATAAATTTTATTAGCACCATCAGTACTAATACTAGGAGTTTTAACCCTTACTAGTTTATTATTGTTTAGATCAATTCCGCCTCTGTTTAAGAAAACACCACCACTATTAGTAGTGTCAGTGATCATTTCAAATGCTTGAACTTCGTTTCGTTTACCAGTAGTGGTGATTTCGTAGCTGCCATCAAAATCAATTGTTGCGCCAGCAAACACATTATCAACATATTTTCTATTAACACCACCAACACCACTATCATCAGTGCTGTTGATCATATTTTCAATACTGTTAAAGCCAAGATTCAAATCACCTTTCATAGTGCTTGAACCGTTCAATGTCAATAGACCCTTATCTGGTGTCTCAGTATTATCAACTGTAAAGCGTCCAGAAATAACGTTGGCAATATATGTCTTAACAGCTTTTTGTGTTGCCACAATGTTATCACTGTTGTCGTCCATTTTCTGATCGCCACTAAACGCTCTAACAGTTTCGCCTGTTAAGAATGTTAATGAACTTACAGCACTTAAACCAATCTTAGCCGCAATAGTAACACTACCATCACCTTGGTTAACGTTAAAGTAGCTACCAACACGGAAGTTACCTTGTTCGTCAGTACTCACATGGAATACACGTCCAGTTCCAATTTCTTTAACAATTGCACTAGAACTAGGTGTGTTTACTGGCGGACCGTAAACGTTATTTGGATAGTTTGAATCATCAAAGCCACCAGCACCAACTTGCAAGAAGTCGTGACCAGTAGCACGTACTGTGGAGAATGTAGTAGTAATACCTACAACATCACCATTAATATGTCGCTTGTCTAAATCAGTATTCAAGTCGAATAGATAATTACTACCAGGACCAGTAATTGTAATTTCAGTACCAATTGGAATTGTTTGTGTGATCAATGCACTGATCTTTACTCTGTAACCAACAGTGTTTTGATCTTCGTCAAATAACTGTGTCACAGTTCTAATGATAGTGTCTTCAGTTACACCAGAAACTCCCTTAGTCGGAATTCCTAAGCCAGTTAAAATACCACCGTACTGTAAACTAGTAGCAGTTGCAGGGAATGTTAAAATCTGCAATGTATCTTTAATTTGTTGTTCAGGAAGAATATGATTGCCAGTTGTACCACTCTGTATAATGGCCGTTATTTGACTCATCAACTGACCAATACGTACTCCCGCCCCAGCCTCTGCAACAATTGCGTTGTTGATGTTCTGTGGAGCGTAAGTAGCGCCTAATGGGTTTTGATAACTTCTATCAATTCCTAATTCTCTATCTGGTAAAGAAGTTAAACCATCTTGAATTGCAATGACGATTAATTCCATCAATAGCTCAACACGATTATTATCAACTCCGCCCACACCAGGAGTACCACTAGTATCTTGAATTTGTGTATTGCCAGTTTGTCTAGTTACTGTTTGTTCTAATACAATCAATTTTGCAATAGATTTTGCATGACGCAATGCGGCAATAGATTGAACTTTCTGTGCTTGTAATAGTGGGTAGTTACCTACTGTATATTTCAATGCCGCCGTTCTAGACTTTACGTTACCACCGTACTCTAAGTCATAAGAAATTGCATCAAGAATTAATCCAACGTCTCTGCGGCACTTAGTTTGGTTATAAGTAAATCCTGTAGTAAACGTGTTGTTTAGATAAGAAATAACTCCAGACTTAATTGTTTCTAAATTATTGATAATAGTAATTTTTTCGTCATTACTATTACTGTAGCCAACACCATTAGTATAAGTTGGTAATACTAAAGTCGGTGCTTGACCAACTCCATACTCAGTAATGTTGTTCACTACTGTTAATAAACCAGATATTGTATTTCTAGACTGTAATGAACCTATTGGCAAATCTACAATTTGAACTTCTGTATTTCCAGTTGTTCTAGTAATTAACGTTCCTTGTAACACGCTATCCACTACTTGTTTTAGATATTCAAACGCTAGTAATGTTACATCAATTTGACCTGGGATTAAACTTACTGCTCCAATCCAATATGCAGATCCTGCACCAATACTTTGACTGTTGCCACCGTATAAAGTGTCGTATCGAACTGCGTCAATAATATAACCTGTATCTCTAATACATAGTTCTGGATTGTAATTGTATCCACTAAATGCACTGGTGATGTAAGCAGATACTCCTGATATTACGGCAGCTTTACTACTAGTAATTGTAGATGCGGATGTACTTAGACCAGCGTCTACTAATGACAATGATGGCAATACTGTTGCTGGAATAGTGTTTAAGTTACCAACTGTAATAACACCTTTAACAATTTCAATTAAACCAGTTAAAGTTGTTGCTTCAGTGCTAGTAGCAAATACACCAGTTCTATTCTGTGTAGTATTATTGTTAACTGAACGAGTTACTGTAGTACCTTGGATAACTTGACTAACCACAATTTGCAAACGAGAATAAGCGTTAACTGTTGCAGTAGATTGCCCAACCCCTAACTGTCCTTGTGTACCAACAAAATATGATTCAGCAGCTTTGATGCTGGCACTATTCCCACCGTAGAGTACATCATAACATAGCGCATCAACAATATAACCAACGTCACGACTACATTTAACTTGATTATAATTTGATGGTGGATTGTTGGCATTAATGAACGCAATAATTTCTGCTTGTATAAATGCTCTATTTTGTACTAGTTGATCTTTTGCATTAATCTTTTCCTGTGTAGCTCCATTAGGAGTAGGATACACAATTGCTGGCGCTGTAACATTATCTAACGCATCAATTACAAGACCAAAAGAACTTGTAACGCTTGACAGTGCAGTGGAATTAGTATTCACTAATGCCTGTACAAGTGTTCTTGCTTTTAAGATACCTTGTCTAGTTTGAATTAGTTGCTCTTCTTGCAAATATGTTGAGCTTGCACGTTGATATGCAATTCCAGTACTAATTGAGTTATAGTTAGTACCAAACGCCATATCATATGTGGCAGCGTCAATAATATAGTTAATATCTCTTTCACACTTAGCCTGTATCTGAGGAGTATATGTGTAATTGATGAAGTTCTTGTTTATATACGCAATAAATTCAGTCTGTAAGAATGTTTTGTTGGCTGCAAATAATGCAAGAGAGTTTGTAACTCCAGTATCAACTATAGTTGGTTGACTGTAAGTAACTGCATTAGCCCTTATTCCAGTATTAATGATACCTGTTACAATACCAAAATTGTTAGTAATACTTGTAATTGTTGTAGGGTCAGTAATCAATGCAATTGCTAAATCTCTTGCTTTTACAATACCTGCAATAGTTGGTTCTTTTTGCTCATTAATAACAGTTGAAGAATAACTTCTTAAGTATGCTTCACCCGCAGTAATTGAGCGATACGTTGTGCCTAAAATCACATCGTCTAAAACAGCGTTAATAATTAACCCAACGTCACGACGACATTTTTCTTCGTCGTAGTTAAAACCTGGATATGTATTATCTAAATAAGCAATAACGTCTTCTTGAATGAACAGCTTATTAGCTTGTAATTGGGCCGCACCTGCTAAATTTATACCTCTATATGGTAATGCAAGCTGTGTGCTAACTGCGCCACTATACTGATTAACTGCATACTGCGCAACCTTAGTGGCGTAATTAATTGCGTCAATTGTTTCTACTTTTTGGCTTGATAATACCAAAGCCGCACTTGGATTACCTTGTTGATAATAACTCACACCAGCTGCTCTGCTTCTTACGTTACCACCGTAAGTTAAGTCATATATAACAGCATCAACAATATAGCCAACGTCTCTAAAACAAATATCTGTGTTGTATTCAAAGTCTGGATATATAGTAGCTAGATAATCAACTGTTTCCTGTTGTATGAAAAGTTTATTTGCCTGTACCTTAGCCACTGCGTTAATATTGAAACCAGTCAATGGCTCAATTTCTGTCTCAGTTTGATAGGTCTCAACGGTTGTTCCGCCGTCACTTGTTTTACCTAATATACGATAAATGCTTGGGTCGTAATTATTAGATGAGAAGCGCAATGCAGAACTGTTAATAATTGGAGGCTTATTAATAATTTGGCTTGCTGAGATAGTTTTTAATTGATAAAGATTGAACTTCTTAGCAACTGGTTTATTAAATGTATCTAATGTAGTTGGCAGTTGTGTCACTAAACTTGGATCGATACTCAAATTCCAATATGAATTTGTAAAAGTAAAAACAGTATTGCTTGTGACTGCATATTCTAACGGCTTACCTAGTGTCAAGTTCCAGTAACCATCTACTCTAGTTGATTGTGCAGATGCAATCTGGTTAATCATTTGGAAGGTCAACGCGGTATCTAATGTTAACGCCCAACGTTCTGTTCCAGAATCATATGTTGGCGTGCCAATTACTGTATATCTTTCATAGTCAATTAGATCTCCTAAATTACTATCTAAGAATTGGAATGTCCATCCTGCTTTAGGAGCCCACGGACTTGCTGAACTAGTTACGGCAGCGCCGCCGCCTGGAGGTGTAACCTCGGCAATGTACAGTGTAGTGTCGCCTACTTTGTTGTCAGTTTCGCCTAGTCTAGGAGCTGCCTTGAAAGTTATCTCTTGGGCAGTAATTCCAGTAACTGTGTAAACTTGTTCACTAGTATTAATTTGCGGGATTGTAGTGGCATATGTAAACTGCATACCAAGGACCGCTGGACGTCCTAGTTTGTAAACTTTTAAAGTTGTACTACCTATAGCGTTATCACTTAGTGAATCAAAACGAGCAGTACCAAGAATATTTCTTGGGCTTGGATCACCTTTGACAGTATATTGCGTCGCAGGAGCATTAGCAACAAATGCTGATATTGCTCTTGCTGGTAATTCTGCAAAATTATAAATTCCTAAATCATTTGCATATAGTAAACTGTCAGTTCCATTCAATGTGAAAGTAACAGCATCTACTACTGTGACAATATATGATCTACCGTCAATATCAGTTGTTCTATTTGCTCCACCTAGTACTGTTGGTTTAAGTTCGACACCTTTTATTGATGTCATTTGGACAGAGTCACCAGTAGTGAAAGGATGCTTGTAAGCAGTGGTTACACGTAACGGTCCAGTTGTTAATGTCCCACCACTTAATCTTGCACGAGCAACATTCTTAAGAATAATTTCATGCTTGTCTAATTGGAAATTAGAATTACGCACAGGTTTACTATCAACGTTTCCAACAATAATATTAACTGCACCAATATTACCATCAGCAAATGGATTGTCAACATATGGTGTAATAATATTAACTGGGTTAGTTTTTAATTTACCAATTTGAATTGCTTCGTTAGGATCATTACCTTCAGATTGTAAACCAATTAAGCCGTAGCAACTTGATCCGCCAACTGAACGAATTTGTCCACCTGTTCTAGCAATATAACCAACACGGCAGTAATATGTAAACTGACTAACTGCTTCACAAACACCATTGTTTTCTACAAGAATGCCATAACCTAAATCGTTAACCATTGTGAAGTCATTTGACAACATAGAACGGTTACCAGCAGTTTCAATTAGTATCTGTGTACCATTTGGAATAAAGCCTGATGGCAAGTATGTGTCATCAACCTCAATTGGTGTAGTTGAACTTAGTGTTAGCGTTGCAGTGCCGTTTTGGTCTGGAGTAGTGCTATCAATAATAACATACTTTTTCTTTGCAATGTAAAACGTATTTGGAATTTCTGGACGACGTACTAGACCAGTAACAGTAATTTTAGTACCAACGGAACCTTGTGTTCCAGTAAATGGATCAGTATATGATGTGTCTAATGCATAACATACTTGGTTACCACTCATACCGTCAATATATTGACCACCACCGCCTTCACCGGCAAACGTTGCGCAAACCTGACCATAAGGAGAACGTGTTAGAATTTGACCACTTGGATCAAATGCCATTGTAAAGCCCTTGCTACCTAAGAATGTCATGTTACGTAACTGCATTGCGTCACTTACTAACAATGCATCACAATGCTCGTTATCTAGTAAGAATTCAATAACGGTGCCGTCTGGAATAGACTGTGCTAGTGGCTTTGGATCACCGTTGTCATCAACAATGTCCATTGTGTAAGTGCCTGGTGCGATGTTTTGATCAGGGTCTGTTTCTTTGTAAATGATGTTACGAATACCACCAACACGATATACGTTTGGCTCGCCACCTGTTGATCCAAATACAAAACGTAATCCAGATTTTGGAGGATATGCAGAATTTCTAATCTCAAGTGTAGTGCTGCCAGTAACGTTGGTTTGACCAACTGACTTAGCCAGTTGATGATAGTAGTGCGAGTTATACCAGTAATCAGCACCTAATGTTCTATCTCCACGAACAAACGTAACGTTTGCATTTTCTGCAGGTACTGGACCTGGTTTTGGTTTGATCAATGTGCGTCTAAATTCGTCGCCTTTGATAGCAACGTTAGCAGGCACTTGAATTGGGAACTCTTCAAAATAAACTCCAGACTCTACCATAATAGTAATTTCTGGTTTTGGAACAAAGAATCCTCTATATCCGTAGTCTACTCTACTAATTGTACTGTACGGTCCATCCTTCTTATTTGCTAAAGCAATACTGATAGTAGTACCTGGAGCAACTTCAGGCTGGGGCCAAACTACTAACGATTTTAAATTTAATTCAAATAAGTTGTTGTTAATCTTGTTGACACGGTGTATACCATTTAAGTTACGTGTATCAAGTGCTCCTAAAATAGCACCTGAAACTTGCACGTAATCACCATCAACAAATCCATGACCTTGGATACTTATACGCACACGAGTACGAGGACTTGTTAATGAGTTAGTAAATGGAGGAACCCAACGATTAATCTGTGTTGTTAAAACTTGATATGGATTGTTCTGTAATGCAACACGATCCATGTATTTTTTAGCAAACTTATTAGCAACGTTTAAGCTGGCAAACGCTTTGCTCCAGCTACGACCAATTTCTTGCTCAGGATATCCATAATCTGGATTTGGACGATCATTGTCAAAATCCCACATGTCGTCATTACCCTTGGTGCTGACGAAGATGTTACTTGGGCTACTGTAAGTTTTTGCATCCACGTATCCCTTAGTGGCTGCTCTGTAATCTTGTTGAACGAATAATTCACCGTCAACTTTGCGTTCAATTCCTGAATATGGTACTGGGTGATCACTTAGTACTAATGGTCCAGTCATTACACCAAAACCTTGGTTAACTAACCCAGTAGCTGGGTCATATGTTTCTGTACCTTGTAAACTTAGTTTTGTATCTACATAATCTTTACGTGTAGCATCTGCAGGGTCAACTGCTTGGAATTTAAGTTCAATTGTTCTATCTGTTACGCCATCAGCACCTTTAATAGTAATAAGTTTATCACCAATATTAGTATTTCCGTTATCTGGAGTTGGAGTAATACGGAAATTTTGACGCATTGTGCTTCCGTTAGGATTTTGCACACTAGATAATAAATCAATGTTATCTCTGTTCAAGAAGTTTTGATATAACCACTTACGTGTAACAGCATCTTGATCGCTAGCAGGGTCACCTAAGGAAGTTAACTTGAACCCAGAGGCATTTAAAACATTAGATAGCGTTGGGTTTGGATCTAGACTGATTTGAATACCAGCTAAACTTAACACAATTTTAGAAGGGTCAGTTGTAACGTCAATGGATAGTCCATTATCAACTACTAAATCTTTACTGACTACGTTATTACCTAAGTTATCTAGGCCTAAAATTGTATTTGGTCTTAACGGTTTAACTACGTCTACTAAATTTTCAAATGTTAAACCTGCTTCTAAGCCCTGACTTGCGTATAATTCTTGAAAGTTTGCGTTAACTTTACTAAACGCATCACGGATACTATCTCCTGTGCCGTCATTACCTGTCAAACCAATATTGATATCTTTTCTTGCCATTATTAACTCCAAATTGAGGCATTGCCCGCTGTCTATGTTTATTTACCTTGAAATTTTATAAACTTAATGTAAATACCTGTATGTACGTTGCGTCTACAAAAGAAATTATTGAATATACTCGTAAGAGTAAACTTGGTAAGGAACACCATTACAAGCGTTTAAAAACAGTTTTGGTGTTAAGGTGTGACTGTTGTGACACAGAGTTCAAACGCGAGCGATCCAAAATGGATCCAAATAGAATTAATAATAATTATTTCCATGTATGTGCCAACTGCGACCCAAAAAGGTTCGCTCAGAAAAAAGGAGTAGAGAGGAGATTAATATGGGATATGCCAGCCAGTAGCACATTGCCCATTGGGAGATATTAGAAGCTTACGCTTTCTCCGCATCCACAAGTGTTTTTAACTTGTGGGTTTATTACTGTTAGTGTAGAACTAAACATACTAGTCTGCAAATCAATTGTAGAATCCTGTACATAAAGATATGTCATTTTATCTACTAACACTTGGGTTCCGTTTGATTCTACTACAATGTCGTCAGTTTTTGCTGTGTCAGCAACTGCCCAGACGTATTTGTACCCATTACAGCCACTGCTTTTTACAGTAAGACGCATGCCGTTCTCGGATTTAGATTTAATATATGTTGCGGCAGATTCTGTAATAGTAATCATTAGTAAATTCCCAGTTCTAATTTTGCTTCGTCGGACATCATATCCTTGTCCCAAGCAGGTTCCCAAACAATAGTAATATTTACTTCTACATCTTTAGATAACTCTTGTACAGCTTGTTTTACTTCTTTTGGCAGTGTTTCTGCCGCAGGACAAAATGCACTAGTCAAAGTCATTTTGATATCCACAAGATTGTCTTTAATGTCTATTCCGTATACTAAGCCCATGTCGTAAATATTTACATGTATTTCTGGGTCATAAACAGTACGGATTGCTTCAATTATCTGGTCGTTTGTTAGTGATTTCATATATTTTTGCAATTAAATTGCCTATTCCATTTTGTCTACCGGGAGTAAGTAAACTAGCAATTCCCAGATTATTTAAAACTTTTGGATCAGTTTTGAGTATTTCTTCTTTGGTTTTACCGTTATAAATTTTTAGTACAATTGCTGCCAGACCACGAACTATCTTAGCCTCACTGTATGCTTTAAACTCCAAGGTCGTGTCGCCAAAGTCACGTATCCATAACTTGCTTTGACACCCCATTACTTGATACATGTCCATTCTATAAAGTTCAGGCATTTCTGGTAGTGTGTCGCCGCATTCAATAATGTAGTCGTACTTTTCCATGTTATCGTCAAAAACGTCTAAATCATTTTTGATCTGCTGTATCGTGTCTTCAACCGAGTCTATCATAGCACTTGATTAATCCTTGTCTTAACTGTTCAATATCATCTTTAGAATTGTAACAGGCCCAGCTAGCACGTACAACACCGTTAACAAACTTTTCTTCTACAATTGGCTGGGCGCAGAGAAACCCACTTCTGACTGCAATATTTTGCACATCGAGTAATTGTGCCACATCACTTGGAAAACAATCCTTTACGCTAAATGAGATCAATCCTGCTTTATAATAATTAGGATGGAATACATCAATGAAATCTAAGTCATTAAGCATCATTTGCATATTGGCGTTCATCAATTTATTATGAACTGCTAAGTCTTCAATATCGTAACTAGTGAACCAATCAATTGCTTCTCCCATAGCAATTACACCACCAATGTTGGGAGTGCCTGCTTCTAACTTCCAAGGCAGTTGGTTGAGTTTAATTGCGTCCCAACCTACAGAAGCAATCATGTCCCCACCCCAAAAAGTTGGTTCAATTTTATCTAGGTATTTTTGTTTACCATATAAAACACCTGTTCCAGTTGGTCCGTATAGTTTGTGTGCGCTAAATGCAACAAAGTCTGCATCTAAATCCTGCACATCAATTTGCATCTTAGCAATGCTTTGGGCCGCATCTAAAACAGTAATTCCTTCATATTGCTTTACTAGTGCAAACAATTCTTTAATAGGTTGAACGTTTCCAATTGTGTTATTAACTTGTGCAATGCTGAATAATACTTTGCCAGTGCATTCATCTAAAATTTCTTCTAAATGTGCTAGATCTAAACTACCATCTTTAATAACGTTGACTTTGTGAAATTGTATTCCATTCTTTTCAGCGCAGTTGATCCAAGGTAACAAATTGGCGTGATGCTCACTCTCAGGAGTGATAATTGCATCATTAGGACCCCAGGAGTTACAAAATCCATTAGCTATTAAATTTATCCCGTGTGTTGTGCCAGTAGTAAAAACTATCTCGCTGTCTTTCTTAGCATTGATGAAGTTACGAACTTTCTCTCGCACCCCTTCATACTGAGCAGTCACCTTCTCAGCCATTTTATGTATACCACGATGAATGTTTGCTTTGTCTAAACTATAGAATTGCACTAGAGAATCAACAACAGTCTTCGGACACCTTGTAGTTGCGGCGTTGTCTAAGTACACAACACCGTTACTAGCAAAGTCGGTATTAATCTCTGTAAAAATCCTTGATTTCATCTTGAATGTCCGCGTGTGGAATTAGGTTAATAATTCTGTCCTGGTGAACAGTGTGTAACAATTTCTTTGCTTCATCAGCAGACATGCCTCTGCTTTGAAGATACCAAAGATATTCAGAATCAAATTGACCAACATTGCAACTATGTGAGGCTTCAACATTGCCACAGTCAATCATCAATTGTGGAATACTAAATGCTTGACCAGTCACATCTTTCATAATACTAGAATTTGAAACTCTGGTCATGCTATCGTCCATGTCTTTGTCAATTTTAACGAATCCTTGGAATACTGTTCTTCCCTTATTACTAGAAGAACAATTAACCCACTGTTGACTAGTTGCACTAGGACCAGCGTGATATACTTTGGCAATTATTTCACTACTACCTGCCATATCGTTTTCGCACAAACCATATATGTTAATTTCAGAATTGTCCCAAATTTCACATTCAAAAATATGTTTGTTTAATTTGCCATCTTTGACAAAAATTCCAATATTTAAAATACTATTTGGTTCAGCTAACACATTATACAAGAATACTTGCTGTGTATTTTCTGTACCGTCGCAGATAATATACAAGTCTAACTTACTTGCTTCTTTACCCACAACCTGTAGATGTTTACACAACATGTCATTCTCAGTTGGACTTAGACGTAATACCATTACGTCATCCGTACCTTCTTTAATTTGTAAGCAGTTGGCATCAATCATTTTAAATTGTTTGCCATGATAATGACTAGGGCTATAAACCCAATCAGGATCAGCCTTGTCTACTTTAAGAAAACTTTCGATAGCCATTTTCAATGATCCCTTTAATAATTCTTCTGTCACCAGATTTAACAATCTTTCCATCTACAATAATATGAACATGTGTTGGTTTTATTGTTTCAAGGATTCTTGGCTGGTGTGTAATAATGAGTGCTGCCTTACCTGGCTTGGTAAGGAATTCTTTAATATCTTGTGAAATAGTCTTTACAGCATCAATATCTAATCCACTGTCAATTTCATCTAAAATCAACAATGACGGATCTAACAATTGCATTTGAATAATTTCGTTCTTTTTCTTTTCGCCACCACTGGCACCGTAATTAAATTCACGCTTACCCCAGTCGCCACCAAGATCAAATTTTTGTACTAGTTGTTTATAATCGGATATAATATCTGAACTAGAACGCTTATCTCCTCTAGAACGAAGAACATCTCGCATCAGTTGTAAATTACTGATGCCATCAATTTCTGGAGGATCTTGAAATGTCATATAAATTCCCATACGACTTCTTTCTTCTGGTAGTAATGTATTTAAGATTCTTCTCTTAAAATTCATCTTACCACCAGTAACAGTGTATTCAGGATTCCCAGCAATTACATTGGCTAAAGAACTCTTGCCTGCGCCGTTAGGACCCATAATGGCATGTACTTCGCCTTCTTTAATTTCTAAATTAATGTCTTCTAAAATTGTGATTTCTTCTACATTAATGTTTAAGTTAGTTATTTTTAACATGTTATCCTATTGAACCTTCGATTTTAATACTTAGTAGCTTTTGCGCCTCTGCCGCAAACTCTAGTGGGAGTGTTTTGAATACTTCTTTACAAAAGCCATTGACAATTGTTGTGGCAGCTTGTTCACTATCCATACCCCTTTGTGCAAGATAAAACATTTGCTTGTCACTAATCCGTCCTGTAGTTGCTTCGTGTTCAACAATAGCTTCACTATTCTTAACTTCTACGTAAGGGATAGTGTTTGCTACTCCATGATCGCCGATGATCATACTATCACATTGTGTAAAATTTCTAGCACCAGTGGCGCCAGGCATAATATTGACTAACCCGCGATATGTATTAACGCTGTGGTCCATACTGATACCTTTACTAATAATGGTGCTGGAAGTATTAGCACCAATATGTATCATTTTAGTTCCAGTGTCTGCTTGCTGACGACCCTTAGTTACAGCCACACTATAAAACTCGCCTACAGAGCCATTGCCTTTAAGTATACAGCTTGGATACTTCCAAGTTATTGAACTACCAGTTTCCACTTGTGTCCAACTGATTTTGCTTTTGACTCCTTTGCAAATGCCACGTTTAGTTACAAAATTGTAAATGCCGCCTTTCCCATCAGCGTCACCAGGGTACCAATTTTGTACAGTGCTGTATTTTATTTCTGCACGATCCAGTGTAACTAATTCTACAACTGCGGCATGTAATTGATTCTCATCACGCTTAGGTGCAGTGCATCCTTCTAAGTAACTAACATAGCTATCATCGTCTGCAATAATTAGTGTACGTTCAAACTGTCCTGTGTTGGCCTCATTAATCCTAAAGTATGTACTAAGTTCCAATGGACAACGAACACCTTTTGGAATATAAACAAAACTACCATCAGTAAACACTGCGGCATTGAGGCAACTGTAAAAATTATCACGAGCAGGTACAACACTGCCTAAATATTCTTTTACTAAATCAGGATATTTTTGTACTGCTTCACTGATGCTACAAAATATAATACCTTGTGCTTCTAATTCTTTTTTATGTGTTGTGCCTAGACTTTCGCTATCTAACACTGCATCAACTGCAACACCTGATAACCATTTTTGTTCTTCTAAGGGGATACCTAATTTTTCAAAGTCTCTTAAAATATCAGGGTCAACTTCACTTAAATCTTTTGGTCGCTTTTTAGGTCTGCTAAAATAGCTAATCTCATCAAAATCAATTGGCTCAATTTTTAAAGTTGACCATTGTGGGTCAGTCATTTCTAGCCAAGCTGAATACGCCTTTAGTCGCCACTCCAGCAACCAAGCGGGCTCGTTTTTCAATGATGAAATTTTACGTATTACTTCTTCGCTTAGACCTTTAGTTATTGTCTCGGACTCGTAGTCAAACGTCCATCCGTACTTGTAGTCCCTGTCTTCTAGTTTTTTTTGGTCCATGAGTTATTATATAATAGTTTGTGTTATAAGTCAAGCATTCAATTTTTATTTAGTGCTATATCAATTGGCATAATTATATTACAAGGAGATTATATCATGATCAATTTTTTAAAATCACTTTTTGGAAGCACAGAGCCAGTTGCTCAGCCAGCACCATATAAAGTCGAAGTAGCGCCAGTGGCAGTTGCAGAGACTCCGGCGCCAGCTAAGACTCCGGCTAAGAAAGCACCAGCAGTTAAAGCTGTTGTTAAGAAAGCTCCAGCTAAAGCCCCTGCAAAGAAGGCTCCAGCTAAAGCAGTTGCCAAACCAAAAACCACAGCAAAAGCCAAACCAGTTGCCAAAAAAGCACCTGCTAAAGCTACTGCTGTTAAGAAGACCAAGTAATATTACGCAATCTTCTTGCCACAAAAAAAGCACCCCTGGGGTGCTTTTTTATTGAGTACAATTATCAAATAGTTTTAGAATATTCGTACAATGCTCGACTTGCCAAGTTCTTAGCCTTGCTTTCGCACATGATATCAAATTGGTCACGAAACGACAATGCCCAGTCGTTAACTGGTGTGTTCCAATAGAAGTTACTGTGTGCCCGCATCTTTTGCTTTTTGTAACCAGTTTCTAGTAACAGTTCGCGGTCAGGCATAACGGTAGTGTCATGACCAACAAGCACATCTTCACGTGAAACGCTATAGTGTGCAACTGGACGCACACCGCGCCAACTATCAATTACACGCTTACATCTATCGTCGGTGGCTTGAATGTACTCTCCTGTACGGATCCAGTGATGGTGTATATCAAGTACGAGGGCGCAATGTTTTTCAAGTTCGAGACTGCTGTCGATGCCCCAGCAGTTTTCGTCGTTTTCGATTGTAATGCAATTTCTTGCTTCTGGAGACAATCGTGAAAGGGCACTGATGATACCAGCGGGACCTTGTTTACCCGAGATGTGTACGTTGACTTTAATGTCTTGAAACGATTTACCAAATCCCATCCACCTGACCATATCCACATGATATTCAAACTCCTCTATCGACCTCTCAACAATACCAGGGTTGTCAGAAGCAAGGACAGTAAACTGACCAGGGTGAAAGCTAAGACGGGTATTGCTTGCTTTAGCACTATCACCAATAGTGCGAAAATTGCGTTCACAATATTCAATAACATCGGGCTTACGCCAGAAGTAATTGTAGTCATGTTGAGTGTAAGCAGGAAGTAAATCACTGCTAATACGAACCATCCTAAGTTCTTCATCTAATGTTCCTACACGTTCTACTAGTTTACGAGCCGCCTCAATATTTTGGACCATCAAGTCCCAAAGTTTTTGTTCGGCTACGTCCTGTGTTTGGCGCTTGAGCCAACTAATAGTTGTAGCACCAGTGTTATATTTTTTACAATCGTCAGTAGGTTTAATACCTTCGACCTGAGTAGGATGGTCAATCCATTTACATGCGAAGCCTATGCGTTTAATCATTCCAATGCCTTAATATACCTGCCATGATGAAAAAGTTCGTTACAATGTATATTAACACAATTATAGTTCGAATGCAAGCGATTTTATCTGCTTCTTTGTCCGAACTGCCTGTTTTTTCGCCCAGTGCTTTAGCCCAAAGACGCCACAATTGGGTTATCCTTCGTATGTTGCTGAATTGCCAGCGTGTTCAAATACTTCAACTGATCGAAGTTTAACGCCAGCACCAACTGGATAACGTGCTTCAAAGAGGCGACCATCTGGATGGATCCAGCTAATGCCTGCTTGATATGCACCCAAAATTTCGTTCATTGTTTTGTATGCCAATTCAGCAAACTTTTCGCAACCAACTGCTTCTACAATACGAAGATCCAATACACCACCTTCTGCTTGCTTGCCCAACTTGGCAAGTTCTTTAAACTTTGGAAGATGTGGATCATCACTGCCCATTACAGTAGTGTGATCGAATTGCCACTCGCTCCACTCTTTAAATGCTTTGAGTCCACCAAAGTCCATAACCCAATTACGATCATCCAATGTCTCTGATTCGAAAATCAGTTTGATACCAATTGAGTATCCGTGTAGTAATGAGCAGTGGCTGTGTGTACTACGCCATTGTCTAAAACAGCATGATAAGCCGCGGTCGTTACCGTAAGTTTTTGTTGAAAGATATTTTGCCATTATGCGAATAAGTCCTCATTCCATTCACGGTGCCCTTCACGGAATGCCATGTTAGCCTGTGTTTCACGAACTTCTACGCGATAACACCACAGACGATTTGCTTCACCTGGCCCCCAGTTTTCTGGAATATAAACACCGTTAACGTATTTGTAAAGTTGATCGGCTAATCCTTCGCAACCCAATTTAGGAAGGATGGTTAGTTTTGCTAGTTTGCGACGTTCCATTTCTTTATAGAACTCAAGTTCTGGATCGTCTTCTGCTACTAATGTTGTGTGATCGAATTGACTTTCAAGAAGCTTCTTCAATTCTTTTAGTCCACCGTAATCAGCTGCCCAATTGCGAACATCTAAGTCGTTAGTGCCAAAGTAGAACTTCATTGAAAAACTGTATCCGTGGTTTAGATTACAGTGTGAATCAGCTCGCCATTGTCTATAAGCGCATGGAAATGCGTCGATATATTCTTTAGTGCTGGTGTATTTGTATGCTACTGGTTGTAGAGTTGCCATTGTTGTTTTCCTTTGTTAACAATGGCGGCAGAGTTTATATTGCGGGATGACGCCTAGGCCGCATATATGTATTATACGCTTTTACTTATCTTTGTCAATAGTGTTAGCAGAATAATCTGTCAATGCCTTTACTTCTTTAACAACTGAGTTGACATCAGTTTTGATTTCGTTCACAGTACTTTCTACAACACTAAAGAATTCGATAAAGTCTAATATAATTTTAAGAACCCATCCCCACCATATTAGTGACACAGTTAGGAACCCTGCCCAACTCATATAAAAAATAAGAGGAATTTCGGTATGTACTATTTCATAAAATCCAATTGCACCAAGCAGAAACAATAGAGGGCTGACTCTGCCAAACCACATCCAATAATAAGTTTGTTTCTTCGCTTGTATTAATTTGATTAGATTAGTATTTCTCACCATCTCCCCCTACTTTATAATACTTATGCGGGGAGATGGCAAAGTTAACTGAACAGTTTATATACGCTTCTCAATAACTTTGTCAGCAAGTCCATATGCAACTGCTTCCTCAGCACTTAAGAAAGTATCAAACTTCATTGTGTTAAACAGTTCATCATATTTCTTGCCAGCAGTATTGTGTTTAACATACAATTGAGTCAAACGTTCATTGATACGTTTGCTTTCTTCGAAGCTACGTTTAGCATCTTCAAATTGCAAGTCTTGAACGTGTACACTACCACGTGTACCAGGAGTACCTGAACTAACACGATGAATCATAGTGCGACTTTCTGGCAGAACAATACGTTTGCCTGGAGCGCCTGCTTGTGCTAAGAAACTACCCATACTACATGCTTGTCCCATAACAACTGTGGATACGTCACATTTAATAAACTGCATTGTGTCATAAATTGCTAAGCCAGCAGTAACACTACCACCTGGGCTGTTGATGTACATATGAATATCTAGTTCACTGTTCTCACTTTCTAAAAATAGCAATTGGGCAACAATGACATTAGACATGTATTCTTCAACTTCACCATTTAAGAATACTACTCGATCTTTAAGTAGTCTGCTATAAATGTCGTAAGCACGTTCACCTGCGCTACTTTTCTCAACTACCATTGGTACTAAACTCATTTTGTTTCCTTTTTAATTTCTGCTTCAACTACACGTTGACGCAATTCAGTTGTACTAAAACTATGACGTCGTTCATTAAAATGATATTCCATTTCAATGTCTTCGCCTGTAAATTTCTTATCATAGTATTCTGCTCCTAGTATTCTAACATCAATAGGATAAGAAAGCAAGATGTCTCGCAGTTCTTTTTCGGTAGCATACACCACGACTTCGCCAACATACTTACAGGCTTGAAGTTGTACAAAACGTTCAAACACACTTTGAACTGGCTTATTCTTTTCTGGGCGATCAATAGTTGGATCTGTTTGCAATCCTACAATCAAATGATCGCATTGTTGCCGTGCTTCTTTAAGCATCATAATATGGCCTGCGTGAAACAAGTCAAACGTACTACAAGTAAATCCTGTTTTCATTTGTACTTGTCATCCAACTCTACATTTGTCAATCCAGCAATAATTTGGAAGCTGTCCCACGCTTTCTTAGCGGCTGGATTTGACTCCAACTCACTACTTGGCAATACTGCTTCTAGCCAAATTTCAGGACGGCGTGAGGGGTGAGCTCCAAACTTGCGAGGCTGGTGGAGTTTGCCAGTCTCCCACAGCTCAATACTTACTGACCGGAATTGATCCTCATCTGTATAACCGGCCCACTCTGGATTACTCTGACTAAAGAATCCTTGACTGTAGGCATTATCGGTGCCGCCGCCGTAGCCATTCCAAATGCTAGCCCACTGTTCAGCATCATGCGGATCAAAATCCGTACGGGCAATGACAACTAGAACGTCATCGATATCCACTACACCGTCAACGATATCTCGAATACAACGACTATAACTAAGACCGATTTTCATTTTCTTCTTTACCTTTTAATAAAAATTTATGTAGGTCGTCCATACGTTCTTGGAAAACATCCGGAGCACTTTCAGCCGCCCGTTGCATATCCCATTCACTAGGATAATGACGTAAACAATATCTAGCTTGATCCTTAACTGCCTTTGGCACCCTCGGAGTAGACAAGATTTGCAATAGAAATCTTTGAGTCTGTACTACAGCCCGGTAGCGTTCATCAGGCATTGTCACTTTATCTGTTCCATTCTAAGTTTACGGCATGCTTCTTTAGCCTCAATAGGAACATCAGGACTAATTTCAGCAATACTACAATTATACACTCTATACTCTTGCTTGGGCAAAAATAAGAATGCCAAAGTGCCCAACACTATTAATATACAAACAACAATTACTTCTTGTCGTTTAAGTTTAGGATCGATGTCAGCCATGGTTTGCAATTCTCCCAAGATGTATAAATGTGTGCGATGCCACCTTGGGCTTCCCACTCCGAACAATTACTGTGGCGATCATCAATTAAGATGTCACCTTTGTTTTTACAATGACGCCATTTGTCATGACTAAAAGGTCCGAACGTGACAGGAATGCCCGGGAAGTATTTGTTACCCCACCAAACTTTATCGTTAGCCGCCAACGGCATACTATAGTCATGTGGCAGTGCTGTTAGGAATCTCAAATGATATTCTGGGTTCGCGTCCACATAAGTTTGACACATATTAACTAGCTGTCGAGCACCTGGCATTAATGGCAAGTCCAAATAGAAGCGTAAGTCTTCTTTAATCTTGTCCCATTGATCTTGGGGGATTCTTTCGCCTTTTTTATCCCAACGTAGTTTGAGAATTTCTTGAGCACGACCATGCCAGTCTGCTACTACGTCATCCATATCTAAATAAATGTTCACTTGTAAACTTTCAAAATAACTGTTTCTTCGTTAAAGCGACCATTCAACTTAATGTCAGTTGTTTTAACTTCTTTCTCAAAGTAAGTCTGCATACGTTTCTGCGTATTCATTTCTTTGAATGCTTTCAATTGTTCAGCGGGCTTACGCATCGTCTTCTGCACACTCTTGTCTGTAAAGTTAAGAATAGTTGTTCCCTTAACTCCAAAGCCCTCACTTGTGCTGGCAATGTACATACCAATCTTACGTGTCTTAGTATTGAACACAAACATATATTGAGCACCAATAATGCTTGCAGGCGGCACACTTGTAATACCCAAGCTGTCATCACCAGTTTGGAATTTAAGTTTAGCAACCAATTTCTCAGCTGGTACAATTTTCTTAGCACGTGGCTTCTTAAGAATTTTAGCTTCAGCGGCAATTTGGTCACATGCTGTCAAAATTGATTCGTAAAACTCGATTAGTTTCTTAACGTTCTTACGTGGCAAATGACTGTAACCTTCTTTAAGTTGCTCATCTGCTTGACCACTTGCAAGTTCCATTAACTCAGTATGCGCTGGCACAAAGTATTGTTTAATTAATCGTGCGTGAGCTGCCTTTGCTCCTTTACCACGCAACAGATTAGGAATCTTAAATGCTTTTGGATCAAATGCCTCTGGATCTGTACAGAAACTGTCAATTGCCACATCAAGTTCTTCACTCATTGCACCAGCTGAGTCACGCAAACGATCTTGAATAGTTGGAACATACACATCAACTTT
>Ga0209230_10000167_pt1 | contig 23862 bp, 50 predicted proteins | sample LakOntMetagenome_FD_187467 | JGI IMG/M metagenome (GOLD analysis project Ga0209230, IMG submission 187467) | Freshwater and sediment microbial communities from Lake Ontario - Sta 18 epilimnion Metagenome (SPAdes) (version 2) | ecosystem: Environmental > Aquatic > Freshwater > Lentic | place... | reverse complement strand
ATTGCTGACGCTCCACAAAATAGGACATATTAGCTCCTAGCTCCTATATCCCCCTCCCCTTTATCTCCCTTGTATGAGCCTCTAGAAGGCTTCTAAAGTGGAGTATTGTGGAGTAAAGTGGAGAATATATACTATGGATTCACGACTATATACTATAGTTATACTAGGATAAATATATCTATGTAATCGAGCATATCAGAGCCTAACCGTAATGTCAATACCTTGGGACATATAATCCATATGCCAGCATATTCCAGGGATATTGTCAATAGGCCCGTAAATGGCATATTTTGCCCACATTGTCAACATATTTCATAGAAAAATTTTGACAGATTCTGGGTATATTATGCCTAATTCATTATATGTTTTATATTATATTAGATCTATTTTATTCTATTCTGATCAAATTTTCAGGGATTTTTTAAGCTTGGTCGTAAATAGAAAATTTTGCCCTCATGCCCACACAAAAAAAGATATCCACAGAACCTGTGTAAGATCCTGTGGATATCTGGGGCTATATGATCAAGAGTAATACTTAGATAGATATATCTGTTCGTTCTCGATCCATATGTTTATTTAATTGTTATGCTTCAATAGGCTCAAAGTTTTGTATGTAGTCATTGAGTCTATCTGCCATGAATAGGGCTTCTGTTGTAACCCCTTCTTCCCATGCATTATCAAATTGACCCGCCGTCTGTTTGATAATTTCTACAACCAACTCCATTACCTTAGATTGAGTATAATAGCCACAACCATTGACTAATTCTCGTGCCATGATAGTTGGATTAAACCAATGATTATCCATAGCCTCTAAGACTTTCTCTGCTGCTTTTGTTTCTACTGATGATACTTTACTCATGTCCGCCCCTGTTCTTTAACTTTCGATTATACCAAAATATGTGGGGAAGGTCAATATCTCTACTGACCCTCCCCAACTCTATTACTTCGCCTTCTTGACAGGTGCCTCTGCGGTAAATTTGATTCCCTTTGATTCGGCCTCAGCTAGAGCTACCTTTGCTGCTCCTGAGAATCGACCACGGACGCCTACTGTAATGCCCTGCTGCTTTAGATATTCACGCTTTGTTGTCATTTATTAATCTCCTTTCAAGAGATGTATTTTATTCAAGTATAGCAACTTTTCACGGATTTGTAAATAGTTACCGTAAGACAAATTTTCTGCCCTTATTGATCCAAACCTTGTGCTCTATCTTTAATTAGTTCTGCTATTAAATTATGTGCTGCGATGTTCTCTGTTTCAGACCCGCCCCATAATAGGGCCTGTGCCTCAGACAACACCTTATCTACATACTGGTCACTCGTCTTCATCTTCATCCTCTTCATCCCCATCATACTCTTCGATGATACCTTCATCGACCATCCAGTCCCGTATGGCCTCATACAGGTCTTCTGTGCCATACTCTAGAGTGAAACCATTCTTGTCTGCATTAGCCCAGAACAGTTCCCACATCTCTTCTTCATCCATGGTTACATTGTAATCTGGATCCCCGCCTTCACGGATATCCTTAAGGATAGTTATTGCTACATCCCATGTCCATACCCAAACCAAGGGAGGGAAGACCCCTAGTTCCCCAATCTTATCTATGATTAGATTAATATCTTTAAATGTATCTTGCTTGCGTGTTTGTTCCTGTAGGTCCATTATTGTTTTTCCCCAATCGCAAATGATAGTTGGTATGTTAGATTATATAGATTGACCAATGCGTCAAGATATCCCTCACATCTTGTTCGGTCCATTGAGTCCATTGCTTCTTCTGATAAGTCTTCTACTGCTTGTGCCTCCACAAGTTCCTGCTCGGCAATTAAAAGTAGATTCTTTAGTTCCCCGTGCATTATATCTAATCCATTAACACCTGCATTGACCATGCGCTGTAAATGGGGCGGGAGCCCAATATCTTCTGAATTCATAGTAGTTCTCCTTCTGTTAAAGTAAGCCAAGTTGTACAGTATTTACAATGTCCCATTTCTAGCGGGCTATTTCGGTAATGAGTATTATCAATAAGAGTTTCAATCTTATCTAGAACATCATCAATTGTCATTATTCATACCTTTCGTTAGAAGAGTTCATTATATCAGTAGCCACTGACAATAAATGTGCCGTAGCAATATACTGTCCATTTAAAGATATGTGCTCAATCTCCAAGGCATGATATTCATTTGATTCCATTTCCTCATATGTATCCATTTCGGCTTGAACTTCATCTGCGTCTTGTTGCAAACTAATTAGATGTAACTTCATGTACTCTAGAAATGCTGATGATTTAGTCATTAGTTGGCTCCAATTTCATTCTGATAATGTCATATGCGTCAATGGCACCTGCTGAATAGTCATCCATTTCATTGTCGCCTTCCGACTGATACTTCTCACGAAGTTCTGTTAGTTCTTTTATACGGCCTTCCGCAAATCTACGGAGGGTATCAATAACATCTAAAGCAGCACATTCACCGCAGTAAGCATTATAATCTTCTTCCTCTGTATAAGGAATAGAAGTTCCACAATCATTACACCAAGATTCATCACGCATTCCCATAGTAATACTCCTTTGTTAGTCGATTGTAGTATTTTACCATTGAGCACTGACAAATGAATTGCCCTGGAATATCAGAGCATTCCCAAAAGTGATCATGGCTCATGCCTCACCTTCCTCAAATTCGTATCCAATAATATCTATATGGTCAGGTTCGGTTCCCTGTATTTCTTCACGCATTTTTTCCTGAGCTTCAATCAAGGTATCAGCCTCAATCTCTCTATTCCAATAGTTATTAACTCGCTCATAGTAATCAATACTAAATCTCATAGGTAATCCCCCCATGGTCCATCTACCAGTCCTTCTTGATATGCAGCAATTACATTCATTGTTTGATGAAGATTGCAATCGCAATCCCCACCATTCATATTTTCCATGAATTCAAAATGAGAATAGTTATCCTCATAGATAGCAGTAACTAGTTCATGTATTGCGTATGGCTTTGTATCCATTATTCATCCGCCTTTCGATATGCTGGTATGTGGTTATCGTCTAAGTATATAGCATGGGTCTGACATTCTTTGACTGCATTTAGGTCAGCCTCTCCCAACCAATTACAATTAGAACAAAGTTCATTTTCGCAATCTTCACAATAATCTAAGGTATTAGTAGAATCACAGTCACGGCATTTGTTATCATATTCAGATAGACTGATTACAACACCACGAAGGAATTCCATTTCTCCACCCCAGCCTGTTTCTTCTTCAAATGATAAAGTAAATAGTAGGTCAGGGTACTGACCTGATAATAGTTTAAGGGCAGGTTCAGCAACACCCCATGCAGTATTAAAGTTATAATAGACTACATAGTTCTCACCGTTCTCGTGCTCTTCCATATATGTATCAGGATGCTTATCATCATTAGACACAGCCACATCCCATTTAACACCCCAGTTACGGACATTCCATGAGTACCAGTCATTCTGCTCACCCTCTGCCTTAAAGTCAGGCTGTGCCTTATATGCTTCAAGGTCGGTGGGGGAAACAATGTTGCGGAAACTAAAGATAGGATTAGAATACTTACTTTGCTCAATAGAGAAAGCCAAGTCACCTCTAGGGGTAATATAATCCAAGAATGGAGTATTCATTTGTTCTTTTAGTTTAGTTACAGAATCCTTTGGACCCTCAATAGTTAATCCGTTATATACCCAATTTGGCATTATTACTCCTTGTCAAAATCTAGTAGGACTTCTGAACAATCATAACATTCAGCACTGACATTTCTGCCAGCATAATTAGCAATTTCAATCTTGTGGCCAAAATGAACCATTAGTTCATCATATGAATTAACCATGTTATATCCTTTCGTTGATATGTGATAATTATATACTAGGGCACTGACAAATGGAATCCTTTTGGCCTGTGATACTGGCCACATGGATCTAAATTGGTCAAATTTTCAGGCGATTTTCTATTGACTTCTTAAAAGAAATATATTACCCTTATTTTTTGCGGGCCGATCATGATTTGTCAAGCTTCTTACACAGGCTGCTACGGGCTCACCAACGAAAGTAAAAGAACCGTGCTTTATTTAACCCCTGGCCCGTTAGGACTACTAGAGGCACCCTTAAGTATTAATTACTCGGCTAGAATAAGTTCTTGTGCATATTTAGTTACAAATGCATCAAGGCTCATTGTAAATATGGGCTCATCACTGACGCCCTTAATTTTATTATCATCGCTAAAGGCAGACTCTTCATGAAGACTGAACTCACCTTTAGAGAAGTTAATGATAGGAATCTTGTGCTCATTGTCAGAGCGCTGATTTACTTGCAGGCCCCATCCAGTTTCGCTGGTCCATTCGTCTTGAATAAGATTAGAGATAGCAATGCGTGTTGCATATGATTCATCTCCCCACCTTGGCCTAGCCTTATCAACAGCCCGTGCTAATAGGTCCAGCATTCCAGCCCCAGCCCAGTGCCCATAAAGTACAATTGTATCGCCATTAGATTGTGTAAATCCAAAGTTCGCTCTATCGCCCATATTATTCCGCCATTTCTACTAGTTGAGGTACTTCTTCTTTCTTGCCCAATTCTATCACTTCGTATGAGATTTTGTCAAGGGCGTCTTTGAACTTATTAAAATGATGACCACAGAAAGCAAGCTCTCCACTAACCATCTTAACTAGATACATTGCAGGTACTACTGAATTACATTTATCGCAACCGATCCATTCGTTCATAGTGTTCCTCCTTCAATCATCTCTGAAAGACGGTCAAGAATCCAAGAATCAATATCAGCAATATCAATCTCTGAAAGCTTCTCCATCATCTCTTCACGGGCAAACTTGTACCCATCTTCAAAACCATCTTTGTAGTCTGACATATTATCTCCTATTGTAAATTTCTGTTGGTTCGTAGTCTGATGTATAACTTTCAATTAAATTATACTTATCACGAATACGACTCACCTTCTCAATACTACCAGTTCCAATGTTGAATGTCAATGGTGCAATTGTTTGAGGGTCGAGCCCAATCATCTCCGCTTCCCAGGTAGCCCTCGCAAAGGCTACCTGAGATGGAGCAGTAAGTTCAAAGTACATTAGTACGCCCCTTCTTCACATCGCTCAACCTCAAAGTTATTTACAGACATTTCTGAACCATATGAATCAACAGTTAGGTTATCTGAAATAAACTGCTCAACTGCATCAAATGAATCTCCACCTGATAGTTCAACTTCAACAGTTGCATCAACACGAACCCAGATAGTTACTTCGACTTCCTTAGTCAAAGGAATATCAAACATCTCTGCAATCTCAGTTAATGATTCTTGGTCTTCTGAGTGCTCAAAGTTGTCGTGAATAAATGTACGAAGTTGTGATTCTTTTTTAAACCACTCGTTCTGCTTTGTTTGAAAACCCTTGTTCTGCCATACAATGTGACGAATATCTGATTCAGTATAAGTCTTGCTTGTAACAACATCGTTCTCTACCCAATCAAGGGTGATTACATTAGGCTTTATATCTTCCATGGTTTCCTCTTTCGTTTGGTTTGAAGGTGTAATTGTAGCATCTGCCACTGACAAAACATCTAACTTCCTGCCACATGGACAAGTGATTTGCATCACACCAAGTGGGAACCCATAGTTATCACAGGTTACTTCAATTAATGTGTCACATTCTTCTGGGTCGCAGGTAAATGTATATTTAGTCCATTGTTCGTTTTTCATTTTCCTTCTTTCGTTGTATAGGAGTATTATAGCGGGTACCACTGACAAATGGAATAGATTTCCAGGGATTTTTTTGATCCCTCTTAAAACAATTTTGGCTCCCTTAATATTGCGGGCGGAGATCAAATTGTCAAATTAAAAAACTGGCGACCCCTACGGGACTTGAACCCGTGGCCTCTACCGTGACAGGGTAGCGCTCTAACCAACTGAGCTAAGAGATCGTGCAGGCAGTTTTAATTCATGCCCAGGAATTTTATTATTAAAACGCAGAGATTAACTTTTTGATTTTGTTTTTCTCTGCGGTGAGAATTGGGTCAAACCCTGATGCGCCTGCCATAAGCGTTTCAGAATTTCCACGCCCTGAACGATAGTAGTCTAGTCGCTCAGTAAGTGCATTGAAGGCACCCCACTTTGTGCCCTTGATTGTGGCATTGGTTGGTGAGTTATGATAAAGGTCATCAAGAAGAACAACCTTATTTTCCCACTTTGTAAGAGCAACCTTAGCAGCATCCTTATCAGGCTTTGGATAAATTGTCTGAATCAACTTTGAGAATTCAGCATCAGTAATTGACTGAGAATAAAGAGCCTGAGCCTCTTTTTCAAATTCATCAAAGTAACCAAGAGCAAGCCCAAGAGTTTCACGAGCAACTTGAATTCGTCCTTCTACTGACTGAGTGTGACGAATCTTGAAAGATTGCTTTGCATTACGCATTGCAAGATTCAAAGTATTTTGGCATACAACACGAACAGGAGTAACGGCAGCCTGAACAGCAACAGAGCCGTCGTGTGATGTCCAAACAATTAGATACAACTTTGTTTCATCGTTAGCACCTTGTGGGTCAATAACCATTGTGCGTGGAATATCAACAGTACCGAATACAACTTTGCCCTGCTTAAGAGAGCCAGCAGATTCCCAACGGCAAGCAGGGTCTGCATCATGAATTGCATCAGCAAATGCAAACAATTCTTCATTCTGCACAGGCTTGTAACGCTTTCCAACAGTAGCCAAAACATCGGTGCCACCATTGAAAGGATTATCACGCAACACGAGAGATGCGGTAGATACATCATTCCAAGATTCTGGAATGTGCTCAGCGATAGGAGATAGACGAACATTCCAATTTGCCAACTTTGCTTCTTCAAGCATTAGGCTAGTTGTAACTTCCTCATCCTTAGTAAAAATACGGTTAGCGAGATTGTGCCATGCAGGAGCGCCACGCAATGCAAATGCAACTTCGCCATTTTCAGTTTCGAGATTATGAGCCATGATTTCCTTCTTTCGTTTGGTTGATTAAGCAATTATAGCAGGGCGGTCTGACAAATGATAGTCTAGTTAAACATAATCTAATGTGCTGAGATGTGATCAATCTCACAAAATTCCAGGGATTGTGGATAACCCTCTTAAACCTGTGGAAAACCCCCCACATTATTGCGGGCCAAAAGCAGTTTATAGACGTGCTTAGGTCTATTGGATTATTGTTTAGGTACTAGCGACTTAACATAATTTACTGTTTCCATTGGAAAGAACGCCGCTGATGTTTTCTTTTTATTTTTTTGATCATACACAAACGCTTTAACATTTCCGTCAAATCTTTTTAGATTAGAGAACACGAGCTCTTTTAGGCTTTCGTTATCATAACCTTCATCAGAATAAATTGTTAAATCATTTGCTTTTACTTCATCATACATTTCGATTTTAAATCGGTTTAGCATTTGTTGCCTTTGTTAGTAGTTCCCTTGCGGGGAGCAGTTTGGCGACTTACTCAGGTCGTTTTGTTTTAGCGTTGTGCTAAATCTATTTAGAGATACTGTGCGATTGACTTCATAGTTGAGGCATTTACTGTTTCCTCATCTGTCATTCGCAAGATAGAAAGAGCGTTTGTAATCTCTGTCTTCATGTTCTTGTATTCCCACTCTGCAAGTCGCTCTTGCTCACGCTGAGGCTCTGCTGGGAAATCTGTGCCTGTTGTGTCAAGGTTAAAGTCAATGTTCAACTGATTAGCCCATGAGCGGTGGTTGGTGCGGAAATCAGTTGCCTTCTTGATGTTGGCGATAGCGTAGTCAATAAGAGCCTTCTTATACTTCTCAAACTCTTTCTGATACTTTGCCTCTACCTTTTCCTGATTTGCCATTTGTGACTCAAGTGAAGCCAACTTGTTTTCAAGTGCCTTGATAACCTTTGGTGTTGCTACCTTTACTGTAATTGCTCTAGCCATTTTTTCCTCTTTCGTTGATTGGTTGTTGTTGGTTGTAGTATAACAGGGGGGTCTGACAAATACCCCGTAGGGTGGGAGTTCTTACTTAGGACATTGTGCGAGATACTCCCGAAACTGCACCTGTTTCCATTATTTAGTTATGAGGTCAAGGCTTCTGCTGATACTGTTGTCCAGCGAGTTTCCTTTGTTGGCATTTCTAGTAACACACGCACCGAGCCAGATGCTTGTGGGTGGATTTCTTTAATCACACCTGTCTTCTTTGACTTTAGGGTAGTGAATAAATCTCCAACCTGATACAACTTATCTTGTAGTGTCATTTGCTTCCTTCTTTCTGTGTAGGTAGATAGTATAACATTAGGGTCTGACATTTGTATAGCCCAATCTTATTATTTGAGATACCAAGCGTGTGATTAAAATCACACGCCTGGTTTTGATCCCCTAGTCCTCGTATTCTGGAAGCCATGCTTCCAAGTGGTGAGCATCTACAATAGCCGATGCAGGGCATGAGGTTTGCCCACGCCATAAAATACCTTCAGGTAAATTAATCTCTCGACTATATTCTTCTTCATAGAATGCATCAATAGCATCTATGCAAGGTTGCACCATAGCAACGGGAACGGGCGGGTAATGATTACCCTGCAAGTGATAAGCAAGTCCTGCCTCTAGTGATAAATCTTCTGTAAGTCCTAACGCTGTTGTGTATCCCATTATTAGTTACCCTTCTTGATAGATAGTTCTGCCCAAGAGTATCCTGTATTTGCAACTGTTAATACATCTGCAATTTCAAGTGCTGAGTGTGTTGCCTCTGCACACATATTTACAAGTTCTTCTTCAGATAAAGATAATAGGGCTGGCAGAATATCAGAATCAATCTTATCTAAATCAATAGTAGCAATAAACTCTATTGTGTGAGGTACGGTCATTACATTTGTCATTTGTAGCCTTTCGTTGTTGGTATAAGAGAATTATAGCCTATGCCACCGACATTACCTAATCCATTTACGGCGTGTCGCAGCTTTTGTGATAATACTCACAATTTCAGGGGATATCCACAAGCCTACTTAAACCTGTGGATAAACCCCCATATATACGGGCTGACTTGATCTTGTCAAGTCAACACGCCGTTACATTTTAGAAAATATATATGCAGCTAAAATAAACGGTAGTAGTGATATAAATAGAATTCCAATTCCGCCCAGGGTCCCAATTACATCATACATTATTTTTTACTCGCAGAAAATCTAATATCAGCTTTACCATAAACACACAAGCCACATGAAACACACGCAGAGCCTGCATTGCTAATTAATGGAATACTCTTCATATTCTCAGGACACTTAGCGCCAGGCTTGCCCGTTAATTCTTTCATTGTGTCTTCAGTTGAAGCGAATGTCTTGCCTAGGTAAGCAAGGCGGACCTTAGAATTAGTTTTCAAATCGAATGCTATTTCTTTATTATCGTCATCCGTTGAATAGTACAAGGATAGATTAGACACATCCTTAAGAATGAGAGCCGCAGACTTTACTCGTGTATATACCCAGAATTGAATATCTGGATTATTAGTAATGATTACTTTCCAGGCATATGTATATACATCGTTAAAAAAATCTCCGTCCCAGTGGATACGGAATAGCATTGGAGCGTTTTTCTTTTCACAGTCTGCACGGAATTCCATGATCATTTCATCAAGCAATAGCAACATGGTATCCATATCTGCATTGCGTAGGAGCTCCCAGTTATGCAGAAGATTAGTTTTTACTCCTGGGAATAACTTTTCAAGCTTGCCAGCGTAGCAAACACTTTCACAGATACTAGTTGCGCCAGGACATGAATAGTCTTTTCCTGCAGGTAATCCAAATGTGTTAGCAATTGCTGCTTGCTTACCGTTTTTTGTGACAAGGTTAGTCACCTTTCTATCGTTAGAGCGTTTTAATTTCATGAGGGCCCTTCGTTCGTTGTTAGTAGAATTATAGCGTAAGCCACTGACAAATTATGCAACACTCCCAAAAATTCCAGGGTGTTTAATATCACACACTTAACGACACGCCCGACCCCGCACATACGTGGGGGTCGCATAAATATTCAATGCTCTGAATTTTTATGCTTCCGCTTGCGTGTGTATTTTTTCTTATTGCGAACAGGTTGCGCCGCATTACTGCGACGCAATTCCTGTATGCGTTTTACTTTATCTTTAAGGCTCATTTATCCACTCCGCTAACTCTTGAAGGTCTTGCTCACACGCACACGCAGAAATTTCTATCATGTCCTCATGCTGAACAATGAACGCAGAATCTTGACACGCCTCACAATAAATTGCTGACATTTCTAAAATCATTTTTCGACCTTTCCAAAAATTGTTGTGTAGTTGCTGGCTTCATGAAATCTCACGACATCAAATCGTGGATTATCTTTTGCAAACATTTCCGCAAAATCATTTACGATTTTAGAAAATAGCGCAGGGTGCGTTTTGTTGCTGGCATACTTTAGAATTTCCGCCGTTGCTACATAATCTTTGCGAGTCATCATTTTGTTACGACCTTTCGACCTTCACGATAAAAAATTCTAGTATGGCATTTGCCTGTTGGTGTGTATAGATTAACTGTTCGGTATTCATCAGCAAATCCCCAATCGGTAAATAGGAAAAAGTTTTCCCATGCACCAAATTCGTTTTCGTATTCCGCTGACCAATGCGGTGGGTTAGAGTCATAAGCAGAGGTTAATTTATACATATTAGTTTTCCTATTCGTTTTGTTGTTAGTGGATATTATAGCGTAGGGGTCTGACAAATTAGAGGGCGCCCTCTTGAAATAGCCCTATCTCTAAATCGATCAATTCTGCGGGGGTGGCTTCGGATAAATCTACCCAGCCAGCACCTTCATCATCAATTCTAAAAAATTCAATGTGTCCCATTTTATTCCTCGCAATCGCATGGCTTGTTGTAATCAAATTCGCAGAAGTAGCAACCCATAGCCTCGCCATGAGCCTTGCAGGTGTATTTGAATTGTGATTCATCACAACAGAAACGCATTTCATCTTTAACCAAATAAAATTCGGTTTCGTCAATTACATCTATCACTTAGTCACCTACCTTTACCGCTAGGTAGCGGTATGTATCTTTAATTGAATTGTAAGGTCGCACCTGAACCTTGTATGTATCGCAATCCGCATACCAGACATCATCATTTTTTTCGGCTGAGATAATTTCGCCCTTTACTGAATTAGAGTGATAAGGCTTGCCCACCAAGAGGCTTTCGATAGTATAGACATTTGCTGACATAAGTTGTCACCTTTCGTTTGTTTGTATATGGATATTATAGCGGAAGGGTCTGACATTTCTCTACCTACTAGCCAGTAATTCCAAATAGTAAGACGCTCAAGCCATGTGATAAGGGTCACATAAAAATGTCCGTTTTGTCTGTCAAATCGACACGCCGTAAAATTCCAGGGAATTTATAACAAGTTCATAACGACACGCCCGACCCCGTATATATAGGGGCTTGCCGCCTTTTGTCAAGGCGACGCGCCGTTAATTATTTAAAATCTTTAAATAATTCTTCTAGCGTATTAATCTGCTCATCGGTTAGATGATCCAAATTAATTGCTTTAGCAAAACCAAACGGGTCATTATCTTGCTGCATATACGGCCTCCTTAAATTTAGCACGGTCAAATCGTTCATTATCCATTTCAAAAATATCACACATATTATTTACCAAAAATTTCTTAGCGTCATAGCTAAACGAATCTTCTGGAAATCCATGGTGCATTGAATTAAATAAACCTGCAATGCGAATATAATCTTTTTTAGTCATTAGTTATTTTCCTCAATTTCAATTTCTAGGCAATCGGTATTTAGTTTATCTAGCGGGGTGTTGTAAATAATCCATGTAGCCTCATCTTGGTCAATTGCCTCAACCTCAACGGAGATAGTATAAATAAACTTACTCATTCAAAATCCCCCCAGCAATCTGGACATTCGATTATGTCATTAGCCTCAAAATACATTGAGGACATTTCTTCATCGCATATGCGACATTGTAGAGTTATCATTATTTATTCTCCTCAACTTTAATTGCGTTAAACTTTTCTAATTCATTTTCACTTAGTGGATGTAGTGATTTTTGTAGAGCGAAAACCGCTGACAGTTCGGATTCTGCCTCGCATACATAAGAAACAGTTACAGTATATTTATTCATTAGTTATTGCCTTTCGTGTAAAGAAAATCCCACGCCTTACGGCATATCATTATTGAGTTGCAATTATCGCAACAGATAGACCCGTGAGGGTTGAGGTTCATGTCATATGAATCGACATAAGAAACAGAGTTACCGCATACAGAGCGGAGAGCATATAGTGAGGTCATATTGACCGCCTTTCGTTGTGTTGATATAGGAATTATAGCGTACCCTACCGACAAATGGTGGGATGTGGGTGGGCGTGTCGCCCTATGCGCCATGTGATGTGTGCCACACATGACTGGTCAAACCTTAGAATTTTCAGGAATTTTTTACGACACGCCGTATATGGACTTGACAGCGCCCACAAAAAACTAGGGGCAGCTGCCGCCTTTGTCAAGGCGACACGCCGTTATCCTAGTGTGATTCTTGCCACATCTCACGCATATCCGCTATGACCTCACGCCCTACGATCCTCGCCATATATAGGGCGGGGATAGCAATAGATAGTTGCACTAGTGTAGTTAGTAGTCTATTCATTAGTATTAACCTCTCTAACGATAAAGGAAAATCCTTTACCTAGTTTGCTTAGCTCTTCCATTACAGCCAAAATATCTTCGGGCTTGCTAGCCTTGTTATTAACGCTTAGTAGTTGTGCGCCTTGCCAAAGTGAGTAGTTGATAATCATTTATTAGTTCTCCCAAGTTAGTGTGAATAGTTTGGCTAGTGCTTCATCATCTGCATCATCAAAATCATCAACAGGCGGTTGTTCTTCATCTGCTTCATCTAAGTATGAGTATGCGTCTGCGACATCTTCTTGAATGGTATCCCATTTAGATACGCTATTAGTTTCGTATGAGTATGCGTACATTATTTAACCTCTTTCGTTAGTACGGCTAGGGCGAGAGCAAGGCTCTCCTTGCGTTGCGCTTCTACTAGCGCCTTGTATTCTTCTAGTGTCATTTTCTGACCTTTCGTTGTTGTTATGTTGTAATTGTAGCGTATAGCGGTGACAAATAGTGGGATGTCTAGGGGGTGTGTCGTGTGATATACCTCATAGGCAATTCACACACTCACAACCCTTAGAGCGGATGAGGTAAGTCAATACCTCTTTGCGTGTATATGTATCTAGTCCATATGAGGACTTTACTCCGCCATTGTGAAAGTCATGCACGATTGTGCTGAACAGTTGTTCGGTTAGTTGAGTCATTTTGACTCCTTTCGTTGTTTTCTTTATATAATAATCATAGCAGGGGGGTCTGACAAATAGCGAATCGCAATTCGGACATTCGGGACATATTGAAAAAATACTTTGTGAGGTGTATCACATTAGCCCCTTAATGGCAGGCGATATGTGCGGTCTATCCTAAATGTCCGTTTCTGAGAAATACGTGTATCATACAAATTAAAAATATATTAACATTTTGATGAAATCTGAAAAGCAGTTGACTGAAACTATGCTATAATAAGATCATGACATGCAGCTTTTGCACAAACCCAAAGTACGTAGAGCGTATTAACTCTAAGGGCGTACTGGAAAACTTTTGCGTAAATTGCATAAACAAATTAACGGCGGCAAACCGAATACGCTAGTCCCTAGGGGATATAGCTTAATCTGGTTAAAGCATTTGTCTTATATACAAACGACTCTCGGTTCAAATCCGAGTATCCCTACAATGATATAATAATAATATGAGAAAACACGATATTAATGAAACTATTTTGCAGAAATATGCGGCGTACACTCCAAACGATAAATTTGAACAGCTAGCTCCTGAAGTTTGGATATGGAGAAATTTTATATCTAAAGAAGAATGCAGGGAAATCATAGAAGAAGCTTTGCTCAATGAGTGGGAGTATCGTGACAAGACAAAGCTTGAAAGACTTTCAAAACTTTCTGAAAAATTAAGCACTGGTTTTGACAAAGCGCCTTCAATACAAGACTTTGAGTTTGTAAGAACATTCAAAGAAGAAATGGGTATGGCTCCACACGCTGACATTTATGGATGGCAAAATAGAATGATTATGGGTGTCGTTGGCCCAGATCATCCTGGAGAAACAGTAGATTTTGGATACTCTACATTTTCAACATTGATATACTACAATGATGATTTTGAGGGTGGTGAGCTGGTATATCCAGAATACGAAATAGAGTATAAGCCATGCGCTGGAGACTTACTAATACATACACCAGAAGTAATTCATGGAGTAAAAAAAGTAAAGTCTGGAATAAGATACTCTTCTCAAGCAAACATTGATCAAAGGTATCTTATAGACAAAGATTTTTATGAAAACTTTAGGCATCCAGCATATGAGCAAGATCTTCAGCTTATCCAAAACGGTAAAATGTCAGAAGATGGCGACTTTCACTTTGATGCCTTAGCTCCAGTAATTGCAAATGAGCGTTTAAGAAAATGGGCAGATACACAGGAAAACTTTTTAGCTTATTGTGGAGCACCTGGAGAGCCTCAATGATTAGCTTGGTATTAAGAGAAGCTAAAAAAAATAATACCTATGCCATAATTAAAAACTATTACCCAGAAACACCAACATGGGAAAAAATAATTTTAAGCTTAAATCATGCCTATCACAATAGTGAGTCTTCTCTGGGAGAAGAATCTAGAGTGGTTACTAGAAAAGATGGCGTTAAAACAGCAATTATAGTTTTTAATAAATTTGACATTGTTTCTTTTCATGCTATAACAAAAAAAGAAGATGGGTATCATCATGGAGGACTTATTCCAGAATCTGATTTAGTGATCAAAGAACTAAACAAAGTTTTTCAATCGGAAACTCCTGGTGGCAAATGCATAATAAATCTTGTAGGAAACGAATCTGAGTATTGGGTTCATTCAGACGATCATGATGTTATATCTTGGAATGTATTAGGCAGGGTAGAATACAAATTCTTTAAAGATAAAGACTCCAAAGAATTTAAATCGATAGTATTAGAACCAGGGGATTTGGTTTATATACCAGAAGGCGTATTTCATGAAGTCAATGTTTTTGAGCCTAGAGCTACATTTATATTTCAATATTTTAAAGACAAAACTGATTAGGGGTATAATATAACTATGGTAAACAAAATAGTAAAGCACATACTAGAGGCTAAAATGCAGGACTTGCCATTCTCAGTATTAAAAAATTCTGTTGATTTTAAATACGGTCCTGAAGATTTCTTAAAGTACTCTAATTACTACCACAGAGAAAAAGGACAAGATGCCGCAAGCTTTGAAGAATCTTGCAGAAGAAATACAAGAGAAGACATTGCAGATGACGATTTAAATTATTTTCCTGGGTGGTCTGGAGTTGTTAAAGACTTATCTAAGCTTTACGGAAATACTGATACATACTATTTAAGTCTAATGCAGACTGGCAGCACCTTTGCAGATAGAGTTCACGCAACTCTGCATAATGATCAATCAGATGTTGTTCATATAAATTGTTTTGGGAATGTGGACTGGTTGCTAATAGACCCATTTGATGAAACAAAAACAGAGCACAGGATTACTTTAGAGCCAGGAGATCTACTTTATATGAGAGGCTGGACTTTACATGAAACAACTCCTCGTAGCGAAAGAGGCTCATTGATATTTATGAATTTGCCGTATGTACAAATACCCAAAGATTTAGACCTAAAAAACCAAAGAGATAATGTTCTAAAAAATCTTGAAAAAGGGCTGGAAGAAAAGAAGTTTATATACTAATGAATTGGATACAGGCATCAGTTATATTTGGACCAATATTAGTTCTTGTAATTGCATTCTGGAATGACATTAAATAAAGCAGTTGACTAGAATATTACTTGTAGTATAATAATAATATGAAATCATTGCGGAAAAAATATCTTAGCTTTATTCTAGTTGTTATTGGGCTTATGTCACCAATAATTATTTTCTTATACGAAACTAAAAAATTGGCGGGGATCAAAGATCTCTTTGACGTAGAAGACGAATATGACCTATAAGAAGTGGAAGGTATATCTATTCTTAGTTAGATTATCCTTGTCGCTTATGAGTCTATATATCGTCTTACTTGTTACTGGGAAAATTTAAAATACTGTCGTAAAGGGATTATTTGGCCCTCTCCCGCCCCAGTGTAGCCAAAGTAGCCCAAAAGGGCTTAGAGAGCCTCTAGGGGCTTTATCAGGGATATGTCTGCAGATGTTGATGCATATGGATCTATATATTACAGTTGACTAGAATGTGTCTCTCTCGACGACGCACTTTTTTCGCACTATATAGACGAATTTAGTGTTCTTTAAATTCAGCCATAAACTTATCTGAAAGAGCTTCGCCTTCTAGGCCAGACTCCTGATACATCTTTATGCGCTCATGGGTAAACTGTGGATTCTGCTGTAATGGCAACATCCATACATTCATTAGTCTCTCCATCGATGCGTCGCCAATCTGCTCATAGTATTCTGGAGTCTTGTAATTGTGAAATGTTCCTGGGTTATCAATTGCCTTAAGAACAAAGTTTGAAAAAGCATATCTATTGCCACTAGTTACTGGTCTGACTCCATGTGCATGTGGACCAAAGGCGCCATGAACTACAAGATCTCCTCTTTCTGGCTTGAAAGAAAGTATTTCGCAATCTACTGCTGGATCCTTTTTAGTACCATCAGCTTGGATATTTGGATAAAAAATTTCTCCGCCTTCAAATTCTCCAAAGTAAGCAACTAGACCATAATCTAGCTCGCAACAAGTCTGCCAAACATCAACCTGTGAAAGTCTATGACACTCTCCTTTTCCTGGAGAATCTGAATGAATAAACATTCCTTCGTTCATGTATGGCCTTAAGACTAAAACGTTATTTTGTGGATGGATTACATATTCTGGGTAAAGCATCTCACTAGCCTTTTCCCACAGGTCATGTAGACCCTCAATCATTGGGCTAAGCTTTTCTGAGTACCAGCTGATTAGTGTTTCTTCATAAACATGGTTTCTTGTGTCTTCTTCAGCCATTGCATCTTCAACAATCTTGCACTCTTCATCTGTGTAAAAACCCTTAAATAAAAACACGCCGCTAGGGGTTCCATACTCATCTGGAAAAAATGATAATTTAGTGCAATCTTCTCTGTCGTAAAACATTATTTTTTACCTACCCTTTTTATAATTTTTTTAAAAAATGATTTTTTTCCTTTTTCGTGTTCTTTATTGCAGTTGTCATTACATATCTGAGGGTGACTAAACTGTGGACTAGCCATCCACTTAGCAAAATGATGAACCATAGTATTTATATTATAGCATGAATAATCCCTGCGGAGGCGGATCCGCAGGGACTATTTGCATTTTCATGCATGCGTCAGGATTTACTCAACTAACGCAATACTATTCTAGAGCAATCTCTATTAAAGATCAAGGGGTAACGATAATATTTTTTTCTTCAAGCTTATTGAAAACCTCTGAAAGCAAAAATGTTACTGCCATTTCGCTTTTAGATATATTCTCGTCAATCTCTGCTTCTGGCATACCATTTTGAACGCAAAGTGATCTGTTTGCCTCATCAAATGCAGAGTGCATTATTGCTAATATTTCCTGTTTATTCATTTTCTTCTCCTGGTTTAAAAGAGGGGACTGGTCCTAATAGATATCCCGCCTCATGATATTGTATCATTTTTTCAACGTCTTGTGAACCCACTACTTTATTTGCAATTAAAGATAGCAAGTCGTAAATTCTATGTAGCATTATGTAAGTAACCATTGGAAGGTTATCTTCTAAATTACTTGTCTCCGCCTTCTGGTCTTCCTGCATCTTCCCACCAAATTTCTCTACCCATAGCATCCGTAGGGGATATTATGTTTGACTCAAAATCGTATTTATCTGTGACCATCTACTAATTTTACTATATCTTCATATCTAGCTATGCCAATTGTGTTTTTGTAATCACACTCTAAGCAATATAAATAAATAAAAGATTCTCCGTCACCGTTACATAATAGAGGACCTTGATCCTGTGGGCATAAAAGCTTAGGAACAAGGCCCTCTTCAGAAAGTTTAATGTAAGTAGACACGTACTGTATCCTCATTACACTTCCTTTCTACTTATTTGGGAATTTCAAATAAAATTCCTTTGCTCTTGGGGTTAAACCCTTCCAAGCTGACCAATTGGTTCCGCCATTAGTCATGTAATACGCTATCTCTGCATTTATAGTTGGGTCAAATAATAGTACGTTTGACTTTAAATTAAATTTTTCTTTACGAACATCGCCGAGATTACCCAACATGTTGATCTGAAAAATTCCATAGGAACTGTCTCCAGTTTTCCTGTTGCCATTATATGCCATTGGTCGTCCGTTGGACTCCCTCTTAGCAATGGCCCAAGCCGTTTTAAGGGCTTTTCCTTCAAAACCTGCTGCCCAAAGAAGATCTTTTAAATCTTCATCTGACAGAGCCTGAGAAGGCTTGTAAACAGTATTGCTGTACTTCACTAAGGTTTCTTTCTTAAGTTGTACTTCTGTCTTTGGTTTTACTATTAGAGCTTGTGCAGGTATTGCATTAACTGTGTTGGAAAACAAAAACATTACTGTAATTGCAATCGCAGCATATTGATGAACAATATCGCTCAAACTTTTCTTTATATTCTCCATTGGCATTTCCTCCTCTAGAGATAGCGAACTACAATCATACCATTTGATTAAAGTCCATGTCAAATGATTTTTTCTTGTTGACAAAGAATATCTAAATAGTATACTTCCAATAGGGGGGTCGGGGGGTCAGCAAATCAACACAAATCAACATATATATTATATATAGATAGTATTATATATTATAGTTAACTAAAAAACAACAATAAAAAGTTTTAATCTTTTCTTTTATAAAAAAGTTTGATACACTTAGAACTCACTCAAAAACAATCACTCCGTTAGGCGGAAGAAAAGGCGACAAATGAAAAATACTATTGAAAATCCTTATGAAAACTTTATTGCACTATCAAGATATGCAAGATGGATCTCTGACGAGAACCGTCGTGAAACATGGGGTGAAACAGTAGATAGATATTTTGAGTTTATGCTGGAACACCTTAAGAAAAATAATAATTACATTCCAGATGATAAGCTTGTTGCGGAATTAAAAAATGGTGTATTTGAACGAAATGTAATGCCATCAATGCGCTCTGTAATGACTGCTGGAGCAGCACTAGAAAGAGATAATGTAGCAGGATACAACTGCTCTTTTGTACCAGTTGATTCACCAAGATCATTTGACGAAACTATGTATATTTTGATGTGTGGTACTGGTGTTGGATTCTCTGTTGAATACAAGTATGTCAATAAACTTCCTGCCGTCCCAGAAACACTTGAAAAATCAGATACTGTTATCGTTGTTGAAGATTCAAAGCAAGGTTGGGCAAAAGCATACCGTGAACTTCTTGCACTTCTTTGGACTGGACATATTCCAGCAGTTGATGTTTCTAAAGTTCGTCCAGCTGGCGCAAGATTAAAAACTATGGGTGGTAGATCTTCTGGCCCACAGCCATTGATCAACCTTTTTGACTTTACTATTGCAAAGTTTAAGTCTGCAACTGGAAGACAACTTAAGCCAATTGAAGCTCACGATCTAATGTGTAAAATTGGAGAAGTAGTTGTTGTTGGTGGCGTTAGACGATCAGCAATGATTTCTCTTTCAAACATTAATGATATTGAAATGGCTTCTGCTAAATCTGGAAACTGGTGGGAGAACAATACGCAGAGAGCTTTGTCTAATAACTCAGTTGCGTATTCACGTAAACCAGAGATGGAACAGTTTATTGCAGAATGGAAGAATCTTTACGATTCAAAGTCTGGAGAGCGTGGAATTTATAACGTTGCCGCAGCACAAGCACAGGCAGCAAAGTATGGGCGCAGAGATCCAGAGATTCACTATGGAACCAATCCATGCTCTGAAATTATTTTACGACCATACCAGTTTTGCAACTTATCAGAAGTTGTTATCCGTGAAGATGACACAAAAGAAACAATTGCAAACAAGGTAAGACTTGCCACTATTCTTGGAACTTGGCAATCAACATTGACTGACTTTAAGTACATTAGAAAAATCTGGAAAGATAATACTGAAGAAGAAAGACTTCTTGGAGTTTCACTTACTGGCCAATTTGGACATAAGTTTATGTCAGGAAAGCAAGACATGGTTTCTCTAGAAGCCTACTTGATGAGTCTCAGAGAGTATGCTCGTGAAATGAATAAAGATGAAGCTGGCAAGATTGGAATTCAGGAGTCTGCCGCTATCACTTGTGTAAAGCCTTCTGGAACAGTGTCTCAATTGGTTGGAGTTTCATCTGGCATGCATCCTTGGCATTCGCCGTATTACATTCGCACAGTTCGTGGATCTAAGGGAGATCCAATTTCAACATTCCTAAAGGAAGTTGGAATTCCAGTTGAAGATGATGTAATGAAGCCAAACGACACTTATGTGTTTTCATTTCCAGTAAAAGCTCCAGAAGGAGCAATTGTTAGAAGTGATCTCACAGCACTTGATCATTTAAACACATGGCTTGTTTATCAAAGAGCTTGGTGTGAGCATAAGCCCTCCATTACTGTTTCAGTAAAAGAAGACGAGTGGATGGAAGTCGGCGCTTGGGTTTATAAACACTTCGACGAAGTTTCAGGTATTTCATTCTTGCCTTACTCCGATCACTCTTACAAGCAGGCTCCGTACCAGGAAGTTTCAAAAGAAGAATATGACGAACTTCTTTCCAAGATGCCATCTAGCATTAGATGGGAAGATCTATCTTTTTATGAGACAGAAGATGGAACTTCAATTAATGCTACATTAGCATGTAGCTCAGATGGCAATTGCGAGCTTGTAGATATATCTGCCTAATGGTAGAATTATAGTATTGGTTAAAACCAAAATTCATGGGCAATCCGCCCACGAGGAGATGATAATATGGCTATCAAAAAATTTGATAAAGCTGATTTAAATAAAGATGGGAAAGTAACAATGCAAGAACAAATTTTGGCAGCAGTTGGCACTTACGGAAGAGCATTCCTAGCAGCAGCAACAGCTCTATATATGACTGGCAATACAAATCCTAAAGATTTAATTGCAGCTGGAGTGGCAGCAATTGCCCCAGTAGTTTTGAAGGCTCTTAGCCCAAGCAACAAAGAATTTGGATTTACATCTAAGTAATTAGTTGATTAGAAATACTCCTGTGCTAAAATTAGTACAGGAGTATTCCTATTTAGGAGACTATGGCAAATGGCAGGACAAAAAAACTTTGAAGTAGATCAAAATGCTACTTTCACATTCCAGGTAGAGTATACCCAGGAAGATGGAGTAACCCCAATTGATCTTACTGGCGCATCAGTAAAGATGCAGGTTCGTGACACAAAAGGCGGAAGCAAGCTAGCTGTATCACTTACATCACCATCTAATGGCATAACAATAGATGGACCAAATGGCACACTGAATATTATCATGACGCCAACACAAACCAACAAACTTTTTTATCCTAAGTCATCTTATGATGTTATGGTTATCGATTCTAATGGGAATAAAATAAAACTCCTTGAGGGTTTTATGACTCTTAATAGATCGGTGACTATATAATGGCTGATTCAGTAAAAGTAATAGAGCAAAAAAACAAAGTAATTATTTCAACTCCTGGACCACAAGGCCCAAGAGGAAGAACTATTTTGAATGGAAGCTCAGCTCCAGCAAACAATTTAGGTTTAGCTGGAGATTTTTATTTTAATTCTACTACTTCAGAATTCTATGGTCCAAAGCTAGAAGACCTAAGCTGGTCTAATGCTGGTGTAATATTACTTGCTACAGCTCCAGAAAATTTTTCTTATTCATGGGAAATGAGCCAAATAACTGGTCCAGTTTCTGGTATCTATTCTGTAATAATAAACCATAATTTGGGATTTAATCCAAATGTCTCAGTAAAATCAAGTTCAGGGGATATGCTTGAAACAGGCATAGACTATAATAGTACTAGTAGACTAACATTGACAATGGCTCAGCCATTTTCAGGGACAGCGTACCTGTCCTAAAAGGGAGATAGCAAATGGCAAAAAAATATTTAATCAGTATTGATTTAAACAAAAATGAATTACTTAATGCAAGAATTCAAAACTTAGGTTCAGCACCTTCAAGTCCTGTATCAGGCCAGATTTATTACAACTCACAAGATAATATCATGTACTTCTGGAATGGTACAGAGTGGATATCTACATCTGGATCACTAGAGGTAATTCAAGATGCCATAGGCGCATATGTTTCAGGCGGAACAGGAATTGTATCAGATTACTCTGATTCAACTGGAACAACAACAATATCTATAGACGACACTGGAGTTATTGCAGATTCATACGGATCTACAACAAAGGTTCCCACATTTGATGTAAATTCTCAAGGTCAATTAACATATGCTGGAGAAGTAGATTTAATAATCCCGCTTGATGAACAAACTACTGGCGACTACGTTGCTACAATTATTGGCACAGAGGGGCAGATAGATGTCTCTCCAAATAGTGGACACAATGCCGCTGTTACAATTAGTCTGCCAGATGATGTTGAGATTGTTGGAAACCTTCAGGTTGGTGGAAACTTAAATGTAATAGGAACTGTTAATTCTGTAAATACTACACAGATAAATATTGAAGATAATAAAGTAAATCTTAACACTAATTTTACAGGATCACCAACTACCGACGCTGGAATTCGTGTTGAGCGTGGAGACGAAGCAGATGTAGAGCTTTTGTGGAATGAGACATCAAATAGTTGGACATTAACAAATAATGGCACACAGTATCATCCAATTGCAAGAAAGCATGCAGAAACTTTATCTACATCATCTACAACATACTCAATAGTACACAACTTAAACTCATTAGATGTAACCGTTCAGGTTTATGAGGCAGCAACTCCTTATGCACAAGTAGAAGCAGACATACAAAGAAATGGCCTTAATACAGTTGTAATCAACTTTGCATCAGCTCCAACTCCTGGAGAATATAGAGTAGTAATAGTAGGATAATATGTCAAGAAAAATGTTGGTTCCACTCAGACTCCTTGCTTTAGACTCTGATCCAGAGTTCGGTCAAGAAGGCGAAGTGTATATAAACACAGTAACAAAAAACTTACGTGTTCATAATGGATCAATATGGATGGAGTTAACTCCACCAAGCACGGACCCAACACCATTTTATATGCACACGCATACCTTTGACGGTGACGTTCATACAATAGATATTCAAAACAAAATAGATTTTAAAAATCTAAACTCTTCTGGACCTGCGTTAGAATTGCCAGAAATAATTGGTTACGATGGAGGATCACCTTCAAGCAATCTTACAAGCCCATCCTGGAAAGATCAGAATCTTTTTGATACAGGTCTTTTTGATGGAACAGTACCAGACACAACAGATACAATAATCGGAGGCGGAGGTTCAGAAGATTTTGAATCCCCTAGCCTTGATGGAGGAAATTCATAATGGCACTAAAAATACAATTAAGAAGAGACCTATCAACAAACTGGACTCAAAATAATCCACTTCTTTTAAATGGCGAAGTAGGTATTGAGACAGACACTTTAAAGTTTAAAATTGGTAATGGTACACAAAGATGGAACAGTTTATCAAATTACGCTTTTAAGATAGGTCAAGCAGACGGAGTTGCAACTCTTAACTCTTCTGGCAAAATTCCTCTATCACAGCTACCAGATCAAGTCTCTCTAGATGCAGAAGCTCTAGTTGCTATACAAAATGCACTTTCTGAAATATCTAGCTAAGATATACCAGAAGGAACAAA
>Ga0209230_10000166_pt1 | contig 23994 bp, 43 predicted proteins | sample LakOntMetagenome_FD_187467 | JGI IMG/M metagenome (GOLD analysis project Ga0209230, IMG submission 187467) | Freshwater and sediment microbial communities from Lake Ontario - Sta 18 epilimnion Metagenome (SPAdes) (version 2) | ecosystem: Environmental > Aquatic > Freshwater > Lentic | place... | reverse complement strand
TACCAAACTGCTCCCCAGCTAATTTTTGCGGTGAGGGTACCCCCGCGTTTGTGGTACCTAAAAATATAATAAAATATAATATTATGAGTGTTTTCTTCAGAAAATTAAGAATCAATGAGTCTACTGGCACAGCAACAATCATTGCTACAGACAAGCCAATCACAAGCAAGCAAACTACACTTGCTGGGCTAAACGTGGGAACACGTACACAAGGTAGTGTAGTATTTGGAGTACTAAGTCTTATTGACCCTGAAACTAATCAGGTGATGAAGGCTAATCACCCAACTATTGCTGCCTTGCAAAAGAAATTAAATGCTGGTGATGAGATGCCAGGATTCCAAATGAGTAGCAACCCTGTGGTTGATATTCAAACTGGTGAGCTAACAACCCTAATGTGGATTGAGGCTGTGTAACATCAGAACAGAGGAGTGTGTAAAAGCACTCCTCTTCTTTTAATTAAATATAATCTTAATAAAATATAATATGAGAACAATAGTAAAAACAATCCTGGAAGAAATAGCAGTAAAAGATAAAGAACATTTTTTCCCATATGAGTATTATCAAGGTGCAAAGTGGGCCTTAGAATATGTATTATCAGAACTTGATAAAAATGATGAAGAGATGATGATGGATATGATGCTTAATGATTCAACTCAAAATGATTATGATGAAATAGATCTTCATGAACAACTTGCCAAAGAAGAGTATGAACGTTGGATCAAAGAAGATAGTGAGAAATTAAATGCACTAAGAGAAAAGATTGCCAATCAATAACTATTAACAAAGGGGGTTACTAATTCCCCTTTTTTACTTAAGAGCCACAACGCATACTTTCTTACTGTTATTAATCTTTCTGCCCAACAGCCATTACGCATACCTTTCTGCTCTCCTGCTGCTGCGCTCCGCGCAGCCTCTCTCTGCTCCCCAGCTAATTGTTGCACTATTGCAATATAAAAATTAATTAAATTAGTTATGTCAGTATTTTTTAGAAAATTGAGAGTGAATGATAGCACGGGAACTGCTACCATTATTGTTACATCTGCACCTATCCAATCAAAGATAGGAACGTTAGCCGGCATCAGTGTTGGAACAAGAACCCAAAACAATATTACATTTGGTGTTCTTAGTCTGATAGATCCAGAGACTAACTCAGTAATGAAAGCCAATCATCCTACAATTGCACAACTTCAAAAAAAGTTGAACGCAGGAGATGAGATGCCAGGCTTTAAATTATCTGATAATAGAGTAGTTGACCTTGTAACAGGGGAAGAAACTACACTCTATTGGGTGGAAGCAATGTAATTGGAGAGGGATGGTTACTAATCATCCCTTTTGCTATTTATTTAAAAGAATTTTGTATTCATTTGTGTGTTACAGTTTATATAGGTGATCTCTATTGCCTATATCTATACTCTAATTACACTCATAATTATACTTACACCTTTTATTATATATATAGCTAACAAAAGTATTAGTAGTAGTTACACATGGTGGTCTTCTTCCCTTATAGAATTGTTATCTCTCTCTATAGGATAAGAGCATTATCATCCGGAATCTTGTAAAAATCAGTAATCATTAATTAAACAGAAAGTATGAAATCAATCAATTTATTTGGAATGCAAACCGTATTAGTAAACGGTACACCAGTCAACACTTTTAAGATCAGAGTAAGTCACTCAGATTATAATGAAAGTGTATTAGCTCCTTTACTTATGATAAGTAATAATATCAGAGTACAACCTATTGCAATGTTTAGAAATAACAAAGCTCAATCTTTAATTGAAATCAGTTACACTGGTATGAATTGGGAAGTTGACTTTAAAATCTTTAGAACAGTAGGTAAGTCCTTAAAAGATATTCAACTTAACAAACTGAATGAAAGATATGCCTGGACCAATGATCCAGAAGAAATAACCACTTGTTAAAATAATGGGTCCTTAATTGGACCCTTTTAAATCTTTAATCAAATGAAAAAATTAGTTCTAATTCTTCTTGCATTTATTTCATTTGCAAGTTGTACTCCAGACAATGATGATATACCTCAACCTATACCAACTCTAATAACTATATCAAATGATAATAAACCATTTGAGTTTTGGTTAGACAACTTTCATTATACCAGTAGTACACCAATAACATTATTAGTGAAAAAGAACACTCAAATTACTATAACAGCTGTAATTGAAGTTCAAAATAATGTACCTATTATCCCTAACATTAAAGTATATAAAAACAATGTACAAGTTCAAATAGAACAAATTAGTACTGGTTGGTTTAAATACTTTGTCAATTAATCTTAAATCTTAAACCCATGAACAAAAAAGTTATTGCAATCATAGCATTGTTATTAGTTACTGTTGTATTAGAAAGCTGTGCAACCAGATCTTGTAGATCATATAGATCTAAACCAGACAGACTTAGTAGAATACGTTAATCAAATGGAGGGTTAGATGCTCCCAGACAGGTGCAAAGCCTGTACTTTTTTATTTACCAAACAAAATCAGTTATGAAAACAATTGCTTTAATTATTACTCTTGCTCTTGGAGCATCAATTACATCTTGTGGTACATCTAAAGGATGTAATTACCAAAAAGCTCAGAAGTTTAATCAAAAACAAATGAAAAAAGCTAACAGATATTATAAACATCATTAATCATTTAAACAAAACAGTATGAAATCATCAAAAATTATGGTAGGATGTGTAATCACATTCCTTCTAACTTGGCTTACAATAGCCTCAATTGGTTATCTATTATCCAGTGAAATAGACTTTAGATCATGTGCTACTAATGGTGGTACACTAATGTTTATGTTAATCTTTGGTTGGATACCTGCAGTTATTGTAGGTGCTGATCTTGAAAAGAAATACAAGTATGAAGACTAAGTTACCAATCATAGCTGCTGTAATGTTCTTTATGTATATCATAGTTGATATGCTTATTGGACAATACAGCAGAATTGTAGTGAATCAGCCTGAATACAATCACATCGTAAGAATAGATACTTGTAGAGTTGTTACTGATACATTAGGAAAACCTTTCTGTATATGGTACAACAACAAGTTATATTTACCAGACCCTTATCAAGACTCAGACAAACAAATCCTTAACAAAAAATAACATGAACGCAATCATTTTAAACCCTGAAGTATTCTTTAAGTACAAATCACAAATTGGAATCATGCTTTACACAGAAGATAATTCAAAAGAATTGAATTTCTTTACTGGACACAAGCACCTCGTATTAGAACGTAATCAAGTAGAAGAACCGTCAATTGAAGAAATTGAAGATGCTATCCTATCTGATGATCATCTAAGAGAACTAGCAGAAGATAATAATCTGGTAGAAATCCATCATGATACTGAAGTTGAAGACTACATGGAGTATTACTCCTCATTTAACTAATCAAAAGCCTATCGTAATCTATATTACGGTAGGTTTTAATCAAAAACTCTTTAAATAAAATAATCATGAAAACAAAAATTAAACAATTACTTAAATTCTTATTTGTTATTGCTGCTCCGTTAGTAGCATTTACTTATTATGTGACACATACTACTGAAATATTCAGTAAAAGTCCACTTATCATTTGTCTATGTACAATAGGTTTGTTCCTTGTATTCTTTAATGCAGTCTTTTATTCTTTTCATATGAGTAAAACCAAACTATTCTCAAGATGGTCAGCAACCATATTCAAAGGCTTTGGCTTTATGGTAGCAATTGATGAAGATACTGCTTTGGTTATTGTTATTGGTTGTATTGGATTAACATTTAGATATGAAAATCTATTTACCAAAGAAAAACCAAGATTCAATCTTAAAAAAGAAAATAGATTTTAAAAACTATCACAGGTGACACACTAACAGTACCAGTAATATTATATATTATTATACTAGTAGTTAGGCCTTGTAAAACCATTGAATAATAGTGACTCAGCATATTTTTCTGTTCATACCTTGTTTTGTATGTTGGGTTGCTTTATTCATATTAAAAATTAATCATGGATACTTATAATATATCAAAAGACCTGCTCAATAAAATATTTATTGGCCTTATTAACTCAGACAGTATAAAGAACTCTGCAAATAAAGATTGCATTAGCCATGTACTACTAAAAGATTTACCAGAACATTCAGTAGAAACCATCATTCATTTGATCTTGACTGAACAACAATATGAAACATTAGCTATTGGAGATCACTTTAAAGTAAAACCTATAAATTACCATGCATCAAAACATTATGAGACAGACGTATTATGTGATATGGGTTTATGTGATGGAGAAGGTAACATATTTGGTTATGTAGTTAGTGATGGATCATGGTCATCATCAAGAGAATACAATCCTTTTTATAAATATCTTAAAGTTAAATTGTATTATCACAATACTAATTTAGAACTTACAGAATATGATCAGGATCTTAGTCCATTGGAATTAATCAAGATAAACAAATCAGATATTCCATACTTTAATAAACCAGCAGTAAAAGAACCAAACGTAAATCAATTAACTTTAGAAATCTCTTAATTATGTCAAAAATCACTATGCCTTTATTAAAAATAGAATTAGATTCTTGGTTAGGCTTAAAGAAATCAATGGATGCAGTACCAAATGGTAAAATGACCAGCTTTGGGAAATATATGAATGACAAATATGCTTTTGGTAATGATAATCTTCTTAATGAAGCAGATCATAACTCAGCATTGTTATTAATCATGAGAGATCATGTCCAAGAAATCAACTAGATTTGGTATTGTTTCCTATGAAGTAATATCTGATCCTAATTTATCTGTACAAGCAAAAGCACTATATTCAATGCTTGCTTGTTACGCAAACAAAGAAAGAACATGTTGGCCATCAATCTCCACACTATCAAATGACTTAAATATAAGTCAATCATCTACTAACAGATTGATTAAGGAACTTAAAACATGTAATTACATAATAAGAGTAGGTAGAAAGCTAACAATAAAATAAACGTTAGCTATATATATGCTCTTAATATTCTGCATTGAGAAAAAATAAGAAAAATTATGCTATTAATAACAATTTTATTATTATACATTTGTTGATCTACTTTAGAGAAATAAAATGATAATACAATTGCCAAACGGTCGTATAGTTGAATGTTCACTTGAACAATATCTATCCTTGTCTGATGATGAGGTTAGAGACTTAAACGGTCTTAGTGCAGGTTATACCAAAGAAGTGGGTGATCCTTTTTACAATTCATTTGCCAGACCAATTGCAATTCCTTTACACATTGATGATGATTCTTATGAAGAATTATTAGATGATTTAATCATAGAAAGGGAACCAGAATTGGATGAGATTGATGACTTTGAAAAATTGGAAGACTCAGATTTCCACTCAGATGATATCTAATACTTAGATACATCACACACATCATTTTATTATTCACAATTTAAATTTAAAAAGAAATGCAAACTAAAGTAAACATCATTGCTGATGACATGGGTAATGTTATCCGTCAATCAAGCACAAACTCAGAATTTGGTCACGTAAGATTACAACAAGAAAGAGTAACCTTTGGTAACACAGGTTGGGTTAAGAAATCCGTATTAAGTACATTGTTACATGGTAAGTTAGAAGATTTACAAAGCTTAGGCCTTGAAAATGTTAAATCATTACCTGGTAAAATTGTAATCAAAGAATCATTAGAGCCTTTTAACAACACAGATCCAGAAAGAGACTACAAATATGCCGGTGATACTGGTATTGTATGTTGTCAAGATGGACAACCTATCTATAGGAAAACATTTTATGTAAGTGATGTCACTGCAGAAGATGTGTTAGTTGCTCATACTAATGGTCAAGATATTAAAGAAGCTAATGGTGGTGGTTCATTCTTGAACAAAGCATCAGTTAAAGTTGATGTTGCTACATCAGCAGAAGCATTTGGTATCAATGTTAAAGAAGAAGAAGTAGTTGCTCCAGTTTCATTTGATGAAATTGAAACAACTGATGAAGTTGAAGAGTTAGATCTTGTAGAAGAAGATACTTTTGAACTTTAATCAAAGTCCCTCAATATAATATAAAAGGTTTTCCATCAGAGGAAATTAAATAATGGCTATTTGTGCCTTAGCCTTTTGTATTTATATTTTACGTTACACACTTAAAACCTTATAACAAAACATGTATGCTATCTCAAGAACAATTAACTCAGCTTCAGACAGATGAATCTATAAGAATCCTCAGTCTCCGTGAATCACGGTATCAGTATTATGGACTATTGGAAGAATACCAATTGCATCCACCATCAATCATTAATAATTTAAGTTACAACAAGTTAAATTCCTATCAACACTTCTTGTTTAAGAGAGTATTACACGGCCTTAATGTGTATACCAAAGAAGAAATTGAAACTCTACACTGGGATAAGAAAAGAAGAATATCCAAAGTATGGAGAAGATCTCAAAGAGAGATAAATGCCTGGAAACAAACAATCTGTAACAAGAGAATTAATGACTTTTTCCGTAGAACATTTCATGGACCAACAGCAGAGTATATTATCTCTGTACCAGAAGATGAAATCTTGGAAGACTATAACAACACTCTGTCATTGAAAGACTTGGGTATTACTTATGAAGACGTAATCTTAAGATTTATGTCTAAAGGCCTATTGCCAAAGAATTTCTTTACATTAAAAGAGAATGACAATCAAAAAAGTATCAGCCAAACTATCAAAGGCTAACTCTGAGTATTCTAAAATACGCAAAGTTTATCTAACAGAGCATCCTGTTTGTCATGCAAAGATCCATCAGTGTTCTTTGCATGCAACAGATGTTCATCACAAAAAAGGTAGAGGAAAATATCACTTAGATATAACTACCTGGTTACCAGTATGCAGAAATTGTCATACTTGGATAGAAACAAATCCTGCTGATGCCATTGAACTTGGTTTTTCAGACAGTAGACATTAAATCACACACAATGAGTGAATCATTAAATTTAGAAGAAAACAAAAATATTCTTATTAGAAAAGCCTTACTGAAATTCAAAACACAAAGAGAAGCTGCTGAAGCATTGGGTTGCTCAGAGAAACACATTATTAATAAACTAAAAGAATTTAAAAATGAAACACATCAAACAAAAAACAACAACGGATTATAGTAAATTTTACTTTCTACCAATGAACAGAGAAATCCAATCATTACATGTAGAAAAAATGGTTAATAGTATTAGAAATATGGGATGTATCAGAGATGTAATAGTTGCTGAAACAAACTTAATTGATGGTATCACACGCAATTATATCATAGATGGACAACATTTGTTTACTGCTTGTCAAAGAGAAGGATTACCTATTGTATACAGAGTTGTAAAAATTGATACTGATGATGAATTAGTTGAAAAAATGGCTGCTTTAAACAATACAAGTAAATCTTGGAATTTAATTAATTATGTAAATGCATGGAAATATGTAAATACAGATTATATGACACTTTTAAAGTATATAAACTTATATAATTTAGAGCCTTCAATGATTGCTATGATTGCTATGAATCAAACTAATGCCGCAGGAACTTCTAAACTTATTAAAAAAGGTGAATTTGTAATATCAAATTCTAAAACAGCAGCAATGTGTAAAGCATTTTCTGACTTTTTTATTAAGATAGGTAGTGCAGATAGATGGGTTAAATTTAACTTCTTATCTGTATTTACCAGTGAGTATGATAAATATGATCATGCTAAAGCTTTAGTAAGGTTAGATAAACATTTAGCTACTATAAAAGCAATGGGAGATCCTAAATATGCTCAAGACTATATTAGAAAAAACATATTCTCTTAAAGTTTTAAGTTATATATTTGTAAGATGGTTCAATAGCTCAATTGGATAGAGCAACGCCCTTCTAAGACGTAGGTTTCAGGTTCAAGTCCTGATTGAATCACAAAATGCATGAATTTTTCATAAAATTGCATGCAGAAAACTATCACATATGACATTTTTAAAAATCAAAAAATGAGTATTCCATTAAATAGACTATTGACTATTAAAAGTAAATAATATGAAAACTTGCACATGTAAATCAGAAATGGTTATAATTGGATCTTCATCAACAACTGGAGAATATTGGAGCTGCAGCAATTGTGGCAATGTAGAACAAATCATTAAAAAATAAGATTATGAAAAAAATAACAAGATCAGTAATTAGATTATCAGAAATTCCTCAACATTTGCAAAAAGATGAAATATTCATTGGGCATAAAATACACACTTATGCTGAATTTCATGTAGATAGCTTAGAACAAGACCCATTGACTTTGTGGTTACTTAGTGTTTATCCAACAGTAAAACAAAAGATTAGCTTTCTTATTCATATTGACATAGAACCAACAAAAGTATGGTATCCTCAATGGGTAAACAATTTTGTTTACTTTTTGGCAGGTATTGGTGTTGCTGGAGTTGCAATTATATCTAGTTTATGAAAATCATATACATGAAACAAACCTTTGATATTTTAGATCCTGAAACTGTAAAAGAACTTATGCTAACAGGCAAAGTTAGAAAAACAGAAGATGGTACAAAATACTTAGTAATTGAGGATTCTGAGGAAAAATAGGTTTTTTTGGTGAAAAATGGGTGCAAATGACCCTTTTCTAGGAAAAACAGTTAATGGCATTAACTAACATAAAAAACAACAAAAATTTAAACTTATGAAATTAATTAAATCAATCAAACACAAAACTAAACGTTTATTATTAAAGAAATATCTGTGGTATAAAAAGAATTTTATTAGCACAGATATGAAAGATGTGCTGTTAGCTCCAAATGAATTAAAAGCTTTATCTATAGCTTCATATGTACTTAAAAATTCAAATTCAGAACTATCTTTGTGTCCAATAACAGACAAAAGATATATTAAATACAATGATTATTTTATAGTCATTACTGAAGATAGAATACAACTTGTAAATCACGTATATGCTTATGATGTAAATGTATCAGGCAAGAAGTTTTATAATTTAAAAAAAAACTTTGATAGTAAGTTATACAAGAAATTTAAAGGAATTGAAGATGAAATCTTAAGTAATGTAAAGCATTCATTGGATACAATATTATCAGACATAAAACAATCTAATGAGTAGACAATCAGTACAGGAGGATGCATTAAAAATTGCATTAAACCATAAGAGATGTGGCTTGGCCATAAGTATGGGTGTAGGTAAAACAAGAATTGCTATTCAGCACTTCCAAAAAAGTTACAACCCTTTTATAAAAGCATTGGTAGTTATACCAAAGTTATCTATCAAAGAATCTTGGTTAGCAGAACTTAAGAAACTTGAAATAGATGCACTTGCAGATCATTTAACATTTACCACATATCTTTCAATAGGAAAACAAAATCCTAATGATTATGATGTAGTATACTTAGATGAATGCCACAATTTATTGGAAACTCATGATTCATTCTTATCTAACTTTAAAGGTAAAATCTTAGGTTTAACTGGAACACCACCCAAATACAATGATTCTGAAAAAGGAAGAATGGTAAGTAAGTACTGTCCAATTAAATACACTTTTACCATTGATGAAGCAACTGACTCAAAAATACTAAATGATTATCAGATAGTAGTACATGAATTAGAACTGTCAAAGTTATTGACATTAAAAAAAACCAAAAAACAAGGAGGTTTTTGGTGGACTTCAGAAAGAAAAGATTATGATTATGTTACTGCAAAATGCGGTGAAGCACAATCAATGAAAGCTAAACAACTTGCAGCTATCATGAGAATGAGAGCTTTAATGGAATACACAACTAAAGAGGATTATGTAAAGTCATTGCTACCTAACTTAGGAAGTAAATGTATTATTTTTGCAAATACTCAAAAGCAAGCAGATAAACTATCAAAACACAGCTACCATTCTGGGAACTCTAAAAATGAAGAAAACCTAGAGCTATTCTCAGATGGTAGAATTGATAGGCTGTCATGTGTATTACAGTTGAGTGAAGGTGTTACCATACCTAATTTAAAACAAGGTATTATTATGCATGCATATGGCAATGAAAGAAAAAGTGCTCAAAGAATTGGAAGACTATTACGTCTTAATCCAACTGAGAAAGCAACATGTCATATCTTATGTTATAAGAATACTCAAGATGAATTGTGGGTACAAACAGCTTTAAGAGATTTTGATCCTAAAAAAATTAAATATTATAATCCTCTAAGTAAATGAAATGTTCAAATTGTGATGGAGACGGTACAATTACAGTTATGAATTGTCATAACTATAGCAATGAATGTTGTGGTAGTTGTTATAAAGAAATAATGTGTGATGATTGCCAGGGAACCGGCAATGTTTATTCAGAAGATGAAGATGAGGAAGAAGATTATCCATGTGACATACTTAATGAATTTTAAATTATGAAAGTAGTTTGCATAGATGATACAAAACTTCCTCAAGGAGCATCAGTTAAAGAAGGTACAGAGTATGAAGTAATTCAACAATACGTTAATAGTATGGAACAAAAAGTCTATATCATTAAAGGTGTTGTTAATGAAGGCCGTACTCAGTTTGGTTTACATTGGATTGGTTATAGAGCTGAAAGGTTTTTACCACTTGATGAAAAAACAGTAGAAGTTCATGATGAATATGAAATGTATGTTTAAAAAATAAGATTATGGGAAGAATGAAAGAAGTTTATATGGAAATAATAGAGCGTGATTTCAATGGAGATCAAGATGCTCATATACAAGAATTAGCTAAACAAGCATGTGAAGAGTTTAGTTATATGGAAGATACACCTTGTCCCAATTGTCTTAATATGACATTGCATAGAAATGAATTAGAAGCTATCTGTGAAGTATGCGCGCAAGAGTTTATTTATGTTGGATCAGCTTTAAGATTTAAGTAATGAAAGATAGTTTATTTGTTCAATGCACTGTAAAAAATGGTGCATTGGACTTTCCAATCAAAGCTTTGGGAAACAAGTATCAGAAGTTTCTTAATGATCTACCTGACGGAGCTAAATTAGAAATATTTATTGGTGTAAGTGGTGACAAAGGAAGTAATCCTCAGTTGGCCAGACTGCATGCAATGATTAGAGAAATAGCTCAAGAAATAGGATACACTTTTGAAGAAGCTAAACTAGTGGTAAAAAGAAAAGCAGGACTCTGCTTTACAAAAAATAAAGAAGAGTACTGCAAGTCTTTTGGTCAGTGTGACAAGGATGAACTAAACCTGGCTATTCAAGCCTGTATAGAAATTGGAGATTTTAGTGGAATGCAATTAAGATAATTAGTTTACAACTTTTATCTTTTCTTGAAGATCTTTTAACTTTTCAGTTACATCTTGTTGTTTGTACATCATATCCATAAGTTCTTTCAACTCCTCTACAGTAGCTGTAGATTCAGTTTTTTTAGCCAAACCTTGTTCATTTGCAAGATATTTGAATAATTGAAGAAGTGAAAACAATGTATAAATGTCAGCTTCTTCTTTGTTAAGTTCTAAGTTGACTTTCTCATCTTCTTTCTTATCAATATTTTGCTCAAATTTTTTGAACATGTCTGGTAATTTCTCAGCACCGCCTGAAAAATTCAGCAACATATCAGTTAAAATTCTTTGAAGCCCTGGTATGTAGGCTGTTGATACACTAATACCTTTTATGGTATCATTAAAGTCATATGTATCAAATGTCTGTAAGTTTTTTTCTTCACTCATATTGAAATGTATTTATTGACAAATATACAACTTAAAACAAATAAAATGGAATCAAATATAGATAAATTTAAAAATCAAATAAAAGCTGATGCAGAGATATCAGGTTGGAATCCAATACTTAATCCTTTTGTAGATAGCACGTCATTTGATAGTGTATTCAACTTTCTGGAAACAGCTGTAACTAATAACCAAAGGTTTACTCCTCCATTTAAAGATGTATTCAATGCATTCAAAGAGTGCGCATATAATAATGTTAAAGTTGTTATAGTAGGACAAGACCCATATCCTCAGTTAGGATCAGCAGATGGTTTGGCATTCAGTTGCTCAAAAAAAGGTAAAGCTGAAAAGTCTTTGCAGTATATTAATAAAGCCATAGGTACAGATCATACAGATTTGAGATATTGGGCTAATCAAGGAGTATTACTTATTAATACAGCATTCACTGTTGAAGTTAATAAGATTGGTTCACATTATAATTTATGGAAACCATTTACAACTTACTTATTCAATAATTTAAATAAAGATAAAAAAAACACAATCTTCATTTTGATGGGAAAGAAAGCTGAAGAATGGGAAACCTTACTACCTGATTGTAAAATACTTAAATGTTCACACCCAGCATCAGCTGCATATAAAGGTGGAGAATGGGACCATAATGATGTGTTTAATAAAGCAAATTTAGAACTAAAAAAACAGGATAAACCTTTGATTAATTGGTAAATTTTGCTTATTTTTGTTGTCCAACTTTTTAATCATATATCTGATAATCAAACACTTATAATTAAAACCAAAACAATATGTGGGAACTATTTCAGATAATGCTGAAAAACAATTTAACACCAAATCAAGTACTATTATTATTTGGAATAAAGCAAGGAGTATCTTTGCCTCAAGTTACAAATGATGATAAGTTAGCCTTGGAAAGATTAGGCTATTTGATCTTAGATAATGGTAAATATACAATGAGTGCTGAAGCTAAAAGCTTAATAGTACATTTAGATAATTATTTTATAAAAGCAAAAAAGAAAACAGATGCTCAGTTAATGGGTCAAGACTTTGTTGATAAGATAAATATCTATAGAGAAATCTTTCCTAATATAAAACTTCCCAGTGGCAAACCAGCCAGGGTTAATGTGAAAATGTTATCTGAATCATTCAGATGGTTATTTGAAACATATGATTATACTTGGGAACAAATTATAAAAGCTACTAAGATGTATGTAAATGAGTACAGAGATGCACAATACATGTACATGCAAACTAGTCAGTACTTTATATGCAAACAAGATAAGCACAAAGTAAAATCATCTACACTAGCAGATTACTGTGACATGATTAGAGATGGTATAGAAACAGAAGCTAAACACTTTAAAGAAAATGTAATATGAGACCAGAAAAAGTAAATGAAGTACTTGATAAGTTAAATCAAATCAAAGAAGACTTCCAAATGCTTAGAGATTTTGATTGGGAACCTGATGAAGAATCTTGTAATGCAAGTATACAGAATGTTGAAGATGTAATAAATATCATAGAAAATGAGTAGACCAACAGAATCATGGATAGGTCAATATGCTGCCTTTAATGAAGCATTAAAATATATGTACAAAAGACAAACCGGTGAGGAGAAGTCTATATATACACCATGGCCAAAATTCAATGATGCTACAACTGATGGTTTAGAATGGAATACATTGACGGTTATTGGTGGAAGACCTGGTTCAGGTAAAACATTGATTAAAGATCAGATAATCAGAGAATCTTTTGCATTAAACCCTAATGACACATTTAGAGTATTAGAGTTTCAGTATGAGATGGTTGGTAGAACCTCAGCAATTAGAGAATTTTCATCAGTCACTGGTAAAACTTATAAAGAGTTATGTAGTGCAGGAAGCTTAGTTACTGCTGATGTACTTAATACTTGTCATCAGTATGCAAAAGAAAGAGTCAAACACCCTGTAGATATTGTTAGTACTCCAATGACTGTAAATCAAATGCGTGAGCAAATTGATATGTACATGAATCAACACAAAGGAACAAAAACAATAATCACTTTGGATCACACTATGTTGGTTAAAAGAGCACCTTATCAAAACAATACTTTAGATATGTTATTTGAATTAGGTGAGTTCTTTACTCAGTGTAAACGTGACTATCCTTGTTTATTTATTGCTTTATCACAGCTTAATAGAAATATTGATAATCCTGAAAGAGCAATAGATGGTAAGTATGGTAACTATATTCTTGAGTCAGACATATTTGGTTCAGATGCAATGCTACAACATGCTGATACTTTAATTGGTATCAACAGACCAGCAAAGCAAAAGATTAGATTTTATGGCCCTGATAGATATATCATTGAAGATGATAAAACTATAGTGTTGCATTTTCTTAAAGCAAGAAATGGTGATACAAGAATGAGTTTCTTTAAAGCTAAGTTTGAATCAATGCAAATTGAAGAAATGGCTACACCTGGAACTCAAGAAAGAAGATAGTATGAAAGATAAAGCAAGATTATATGTGAAAAGTCTCATTTTAGCTCAGTTATTACTTGAAGCAAATGATGATTTAGAAGGTACACCTTTTTATGATACTAGACTTGATACAGATGTAAAAAGAGTTGAGAAAACATTAACTAAACAGATAAACAAACAGTTTATGAATATATATAATGCAGATCCTGCATTAATTCATAATGTAATGATCAGAACAGAAAATCTGATTACTAAGATTAGTAAATGTGAAATTGATGATTTAACAATGCTTGATTTTATAATTGATAAGTATCTGAAGAATAAAAATTGGATTCTAAACAATATAGAGTTACCCATTAAAAAATTGAAAGCATAATGATAAGTACTAAAAATTTAAATAAAACAAAAGAAATGGCAATAACACCTGATGAACGTAAAACCAAGGTAAATGCATTAAGAGAAGAGCATGAAGATTACTTCCAAACCAATGGAATAATCAATGCATTATACATTCCTAAGATGGCTTACAGGCCAACTGGCAAAGATGAATTATATGTTAGTTTCTTCCCAAGTGAATTTGAGAAGAATGAAGACATCTATACTGAATTTGTAAGTATAAATTATGATACAGAGGACCCAAAAAGAACTCTATATCTTCATAAACACAATCCTCATTGGAAGGAAGAGTATGAATTAATTGAATCAAGCACTGGATTTATTAGACACATAATCCCGGTGAATGAATTAAAGATCATAAATGATGTAACAAGTAGAGGTAAATTAATCCATGACTTTGCTAATCCAGATCTACCAGATCCAGATAAGAAAGAAACACCAGGTTTAGCTGAAGTTTTAGTTGAAATCAACAAGACACTTAAGTCAATTCAATTAACATTAAATAGTATCCTTAATAAATAAATAAATATGGCACAAAGTGTATTAATCATTGCTGACTCAGGGACAGGCAAATCAACATCAATTAGACATCTAAATCCTGATGAAACTTTTGTAATCAACATTGCAAACAAACCTCTACCTTTTAAAGGTTGGAAAGGAATGTATGCAGCAATTTCAAAAGACAATCCAAAAGGTAATTTAGCATCATCATCTTCTGCAGCAGGAGTGATTAAAGCTATCTTACATGTTAATGAAAAAATGCCACACATCAAGACTTTGGTTGTAGATGATTGGCAGTATATGAGTTCTTTTGAATATTTTGATAGAGCAAATGAAAAAGGTTATGAGAAATTTACTCAAATTGCAGCAAACTTAGCTCAGGTAGCTAAATTACCTAAAGATTTGAGAGATGATCTGACTGTATTCTTTTTGACTCACTCAGAAGATGCAACTGATATTAATGGAAATAGAAAAATTAAGGCAAAAACAATTGGTAAAATGATTGATAATGCATTAACTTTGGAAGGCCTATTTTCAATTGTTTTATTTGGCAAAGTAAGTAAAAATGATGATGGTGAACTTGTCTATGGTTTTGAAACACAAAACAGCGGAGAGAACACATGTAAATCACCCCAAGGTATGTTTGAGGAAAACTTCATCCCAAACAACCTGCAATTTGTAAAAGATTGCATCAAGAAATATGAAGAATAATAGAAATCAATTAATTAAAAAAAGCAATTATGTTAAGTACTAAAGACATGTCAGCCGCTTCAGGCAAAGAGAAACCAGTAGTTGGAACAGGAAATCACAAAGTAAAAATCAATTCAATTAGTTTTGATAAAACACCTTATGATGCAAATGCATATAACATTATGTTACATGTAGAAACAGAACCTGTAACAGGAGATTTTCAAGGATTTTTAAAAGATATGAACAAACCAGATGGTGCACGCTATGAAGGTCAAGTAGGTAGAGTTAGATATTCACCATATCCATATAAAGATACCACGTTACCAAGTGGAAAAGAAATCAGTAGAGATACTGAAGTAATGAAAGCAATGATATTTTTAGCTGAGGCTTTAGATAAAAGAGCTGGATTAGATGCTATTCAAGCTAGTACAATTGAAGACTGGATGTTGAAGTGTGATAAATTGTTATCAGGTCCAACATATGTTAATGTATGTCTTGGTGCACGTGAGTGGGAAAACACTGAAGGTTATGTAAACAATGATCTTTACTTACCTAAAATTAGTAAAGAAGGTGTGCCAATTGAAGCATTGAATGTTGAAAAATCTAAATTATTGATTTTTGATAGCAACAATCCTAATCATTTAAGAAAAGTTGAAAAGAAAAATTCACCTACAACAAGTCAGTTTGAACCTAGTTCAGCTGCTTCTGGTGATGATTTTGATTTATAATAACTAACTTAATTATGGGGCTGACTGAGATATGTCAGTCCCATTTTTATTTATATTCTTAATATGTTTAACACAAAAAATTTAGTACTAGAAGAAACAGATGTCCCAAGCTATTGGGTGTTTCAATATTATTTAAACTTATCAGAACCCTTAACAGGTCAGGATGTAAAGATTAAATCAATCTTTAATCCTAATGACAAAACTCCTAGCTTTTGCATATATGTAGATAAATCTATAGGTATGTATAAGTTCAAGGACTTTTCAACTGGTAAAAATGGTAACAAAATAGACTTAGTTAAACTTATGTTTGACATAGAATATAGAGATGCTGTTAGAAAAATAGTAGAAGATTACAACAATTATGTTAAGACAACTGATTTTGAACAAGTATCTTTTAAACCTCAAGCAAAATGGGAAATTGATTTTGTCAATACAAGACAATGGACTGAAAATGATGGTAGATATTGGTTAAACTTTAGAATTGGTTCAAATTTACTGAAAGAATATAATGTAAAACCTATTGAGTATTACAATTTAATTAAAGAAGAAGATGGTGAAGTTAAGAAGTTAAAGATTGAAGGTCATTCTATATATGGATATTTTGATAAAAATGATGAGTTGTATAAAATATATCAACCATCAAGTAAACACAAATTTCATAAAGTAAAATCATACCTTCAAGGATTTGATCAATTAACTTACAGTCAACCTTATTTAGTAATTTGTTCATCATTAAAAGATGCCTTATGCCTTAAAAGTATTGGTTATAACATTGAAGTATTAGCACCAGACAGTGAGAATACAATCATAAAGCCCCATGTTATTGAGCACCTAAAAAAGAAATATAAGAAGATAGTCACATTCTTTGATAATGACACTGCAGGTAGTCTAGCAATTGATAAGTATAAAACCTTATACAATCTAGATGGCTTTGCTTTACCATTGTCTAAAGACATCAGTGACTCTATGCGTGAACATGGTTTTGATATTGTACATCAAACATTAAAACCTTTACTTAAAGAAATTTTAAACAGATAAAAAATGAAATGGTTCATACCGGGCTCAGTCCCAAGTAGTAAAAATGGTAGAAGATGGACCGGCAAGTATTTTATAGCAAGTAAGACTGTTGTAAATTATAGAAAAATAGCTAAAGATTATTATGCACAATATGCAGAAGAGTTTAAAGCTGAGTTAGCCAAACATCAACAACCCGTGAGTATCCAGTTTACATTTATCAGAGGCAGCAAACATAAATTTGATTATATTAATCCCGCACAAACAGTGCAAGATGATATGGTTACATTTGGTTGGATTGAAGATGATAATGCAGATTGTATCTTACCTGTATTTGTAGAATACCAATATGACAAACTTAATCCTGGAGTAATTATAGAAATTTTACCAGATGGCAAGAATAACAGTTAAAGAGTTTTTTTCATTACGTGAAATGTTTATGGGTCTTGATGAAGACTTTCAATTAGCTTTAGAAAATTACAAAAACTTGGATTTTGATGATAAAGATGTTTTAGATATGTTATTCACTAAATCAATGACATTTGAAAAAAGAACAAGATTTGTTAAAGCAATTGGTAAAAGTTATAAATCAGAAGAATTAGTTGGTAAAAACATTAACTCTGCAGTAAAAGATGCGGGAGATTATGTTATTTACAAGAAAATATTATTAAAAATATTATACCCACAAAAATGATAAATATACAAGATGGTGTTGCAAGAACCACCAAAACTTTAATTTTAGATGAGCCCTTTTACGGGCTTTTTTTAATTGGTATAAATAAACAATTCAGTGACCGTATACCTACAGCAGGTGTAAGCAAACATGGAATTGGTATGCAGTTAACAATTAACCCTAATTTCTTCACTGAACTAAGTGAATTACATAGAGTTGGATTGATTAAGCATGAATTATTACACATAGCATTTGGACATCTATTGATGAGAGATCTTTATTCTGATCACAAGTTATTTAATATAGCTGCTGATCTAGAGATCAATCAATATATTAGTTCAAACATGCTACCAGACGGTGGATTATTACTAAGTAGTTTTCCTGAATTAAATCTTCCTACAAAAGCAGGGACTAAAGTCTATTACAATTTGTTGGAACAGGCCAAACAAGATGGATCATCTCCTTCATTAGATTCAATGATGGATCAGATGGATGGTGAATCAGAGTATTGCCATAGCACATGGGAAGAATTTGATGAGTTACCTGAAGCTGATAAAAAACTTGTTCAAAAACAAATAGACCATCAGTTAAAAGAAGCTGCTGAACAAACTCAAAAAAAACAAGGAAATGTTCCTGGTGAGTTAAGTGAATTGATTGCAAAGTTATTTCACATTGAGCCAGCCAAATTTGATTGGAAAGCCTACTTGAGAAGATTTGTTGGAAACTCATCTGTAGTATATACTAAAAAGCTGAGACGTAAATACAATAAAAGATATGCTGAAAACCCAGGACTGAAGATTAAATTTAAAAATCACATTCTTGTTGGTATTGACACATCTGGATCTGTAAATACAGAAGAGCTTAAAGAGTTTTACAATGAGTTATGTCATATGACTAAGACTGGTCATAAGATCACTGTTGCACAGTGTGATACAACACTTAGAACTGTAGAAGAGTTTAACCCAAAGAAAGATTGGGCTATACATGGTAGAGGTGGAACAAGTTTCCAACCTGTAATTGACCACTATAATGACAAAAAGTGTTATACAGCACTAATATACTTGACAGATGGTGAAGCATGGGCTCCTGCAAATTGTCCAAACAATGCTTTATGGGTACTAAGTAGTATTTCTAAAATGAATGATGAACTTCCTGGTAAGGTTATTAAACTAAACTAATTATGGGAAGATATTATTCAGGAGACATAGAAGGCAAATTTGCTTTTGCTGTTCAAAATAGTGATGCTGCAGATAGATTTGGTGTAACAGGACAAACGCCAAATTTCTTACAGTATTACTTTACTACAGATGATTTAGAAAGTATAAAAGAAGAGTTGAAAAATATTGAAGATGCTTTTGGTGAACACAAAACAGCATTAAAAACATATTTTGATCTATACAAAACACAAGATGATGCTCCGTTATCTTTTTACGCATATATAAAAGAAGGTGGCTTACCTGAATTAGCAGAAAGTCAACATTCAGAATATTATGATTATGTACTAGGGAGAAAAATATTAGATTGCATAGAAGAAACAGGAGTTTGTTCATTTGATGCAGAATTATAAATTAAATTAATAGAAAAAAAACATGGCACAAGTAAATTTAAATGTAACAGAATTAAAAGGGTTTGTAAATCACATTATTACAAACAATAGATTTTTACAAGCACAAGGTAAACAATCTGTATCAGTAGAAGTATTAGGAGAATCAGGAATTGGTAAAACATCTACCATTGTTGAGCTAGCTAAAGAAAACAACTTAAACTTTGTTAAGGTTAACCTTGCACAGATAGAAGAGTTGGGTGACTTAGTAGGATTTCCAGTACGTCAATTTCAAATGTATAAAGAAACAAGAGTTTCAGAGCCTAAAATAGATGATTTATCCTATACCGCAGCACAAAGATCAGCTGCCTCATCAGACCTTGCTAATATCCAAACAGCAGTGACCAAAAAAGTTGGTTTATGGGTTGATGAACTTGCAGTTCAAGAGTATCTAAAAAATGGATACAAAATGACAGGTAAGAACAGGATGTCTTATTGCCCACCGGAGTGGATTGCTGATAAAAAAGAAGGTGGTATCTTATTACTAGATGACTGGAATAGAGCTGACACAAGATTTATTCAAGCAGTTATGGAGTTAATAGATAGACAAACCTATATCTCTTGGACTTTACCAAAAGATTGGCATATCATATTAACAGCAAATCCAGACAATGGTGAGTATATGGTAAACTCAGTGGATGCTGCACAAAAAACAAGATACGTTACAGCAAACCTTAAGTTTGATGTTAATGTATGGGCACAGTGGGCAGAAGAAGCAGGTATTGACTCAAGATGTATCAACTTTTTGTTGTTACACCCGGAGTTAGTTACACTAGAAACAAATGCAAGATCTATTACAACATTCTTTAATGCTATATCTAGCTTTGAGAACTTTGAATCAAACTTATCATTAATTCAAATGATTGGTGAAGGTTCTGTTGGAGATGCTTTTGCTTCTATGTTTACTACATTTATTAACAACAAACTGGACAAACTGGTAACACCAAAAGATTTATTGGGTCATGATAATGAAACATATATCCTTGGTGAGTTAAGAGGTTGTATTGGAAAAGATGATACATACCGCGCAGACATTGCTGCTACATTAGCAACAAGGTTAGCTAACTATTCAGTTGTTTACAGTAAAGAGAATACTGTAAACCAAAAAGTTACTGATAGATTGATATCTCTTTGTACTAAAGACTATTTTACTAATGATCTTAAGTATTTAATTGTACGTACAATCTTCAACGGTAACAAACAGAAGTTTAACAAAATGATGATGAATCCAGAAATCATCAAAATGACAATGAAATAAAATGGCAAGTAAATCAGTTTATCAATCATATGATACTACTGCTTTAAATCATTTTGGATTAGATAGTGCCCCTTATTATGGGGTGCTATCATCCAATGTGATAGAACAAGTATTAGTCACTCAAGATGAAACAACATTCTTAAAAATACGTGATATATTAACAAATAGTACTGAAGACAGTACAACTTTTAAAACCAAAAAGAAAGCATTTGTATTACCAAAATGTAATGTTTCATTAGATAGAATCAAATCTGCTTTAAAGGAACATAATATAACCGTAACCAATGACTATGAATTAGCTGATTTAATTATTACCCATGATGATATCTATGAAAGATTTGAAAGTGGAGAAAATATTAAGTCAACTATATTAATGGCCAAGTTATGGAACTATCAAACTCTTGAAAGTACAAATGGTTCAATATTAGCTGTAGATGCTTATCCGGGAGATGTAATTTATGATGGTAACTTATCTGGTAAAGTAAGATATTATAACTGTACTACTGGAGATTCATTGTATGATGAATGGATGATCCAAGGTATGGCCGTAAATCTTGCACATAAAATTGATACAGGCTTAATTGGAACAATTGATGCGGATACTGTTATCTATGAATCAGCTAACAAACAGGTTTTAGATGAAACATTATTAGAAGACTTACAAAAGTATATGTCATCTTATAATGATGAAGATAAAGCTATAGCTGCTAAAGTAATTCCTACCATTGATTATTTACAAAACTATCATTTGTTATGGGAGTTTTCTCAAAAAGCAGAGCGTTACATGTACAATTTTAACAGAGACAAAGATGTGCAGTATTGGTTACAACAATCAAACTTCAATAAATTCTCTAGAAAGAGTGCACATGATATGATTCTATGGTTAGAAAAAGAAGGAAAACTTAATTCAGTTAGTTTTAAATATTTAGAACCAACAGTAAGAAAAGAAATCCACATTAGTAACAGAGACTTGTATGTATTTAAAGTACAAGTGAAACCTGAATATTTAAAATATATAAAATAACATGGAAAAAAAACATTATTCATTACAACTAACAGTTTCAGCTGAACATTCAACCTGGTCTAACGGAAAAGAAAGACTGAGTATTGCTTGTTTTAGTTTGAAAGAAGATGGTTATTATTTTGGTAGAGCTAGGAGTTGGTATCCTGATTCAGAAGAAATTAATTCATTAGGAATAGTTACTTCAGACAAAGCAATTGATTTACAGGATAAAAAAATATACAGATATCCAAACTTAGAACTACCTAGACAAAAAGTTGATTTACTAAAAACAAAATTTAATGTAAAAATCATTAGAGATGCAGAGTTAGCAGATATCCACATTGTGTCAGATAAATTAATTACAAATTTACTTACACTTGATTGGGGTAAATCATTAACGTATCCTCAAATGTTTGAAGTATTCAAAACTTTGAAAGAAAATGATGATTTAACTGAGACTGGTTTAGATAAATGCAGGGAAATTCTATCTACAGTAGAAGAAAATGCATATGTACGGATTCAAGTTGCTAAAGATTACAGGTATACATCTCCAGTTGGTGATGCTATTTCAAGTAAAATTTCTTCTTTTGATCATGATGGTTCTAGAGATATGATTATCAGAGATGGTAATGTAACTTTATATGACCAATTGCGTAGTGCAACAGCATTAATTGTAAAAGATGTTGAAATCAATAAAATTATTTCAGAAGATTTAGCAGTAATAAGTGAAGATCAGTTTAACCAAGTATCTAAGATGATCACCAGTAGTGATAAAGATAATAGAACTTTAGCTACAGAAATGCTAGCTAATTGTAATGTTGAAGAATCTTTTGATATTGTTAGCTTTTTATTCTTTTGGTATTATGATTGGTTTAAAGACACTAACAACTGGAATAACATCAATGTCAAAACATTACGTAAAAGACTTGAGAAGTTTTCTGGTAGTAAAGACAACAACCGTCAGTGGGCTTATGACCAATACATACAATTATTACAAGCTGAAAATAAGTTAACAGACTTCATTGTAAAAAAGACAATTAAAAAAATGTATGATTCTGTCATTCAAAATACTTTTGGTTGTAAAAACAATGTGTTTGCAATAGATCTAGAATCTATTTACTTAGTAGATAAATACAAAAACTCAATAATAGAAAAAAAAGAATGTACACAGATTCAGTAAAAGAAGAAAAGTTTTATGCAAATAAAAACTTTAAGTTTAGTTATTCATCATTGAATAAACTATTGTTTTCACCATCCTTATTTTACAAGGATTATATTTTAGAAGACCGGGAGGTCAGAACAGATAAGCATTTAGTAGAAGGTAAGTTAATTCACTGTCTCTTATTTGAAGCAGATAAACTTAATGATAAGTTTAACATCTTACCTGGTAAGCTTCCTGCAGATAGTAATATCAAAGTGTTGAATGCATTATATAATACTACAAGTAACCGTGAGTCAAGTTTATTAAGTCAAGACCCCGCATTTCAACAAGAAATATTACAGGTATTGATTGATCAGAACTTATACCAGGCACTTAAGTTAGATGATGCCCGTTTAGAAAAGATCCAGAATGCAGACAATGAGTCTTATTGGGACTATTTAAAAAACAGCAGTAAAGATGCAGTGGATGGAGATACATTGGCTAAATGTAAAGATCAAGCAGAGAATATCAGAAGTAACAAAGATGTTATGGCCTTGTTTGAAGATGTACAAACTGACTTTGAATTGGATCCTATTGAGACACATGCAGAGAAGTACTTGACATCTGATTTATTAGAGAAACCTTTTGGCCTACATGGTTATTTGGATTACTACAAAATCAATCACTCTACAAAAACAGTTACTATCTGTGACCTTAAAACAACAGGTAAAACTATCTCAGACTTCAAAGAAACAATTGATTTCTATAACTATTGGTTACAAGCAGCTATATACTGTAAACTTGTGTTTTCAAATTTAGCTGAAAATGA